>Ga0326727_10005313_pt1 | contig 37007 bp, 32 predicted proteins | sample MB2enrmetagenome_FD_207643 | JGI IMG/M metagenome (GOLD analysis project Ga0326727, IMG submission 207643) | Lab enriched peat soil microbial communities from McLean, Ithaca, NY, United States - MB29MY | ecosystem: Environmental > Terrestrial > Soil > Wetlands > Peat | place: USA: New York... | reverse complement strand
CCTGGCGCCGGACCACATGGCCATCTACCGCGACCTGCTCGAGCCCGGTCAGAAGATGTTCTCTTTCGCGCAGTACGATCGTTTTCAGCGCCACATTTCGCAGGGCCTGCCCAACGTCTGGCACTGCCGGGCGGGAGGCCGCTTCCTCTACATCTGCGAAGATGGGCTGGTGCACTATTGCTCGCAGCAGCGCGGCCACCCCGCGATACCGCTGAAACGGTACACGCGCGCGGATCTCGAGCGGGAGGCGGCCACCCCAAAAGCCTGCGCACCGTATTGCACGGTATCCTGCGTGCACCAGACGGCCATGCTCGACGCGTTCCGGGAGAACCCACGGCAGGTGCTCCGGGAGATGATCGCGGCGCGCCGGGAACGAGATCCCCAATACCATCCGCCCGCGCTGCTCGATGCGCTGACCTGGATGTTTCTCGATGGCCCGGTAAACCGGGTGCTCGGCAAGGTAGCGGTGCGCGTTCTGAGGGCCCGATCCTGATGCCGCACCTCCGTGGGGCGGAGTGGATCACCATTCCGGCGTTCTCCTGGTTGATGGCCCTCGCCTGGCGCCGCCGCGATTTAGATCGAGCGCGGCGGGTGAATATCACAGCCCTCGGAGCGGGCGGTCTGGCCCTCACGGTATTTGTTTCGGTGGCTCTGCCGCGCCTGGTGCCGCCGCTCGCGGCTTCCGTCACGCGGGACTGGATTCCGCTAATCCTGCTCCTGGCGTTCTACCAGCAGGCCGGGCAATTCATCACGCATGCCGACACGGAGTTCGAAGCAAGGCTCGAGCGCCTGGACCACAGCCTGGTCTTTCCGGCGCTGGAATGGTGCGGGCGCCATGCCGCGGGAGCCTGGATTCTGACCTCTCTGGAACTGGCTTACATGTCCTACTATGTCGCCTTACCCCTGGCGCCCGCCACGCTTTACCTGTTGGGCCAGGGGCGCGACATCGGCCGGCTATGGACCACGGTTATGCTGGCTTCGTACGGATCTCTCGGCCTGGTTCCCTTCGTCCAGATGAGGCCCCCGCGCCTGCTCGGCGAGAAAACGAGCGTGGCCCTGCCTGCGGGCAAGGTGCGAGCCTTCAATCTCTGGATCCTGCGGCGCGGCAGCATTCATGCGAACACGTTTCCCAGCGCTCACGTGGCCATCGCCACCGCTTGCGCGCTCGCCATGCTGGAGCTTTGCCCGCTGTGGGTGGGACTGGGCTTTATGGCGATTGCCATCGGCATTGCGCTGGGAGCGGTCGCCGGCCGTTACCACTACGGCGTGGATGCGATCGTGGGAGTGGCCTTCGCGTTTGCCGCCTTCCTAGCCGGAACGCTGCTGGCGACGGCCTAACGGACTCGGGTTAATTCGGGGGCGTCTCGTTCAGGCGGATCACCTTCTTCTGGATGGCATACTGCACGAGCTGGGCTTTGTTGTGGATGTCGAGCTTGCGCATGAGATTGAACTTGTGGGCCTCCACGGTCTTCACGCTCAACTCGAACGAAGCGGCGATATCCTTGACGGATTTGCCTTCCGCCAGCAGCTTGAGGATCTCGCGCTCGCGTTTGGTGAGCGTTCCAAAGCGCGCCTGCCGGGGCGAGCCGGCGGCCTGCGAACGGAAGCCATCCACCAGCCGGGTGAGCAGGCGGGGGCTGAGATAGCTGCCGCCGCGGTGCACCTCGCGGATGGCGGTCACCAGTTGATCGGCCTGGCTTTCCTTCAAGATGTACCCGCTGGCGCCGATATCCACGCATTCGGCCAGATAATCGTCATCGTCGTACATGGAAAGGAACACCACGCGGGTCTCGGGCAACTCCTTGCGGATCAGCCGGCTGGCCTCGAAGCTGCTCATCCCGTTCATGCCGATATCCATCAGCACCACGTCGGGATGCGTTTCGCGCGCCAGGGTGAGGGCTTCGGAGGCAGTGGCCGCTTCCGCCATTACCTCGATATCGGGTTCCGCCGAGAGCATCGTGCGAATCGCCTGGCGGAAGAGGGTGTGATCGTCGGTCAACAAGATGCGAATTTTAGACATGAGTCCATCCGTGCTTAGTCGATGGGCAATTGAAGGACGACAGTTGCGCCCCTGGCGGGCGAGCTGAGGACGGCGAGCGTCCCACCGAGGAGCGCGGCCCGCTCCCGCATACCCGCCATTCCGAAGGACATCGGCTTCGCCTTCGCGGCGTCCGTATCAAAACCGACGCCATTATCCGAGACCTTCAGCCTGATTGTTCTATCGGCGGCTCGCAGCGAAAGGTTTACGAAGGTCGCCTGGGAATGTTTGGCGACATTCTGCAGGGATTCCTGGGCCACACGGTAGATCACCTCTTCGACTCGCCTGGGGAACTGGTCGGGAAGATCGCCGATCTGGCAACGCGCCTGGGCGGAATGCATCTTGCGGAAGCGGCTGACCAGTTGCCGGAGGGATGCCCTCAAACCCAGGCGCTCCACCACCGAGGGCCCCAAGGCCGCCACGATGCGGCGCAACTCCTCGATGACGTGACCGGCGGTCTCGCGCGCTCCCCCCAGGCGCGCCGCCAGCGGAGCGGGCGCCTCGCGCTCGATCAGTTCCAGTTGCAGGCGCAACAGCAGCAGGGATTGCCCGGCTTCATCGTGCAGCTCGCGGCCGATGCGGCGGCGTTCCTCCTCCTCGGCCTGGCGCGCCTCGGCCTCCAGACGGCGGAGATCCTGAGCCACGCGCACGCGCTCGATGGCCTCCCGGCAGCGGCCCGCCATGGCCTCGAGCAACACCCGTTCCCGAGGCAACCAGGGATACGGCACGTCGAAGCCGAGCTGCACGACCGCGGCCGGCTGAACCGGGTACGACCAGTAGGAGGCGTGCCGGCCGCGCATGGCCGGATCGGCGATTAAACGCTGGCGGCCGTCTCCGCGCCGGATATAGAGGGGGCGCGCCAGCGCGCGCGGGAGCGGCGCTTCGAGCAGCATCAGGCGGCCGGCCCGGGCGCGGAAAGTGCGCGTCATGATCGCGACGAACCTCTGCAACATATCGGCGAGACCCTTCGCCTCCGCCTCGGCGTGGTGCAGGCCGAAGAAGGCCTGCGTCTCGCTCTCGCGCACCTGGTAGAAAGCGCTCTCGATCGCCAGGAGCGTGGCCAGATTCAATTGCTCGCGCGCAGGCGCATGCCGTCCTTCGAGTTTCTTTTCCACGAGGGCGCCGAATTGGCGCAGGGCATCGTTCACCTGGGCTGGCGGCAGGTTCATCTTGGCCAGCCGGCGGCCGTTGTATTCCACTTGTTCCAGGAATTGTTCCAGGGACCGCAGGCGCGCCGCGGCCCCGGGCGTGATGGCGGCGAGCGCCCGAATCTGCGCCGCGCCGTAACCGCTCTTGCGGAGCAGCACGCGGAAGCTCCGGTCCAGGCGTCCGAGGGCCGGCTGGATGGCCTGCTTCAACTGCGCGATATGCCGGCGCGCGGCCGGGGTGAAGATCGCATCCGTCATGGGCGCGCGTCACAAGGGTGACACGGATTGATAATCGGCGGATCTTCCCGGCCGCTTTAGAATCGGCTGGCTTTATCTATTTCTCGTCTTCGATCTGGCGCGCCAGATAGCGCTCGTAGCCGATCTCTTCGATCTGATGAAGCTGCGCCTCGAGCCAGTCCACGTGGCCTTCTTCGTCGCGCAATAGTTTGTCGAACAGCTCTCGGGAGGCATTGTCGCCTTCTTGGCGGGCCAGTTCGATGCTGCGGTTGTACATGCCCACGGCGTCGATCTCGAGCTTCAGATCGCTCTCGATCTGGGCCTTGACGTTGGCGCCGATGTTGATCTCGATAGGCTCGGTCAAGTTCGGCGTGGCGTCCAGAAACAGGAGGCGCTCAATGAGCGCTTCGGCGTGCTTCATCTCGTCGATGGACTGTTTCTTGATGTACTCGCCGAGCCGGCCGTATTTCCAGTTCTCGCACATTTCGGCGTGCAGGAAATACTGGTTGATGGCGATCAACTCCTCGGCGAGCGCTTGATTGAGAGCTTGAATAACCTTCGGATTCCCCTTCATGACGTGTGCGGTCTCCTCTTCATGTAATTGCCGTTTCCAGTACATGTTACCTTTTTTGGCGTGCGGCCGCGCCGGGGACTCAGCCCACGTATTGGACTTCTTCCTCGAGTTCCAGGCCGAAGCGCGCCGCTACCAGCGCCTTCAATTCCCGGATTAGCGCGCAGAGGTCCGCGGCGGTGCCCGCGCCGCCGTTGTAGACCAGGTTGGCGTGATAGGCGGCCACGTGAATATCGCCGCGGCGCATGCCCTTGGCGCCGGCCTGTTCCAGGAACCAGGCGGCGGGGACCTTGCCTTCGCGCACGGCCGCGGACGGCACTTGGCGGGCGGCGGACTCCGGGAGCGCGTCGAACAGCAGGTTCTTGAAAATGCTGCCGGCGCATTTCATGGTCACGGGGAACTTCTCGTTGCGCACGCGCAGGATCTCGCCGGCGGCGCGGCGCAGTCCGGCGGCGTCGCCGGCCTCGAGCGACAGTTCGGCCGAGAATACGATCCACTCCTTGTGGCGTTTGAAAACGCTCTCGCGATAGGCAAACTCGCATTCCCGGTGGCCAAACACGCGCACCGCGGCGCCATCGAAAAAATGCACGCGGACCACCCGCTCGGAAATCGAGTGACCATACGCGCCGGCATTGCCATAGATGGCCGCCCCCACCGATCCCGGTATGCCCGCCAGCGTCTCCAGGCCCCGCAGGCCCCGCTCGATGGCGAAATCGACCAGGCTCTGGAGAACCGCGCCGGCCTCCGCGCGGATGCACGTACCCTGAGCGTCGAGCCGCTCGGCCCGATAGCGCAGCACGATGCCCCGGAAGCCCTGGTCGGAGACGATCAGGTTGGTTCCTCCGCCGATCACCACAGTGGGGACGCCGCTTGCGCGTGCCGCGGCCATGGCGGCGGTGAAGGCCTCCGGGCTATCGGTTTCGGCGTAGATATCGGCCGGTCCTCCGATGCCGAAGCGCGTGTAGCGGGAAAGGAGGATCCCGGTGGCGACGCTCAGCCCGGGAATCGCGGCGAGACGCGCGCGCGCCTCTTCCGTGGTCGGCATTACCTCAATTATAGGGGCGGCGGCCGCGCGGGCTGGTCGCGCAGGGCATGGCATACTGGCATTTGAATGAGTAGCGTGCTGATCGCCGGCGGCGGGCTGGCCGGACTGGCCGCGGCGGCCGCGCTGGGCGAAGCGGGGTTCCGCGTCGATCTGTTCGAGGCGCGCCCCTTCCTGGGCGGCCGCGCCACTTCGTATGCGCTTCCGGATCTCGCCGGGCAGCCCAGCGAGACCATCGATAATTGCCAGCACATCCTGCTGCGCTGCTGCGTCAACCTGCTGGATTTCTACCGGCGCATGGGGGTCGCGGAGCGCATACGGTTCCACCGCGAGTTCTATTTTCTCGAGCCCGGCGGGCGCGTTTCGGTTCTGCGCCGCGGCCGTCTGCCCGCGCCGCTGCATTTCACCGGCTCGTTTCTAGCGCTCGGCTGCCTGGATTGGCACGACAAGCTTGGTATCGCGCGCGCGCTTATGGTTCTCCGCCGCGAATGGAACCGCGGGAATCCGCGCCGCCCGGACCTTGACCGCATCAGCATGCTCGATTGGCTGCTCCAGAAACGCCAGACCCCGCGCGCCATCGATCGCTTCTGGCGGCAGGTGCTGGTCAGCGCCATCAACGAGGATCTCGATCGCATGGCCGCCCGCCACGGCTTCCAGGTCTTCTGGCTGGGGTTTCTGGCGCGCCCCGATTCGTACGAGATGGGCATCCCCGCAGTCCCGCTGGCCGAGCTGTATTCGATGGAGGCCTGGCGCCGCCTGGGAAACGTGCGCATCCATTTGCGGTGCCCGGTGGAGTCGATCGGCGAGGCCGGTTTCACGGTGGCCGGAGAGCGGCGGATAGCGGAGCACTACATCTGCGCGTTGCCTTTCGAGCGGCTCCCAAGCGTGGGTCTGGCTGCGCCCCCGTTGGAGCACTCGCCCATCACGGGCGTGCACCTTTGGTTCGACCGGCCCGTCACCAGCCTGCCGTACGCCACCCTGCTGGGCCGCACCATGCAGTGGATGTTCAACAAGGATGCCGGCCGCTACCTGCTGCTGGTGGTCAGCGCCTCGCGGGACCTGACCAGCCTCTCGCGCGCGGAGATCATCGATATGGCAGTGGGCGACTTGCGGCTGTACTTCCCGGCGGTCATCGAGGCCAACCTGGTGAAGGCCCATGTGGTGAAGGAGCAGCGCGCCACGTTCTCCGCCGCTCCCGGAACCGAAGCGCTGCGCCCGCCCGCCGTAACCAGCCTGCCGAACGTGTTCCTGGCGGGCGATTTCACCCGCACGGGCTGGCCCGCCACCATGGAAGGCGCCGTGCGCGGAGGCTACCTGGCGGCCGAGGCGGTGGCGCGGGCGGCGGGATGTCCGGGGCGGTTCCTGCTGCCCGATATAGGCTGAGCTACTCGGCGGCCTTCTTGACCAGCTTGATTTCGAACAGCTTGGGCCACAGCTTGCCGGTCACGAAGAGGCGGCCGCCGCGCGCGTCATAGGCAATGCCGTTGAGCACATCGGAGTGGCCGCCGATATAAAAACCATCGGGCGAGGCCAGGCCCGCCATGACGATCCAGCCGGTCACCCTGCCGGTGGCGGGATCGATCCGCGCGATGCGGTTGGTCTGCCAGATGTTGGCGTAGACCTCGCCCTTGACCCACTCGAGCTCGTTCAATTCGTTCACCGGCTGGCCGTCGGCCGTCACGGTGATGCGGCCGGTCTCGCGGAGGGTTTCCGGATCCCAGAAGCGCAACTGGGAAGTGCCGTCGCTCATGATGATCCGCTTGCCATCCTGCGTCAGCCCCCAGCCTTCGCCGGGATAATCGAACTGGCCCTGGGGGTCGAAGGTGGCCAGGCCGTAGATGAAGCCGCGCTGGGCCTTCCAGGTCAGCTCCAGCATCCGGTCCTTCCAGTTGACGATGCCTTCGCCGAAATACTCCTCTGGAACCTCGCGCTTGCGGAGCACCTCGCCGGTTTCCAGGCGCACCTGGCGGATCGAAGATTGCCCCTCCAGGCCGGTTCCCTCGTAGAGGTAGCCATCCAGGTAGAAGAGCCCCTGAGTGAAAGCCAGGGGGTCGTGCGGATAGGTGTGGACCACCTCGTAGCCGTACTCGGGGATGGCGCCGGCCTGGGTCGCCGGGCCGCAGCCGCACGATACCAGAGCCGCCAGCAGCAGGAGTTTTCGCATATTCAAGCTCAGGGTACCGCAAAAGAAAGGGCGGTTCGCCGGCTGGCCTACCGGCCGGGAGGCCGCGCCCGGGGAGGGTGGTGGATCACGATAATCAGAACGGAAAATCTTTTTTACCGGTCTGCTCGTACGAGACTGCCCGCGCCAGGAACTGACGCGGATTCCGCGGGACGCCGCCGATGCGCACTTCGTAGTGCAGGTGCGGCGCGGTCACTTTGCCGGTGCTGCCCACGGCGCCCACCAACTCGCCGCGGCGGATCTCCTGGCCCACCCGCACGTAGATGCTGGAGAGGTGCGCGTAGTAAGTCTGGTAGCTGCCGCCGTGATCGACGATCACCAGCCGGCCGTATCCGCTCAGGGTGGCATCGGCGTGCATCACGATCCCGTTAGCCGTCACATGCACCGGTGTGCCGGAGGGCGCGCTGATATCCACGCCTTTGTGGAACGCGCCTTCACCCGAGAAGGGATCGGTGCGGTCCCCAAACGAGCCCATCAGGCGGCCCGCCACGGGATATCCGGCGGGTTGCGCGAAGGCGGGCTGCAAGCGCTGGGTGGAGCGGCTCATCATGGACAGGACGTTGGCGGTACGGAGGAAGTCGTATTCCTGCACGCTTTCCGAGAAACTGGGGACCAGCTTGCCTTCGCCGGTAATATCGGGCGGGCCTTCCAGCCGCTCGCGGATGCCATAGGCGATGGAAACTTCTTTGGCATACAACTCCAGGCTGGCCAGCTGTTCGTTGGTGCGGCTGACTTCTTTTTGCAGGCTGCGGTAACGCGTGCGAAGCGTTTCCGCTTCTCCGCGCAGGGCATTATAATTGGCCACTTTCCACGCCATGCGCGCGTAACTGGCCACGAATCCGAACAGGGAAAAACAGCCGAGGAGAGCCAGCGCCAAAACCGTATACACGGCTTGTTGGGGGATATGAACGCGTCGAAGGCGGCCGTGCAGCGAATGCGCCAGCACGACCACGAAATATTCCTGCTTCATAGTCTTCTCCGCCCGGACCTTTTAGATTCGGCTCGTCACTGCGCCGGGGTCCGGTGGGGCTATTTTGACTTCAGATTGGCGAATCACGGAATATAGCAGCCCGGCTAGCTCCGTGTCAACCCCCTCCATGCGCTTGCAAGTTATTGACTGACTTGGTATTGTTCAAATTCAACAGTGTCAAAGCGACTTCCTGGAACCTTATTTCTGCGGAATTTGATCGAGCGGCGCAGCCTGCTGTTCCAACTCGTGCGGCGCGATTTCGAGCAGCGCTTCGTGGGTTCCGCCATGGGTTGGATCTGGGGATTGGTTCATCCTCTGGTGCTGCTGCTCAGCTGGATTTTTGTATTCCAGATCTGCTTGCGGATTTCCCCTCCCGAGGGCGTGCGCAATTACCCGCTCTTTATTTTCGCCGGCATGCTGCCGTGGGGGCTGTTCAGCGAGACCGTGCAGCGCTCGGCCTCGAGCCTGCTGGATCAGGCCAGTTTGATCACCAAAACGGTTTTTCCCTCCGAGATCGTCCCGGTTTCCGTGTTCCTCTCGACGCTGATGAGCCACCTGCTCGCCCTGGCGCTCATGATCGCCGCCGCCGGCGTGTGGGAGAACCAGGCCAGCGTTTTCCTGCTGCTGCTGCCTCTTTACATTTTCCTTATCGGCCTCTTCGCGGTAGGCCTGGGCTGGATCGTGGCCAGCCTGCATGTATTTCTGCGGGACACCGCGCAGATGCTCACCGTGGTGCTGACCTTCTGGTTCTGGCTGACCCCTATTTTCATCTCCGAGAAGCAGTTTCCTCGCTGGGCGCATTTCGTGCTGGTGGCTAATCCGATGTACTACCTGGTGCGCGGCTACCGTGCCGTTCTGCTCGGCTCGGCGGCGCCCGATGCGCGCGACCTGGCGATCGCGGCCTGCTACGGAGCGGGGGTCTTCTGCCTGGGCGGCCTGTTTTTCCGCCACATGAAGCGCGGGTTCGCCGACGTGCTGTGATACGGCTGCCGCGATAGGCGCTGCGATTAACCCTGCATTTCCGTTTTGAGCAGTTATACCTCTGACGGGGGCCTCACCCTGGTGCGCGCGTTGGACGAGCGCTGGGGCTTCGGCGAACTCATCACTCAACACCTGACCGACTGACGGCCAGCAAAGAACACTCAACTTCCGAGGCTCGCAAGCTACTCGTAAAACAGGAGGCTTGCCGATTCTGAAGTTTTAGGGCGGGGCCAAGCTCACGTTTGGACGGGCACATGGTACTCCCGGCGGGAGCCAATAGCAGATTTGCGGATGCGAAATTGGCGAAAGGATGTATACTACCCCTGCCGGGGACGGCAAAGTCGAAATCCCGGTTGCGTTTCACAAGGTGCCACGGGAGGTCGTTTGTGCGCGAGAAGTCCGATCACAACCCCTTAACTTCGTTTTTGTCGCTTATTCCCTCGTTGTCCAAGGCGACTCGGGAATTGCTGTCGACGGGGATAGCCGTTTCAGCCTGGGCCCTGTTCGCTTGTGGATACGCGCAGGCGCAGCAAGTAATGGACGCGGGGCCCAAACCCGTCGCTGTGGCTGTGAACCCGGTCACCAACGAGATTTACATTGCCAACCAAGGCGGCCCGAGCGTGACCTATATCAACGGCTTCGACAATACAGGCGGAACGGTCACTGATCCGAATAAAACGATAAGCGGCCCGTCCGCCTTGGCGATAGATCCGGACAGCAACCTGATCTACGTTGCCAATTACGGCGGCAGCAGCGTGAGCGTTATCGATGGCAGGCAACAGGCCGTCGTTACCTCGGTAACCGTCGGAACTAACCCCTGCGCGCTGGCCGTCGATCCGGCAACCATCCCCGCCCAGATCTATGTGGCAAATTGCGGCGGCACCACTGTCAACGTGGTGAGTGTTACCAACAACGGTGGTTGGAGTGCCAGTGTGGTCGCGACTGTAACCGTCGGCACGACCCCCTATGCCCTGGCGGTCAACCCGGCGACCAACATGATCTATGTCGCCAACAAGGGCAGCGGCAACGTCAGTGTAATCAATGGGGTTAACCCGAACGGTCCGCCCGCGACCGTGACTGCAGGAATCAGCCCTTGCGCGGTGGCCGTTAACGCAGTGACTAATCAAGCCTACGTGGCAAACTGCGGTAACGGCAGTACTGCGGGCAACATTACGGTGATTGATGGAAAGAACAATCCCACCCAGCTTTCCGACCCCAAGGCCAAGAATCCCTACGCGGTAGGGGTAAACCCGGTGACGAATACGATTTATGTCGCCAATAACGGCACCAGCAACGTCACGGTAATCAACGGTTCCGGCAACACCGCTACCACGACCGTGGGTGTTGGTCTTAATCCCGTGGCGATTGCCGTCGATCCGCTAAACAACGAGATCTACGTCGTCAACACGAACAGCAACAATGCCGGTCCGCAATCTGATGTGAGCGTGATAGACGGAGTCAGCAACAGCAGCACGCCGATCGCTCCTCCAGGCAACGATGCCATCAATACCCTAGCCGTGGCCGTAAACCCAGTCACCAGCAACGTGTACGTCACCTATACGTTTGGCTCGAATGGTTACGTTTGGATGTTCAGGGGAAGCAAGCATAGCAGTACCGCCATCGTCACGGATCAGACCGCAAAGGGTCCTTACGCCGTGGCGGTAAACCCGGTCACTAACAAGGCATACGTGGCCAATCACGACAGCGGCACAGTGACTGTGATCGACGCGGCCAACTACTCGACAACGTTGAACCTGGGACCCCTTGGGTCGAATCCCTATGCGATCGCCGTCAATCCGGCGACCAACAAGATCTACCTAGTCAACAATAACACCAGCGGCGCCAACGGCGGCGGCACCGTCTCTGTAATCAACGGATCCCAGGACCAGCTTACGAGCACGCTGAGTGTTGGAAATACGCCAGTTGCTATTGCCATCAATCCGGTAACCAACAGGATTTACGTGGTCAACAGCAATCCCAGCGCCTCCAACGGCAGCGTCTCTGTGATCGATGGATCCCAGGACGTTGTCGTGGATACGGTGGCTGTGGGAGAGGTTCCCGTGGATATAGCGGTCAACCCGGTCACCAACCAGATCTACATCGCCAACTCTAAACAAGTCACCGTAAACTCAGTCATCGAAAACAACGTCAGCGTGATCGATGGGACCAACGATAGCATGAGTTACATCGCTCTCCAGATCCTCGGTGCCAGCCATGTGGCCGTTGATCCAATCAGAAACATGATTTATGTCAGCAGTCCAGTCCTCAACTGCTTCGCGGTAATCGACGGAGCAACTGTTGGCACTGCGTCCGTAAAGCATTGGATTGTCGGGGGGTTGGTTGACGTACAGACCATGCCGATGGCGGTGGACGTGACCAACGGCAAGGTCTACGTAGGCGCGGACTGCAGCGGTGTCACCCTCGCGATAATCAGCCCGCCCGACCTGACCGCCACCAACCCGGTCCCTGGGCTCAAGTGCGTTATGGGATATGCGTCCGACTACATCGCCGCCGCCGTGAACCCGGTCACGAACACCGCCTACCTGCTGGACAATAACCCAGCCGTAATGTCAGTGATCGACGGTGTCATTGGTATCATTTACGCTTCGGCCAGCACTCTCAGCATAAAGTTAGGGAGTAACCCGCGCGCCATGGCGGTGAACCCCGTGACCGGCGCCGTTTACGTGGCCAACAATGGCGACAACACCGTCTCGGTCTGGAGCCCGGCGACGGCCTCGGTTCCAATCACTGTGGCGATCACACCGCTCGCGGGAAACAGCACTGGTTCTCCGACCCCCCTCTTCGACTTCACCGCGTCAAACAGCTTCACGAGCGCGCCGGCCCACTCCGTCTTCTACCAGGTGGATACGTGGCAAGGGCCGTGGACGGCGGCAACCCCGCAAGGATCCGGCGCATTCACCGGCAATACCGCCACGCTCCAGCTCGGCTTCCACATCCTTTACGCTTATGCAACCGATGGCGAAGAGGCCACCTCGACAATCACCGGCGCCCAGAGCAGTCCGCTCGTCGGCAGCATAGCTGCCTATGGTTTCCTGGTCGCTGCGCCTCCGGCCAGCAGTTGCACCTACTCGCTAAATCCTACGTCCCAGTCATTCGCTTCGACCGGTGGCAGCACTACGGTCAACCTGACCACGGCGGCTGGCTGTCCCTGGACGATTACCGGCGTCTCTTCCTGGATCACCATCACGAGCCCACTATCGGGCACGGGCAGCGCGACAATTCAATACCAGGTATCGGCGAACACCGGCGCGACCCTCTCGGGCGGTTTCAGCGTCGGCGGCCAGACGTTCACGGTTACGGAAGCCGCACCCTGCACCTATTCGCTGTCCCCCAACGGTGCGAGCTGGCCCGCGTCGGGCGGCACCGGCTCGTTCTACGTGACCACAGGGTCCTCCTGTCCCTGGAGCGATGCCTTCACTTGTTCCTTTGCCTGTGTCACCGGCTACATAGGTATGGAACAGGGCCCCGCGGCGGTTCAATACAATGTGGGCGTTAATAGCGGCGCTGCTCGCTCCACTTCATTCACTTTCCAGGGCCAGACGTTCACCATCCAGCAGGAGGGCGCATCTTCCACTGGCCTCAGTCTGGCGGGATCGATGGCGCAAGTAGCGTCGGCCGGCGGGTGGAATACCTCCCTTACCCTGGTGAATCTGGGCAGCACTGCGGGCGAGGCGCGGTTGAATTTCTTCGCCAACAATGGCAGCTCACCCATGCTGCCGTTCACTTTCCCGCAGAAACCCGCACTGGGAACGATGGCAGGGCCGACCTTCGACCAGACGCTCGGCGCCGGGGCCACCTACATTCTCGACACTACCGGTGCGGACTCCGCGGCCACCACCACCGGTTCGGCGCAACTGCTCACCAGCGGCGATTTCGGTGGGTTTGCGATCTTCACTGCTACCGCCAGCGGCCAGGCGGCGGTGGTGCCGCTGGAGACCCGCAATGCCAGTTCTTATCTGCTGGCTTTCGACAACACCGGCGGGGTTGCGACGGGCCTGGCGATTGCCAACCTGACGTCCACCGCGGCTTCCGTGAATGTCGTGATCCGCAACGACAGCGGTACGCAGATCGGCACGGGGTCGATCCAACTAGCCGCTCAAGGTCACAATTCCTTCATGCTGACAGACGCTACCTACGGGTTTCCGGCGACCGCCGGGGTGCGGGGGACGGTGGAGTTCGATACGCCTTCGGGCGGGCGGATCAGCGTCTTGGGTCTGCGCGCCAATCCCACCGCCACCGGTTTCGCCCTGACCTCGCTGCCGCTGCTGGCGGGGGTGGGCGTTGGCGGAGGCACCGTGGCGCACGTCGCCTCGGGCGGCGGCTGGCAGACCACGTTTACCCTGGTCAATACCGGCACCTCGGCCGCCACCGCCAACCTGAATTTCTATGGCGATAACGGGGCCGCAATCTCCTGGCCACTGAGTTTTCCGCAGACCAATACCACCAGCACAGCCACCGGTGTGAGCCAGAGCATTCCGCCGGGCGGTTCGCTGGTCGTGGTGGTAGCGGACTCGGGCAGCGCGACCACCACCGGCTCGGCGGTGCTCACCACCACCGGCAACATAGGAGGCTTCGCGATCTTCCGCGCTAACGACACGGGGCAGGAAGCGGTGGTGCCGCTCCAGGCGGTGAACGCGAAGTCCTACATTCTAGCATTCGACAACACGGGCAGCCTCTCGACGGGTCTGGCGGTGGCGAACGTGGCGGCGCAGGCGGCCACCATCCCATTGATCATCCGCAACGACACGGGTGCGCAGATCGGCTCGGGAACGGTCACTCTTCCGGCGCACGGCCACACCTCGTTCATGTTGACAGACTCGTCTGCGGCGGCGTGGACGCAGGGAGTGCGCGGTACGCTGGAGTTCGATACTCCCAGTGGGGGACAGATCGCGCCACTTGGCCTGCGTGCGGCGGGGCTTTCCAGCGGGTTCACGATGACCACGATTCCGGTGATGCAGCCATAGGATCAGGCGCTCGGCCGCACCGGCGCCCTCAGACCCAGGTCCGCCTCGTTCAGGACGCGCTACGCCGTCTCACAGCAGCGGCATGATCTCGCCGGGCGACCGCGGCAGCGTCAATTCGAGCTTGGCGTAGAACGCCGTGATGGGATCCTGGGTATCTCGCAGTCTTTCCGCCAAACCTCTCAGGGCCGGCGCCATCCCGGCCTGGCCCACGAGCATGTTGACCGGCAGGAACCACTCGATGGCGTTCTCGGACTGAAAGCGGTTCTGGTTCAGGTAATCGAGCTCGGCGGAGGTCACCAGGTCGCGATCGGCATCGGCGCTAACCAGGCTGAATAGCTGGCTGAAGACCTCGACCTTTTCGCGGAAGTATTCGGCGGGCGTGGCGCCGCCGCCTTCCTTCCAGGCCGCCATCGCGGAGAGGAAATCGCGCAGTTTGACGCGGAACTCGGAGGTTTCCCGGTAGCTCGCGGGATGGGGTGTCAAATTCTCGCCGAAAAACAACGCTTGGAACTGGTTGCGAATGGCCCGGCAATCGGCGTCCTGGCAGGGCTGGTCCAATTTGACCTTGCCCTCGACCGAGGAAGCCACGGTTTCATCCGGTTTGATCGGCTCGATGGGGGGGATTTCGAGCACGTCGTTGAAGTACGAAACTACGTTGCCGACGCGCTGTTGCGAAGATGAGTTGGCCGCCAGCCCGAAGGCCTGGCCGGCTGGTTCGGCCAGGTCGTCATCGGCGCAGCGCTTTCCCGTCAGGTTATTGACCAGGTACAGACGAAATCCCTCGATCAGCGGCAGCGGTGAAATCTGCCGCCGCCGGCACTCCACCACCAGCGCCTGGACCTGGGCGGCAGCCTGCTCGGAGGCGCTGAAGGAGCGGTCGTCGCCGGAGATCCCGCGCAGGGTGCCGGTAAAAGCGGTTACCAGGGCTTGGAAGTCCTCGTCTTTCACCTTCGCGCCGGCGATGGCCAATGCGGCCGGCCCGATTTCGACGGCCGACGCGAGCGTGCCGGTAAAGCGCGCCAGCAGCCGGACCGGCTCGCCCTTGCGGATCTCCTCGGCCGTGAAGGTCTCCGCGGCCACCCGGCCGAGCACGCGGTAGTAGCGGCTGACGTCGTAGACCAGGAGATCCTCGCAGGCGACTTGTGGCGGGTGGGGCGATCCCAGGTCGAGAAGCATCTGGCGCGCCCGGCGGCCATCCAGGGGGAGCATGGCTTCGATGGCCCGCAGGCGCAGCGAGAGGCCGTCCAACTCCTGGTCGTAAGCGCGGTTGATAAACCCCGCCGCGTAGCCTGGAGGATTCACTCCAGCGTGGCGTTTGAAAGGCTGCTGCGCTTCGGCGGCCCGCTCGTAAGCCTGCCCGAGCAGTTCGATTTTGCGTTCCGTGGACAGCTTCTCGGAACCGGCGATGCGAATCAGCCCGTCGGCGGCGAATTCGCCGGGGAGCGAGCGCGCCTGGTCGATCAGGACGTCGATTTCCGATGGAGGCGCGGCAGCCGCCTGGACGAGGCAAGCCAGGAGTGCGGCAACAATTCGCATGGGATTTGAAAGCTATTTTAGCGTGCGGCGCCCGGACGGCGCGCGGCGGCGCCAGGGGCGGCTATGCGGAGGCTAGCTGGTAGCCACCGCGGCGGCGTTGGAAAGCTGGGCGTTGCCGTTGTTCCAGATCGCGTTCACGGCGGGCCGCCCCGCTCCCAGCAGCGCCATGCAGGCGATCGCGATGAAGGTCATGAGCAGAGAGTACTCAATCAGATCCTGGCCGTTGTCTTCATGAAGAAACCCGCCCATCCGCTTTGCCATGGCTGGCCTCCACGTCTATTACAACCGATCGGCCCGATGTTGTGCAAGAGCGGCGGCCGATTTACCCGATTCCGCGCCGTTCCGTGCCCGAAAACGTGCCCCAGGATGCGCTTGGCGGCCGAGAAGTTAGCCTAGATTAACGGCGGGGAGTTATCCGGAGTTAGTAACTTACAATTACCGCCCGCGAAGGGATAAAGAGAATGAGGTGTTGGAGCGCACCTCGCGGCCGTGCCAGCCCCCGTTATTGACCCACGTTTGTAAACGGGGTGGGTGTCCCCCGGGCGCCATCAGGCTTCTCCCTCGGCGGCTCGGCCACCAGGAGCTTGCTCACCGGCGCATGATAACCGAGTCGGACCCCCTATTTTGATAATGTTGGATCAAAATAGGTGGACCGGCACCCGATCGCAGACACGCTCCAAAGGAATCATATCACAGGGCTGTGCAATTCGAGAAGATATTCAGCCGTTTCTCCGGCGCAACCGGCGCTTCCTAAGCGGATCGGCGCCCGGGCCTCCCAACTTTGCGGGCGGGCAGCGCTCCCGGCGTGGAGGCCTGGCCCTCCAGGCGCCTCTCGCGGCAACGGTGCCGGCACCCCCAAGCGCCGGCTGCCCACCCTTGTGTTCGGGGCGTAATGGACATACAGTGAAAGCGAAGGACGGGATATCAGATGAAACTGTCTTTTGTGATTGCACTGGTGCTGGCCGCGAGTTTCGCGGGCTACGCGCAACAGGCGATGCCTCGCATGACGTCGGTCGATCCGGGGAACGGGAAGGCGGGAGACGTAATAGCCGTGTCCGGTGAAAACCTTCAAAAAGCCATGGTTGCCAAAGTCTACCTGACCGACGGCAAGAACGACGTTCAAGTGGAATTGGTGGATCAGTCCGAGACCGGCATCAAGTTCAAGATCCCGGCGTCGGTGAAGGCTCCGGCGCGGCTGGCGCTCATGGTTCTAACCGCTGGAAAGGACGCCAAGTACATCGAACAGCCCGTCAAGCTGCAGATCGACGAGCAATAACGGATCGTGCGGGCTCGCCCTACAGGCGTTGATACGGGGCCGTGAGATATTTTCTGGATTCCTGTGCCGCTTCGGCCTGCGGCGCATAGGCGATGCCTTTTTTGTACGCCTCCAGCGCCTGTTGGCGGCGGTGGGTCATGTCGTAGATCTGGCCCATGCGCAGATAGGCGTAAGCCCCGGTGTTCAGGTCCACCCGGTCGCCGGCCTCGGCTACCAGTTGCAAATGCGCCAGAGCATGGTCCAGATCCCGGTACCAGAATTCAATGGTGCCCTCCTGAAAATAGATCTTTTCCCAGGGGACGCGGTCGTACCCGGGAGCGTGGCGGGACTTGAGCCGCGCAATCTCCTCGACCGCCGCCAAGGCGTTTTGCTTATCCCCCGCCATGCTGTACATCTGCGAAAGCTCCAGCCTTAGCAGAAAATTTCTGGGAAAGCGCGCAATGAGATCGTCGATCAGCGGAATGGCTTTGCGCGGCTGGTTTTCCCTGCGGTAGAGCGCGCCCAGGAAGATCTCGGCTTCCACGCGGTCGAGGTTTCCGTGCGCCGCCACTTCCTGCACCGTGCGGACGCCCCTCTCCTTGTCGCCGCGGATTCCGATCATGAACCCCAGCAGCCGGTAGGCCAGCGGGAGACTGCCCACGACGTAATCGTCCAGCCCGCTCACCATGCGCGCGTCGATGTTCCGGGGATCGAGCTCGGTGACGCGGTCATGGCACCGGCGCGCTTCGGTGGCATCGCGCAGGGAATCGCGCCAGGCCTTCTTGACCACCCAATAGTAGTTCGAGCGCAAGCCATAGGCGATGCCAAGGGCATAGAGCGCGGCCGTATCGTTGGGGTTGCGCCGCAAGCGCTCCTGGCACAGGCTCATGGATCGGGCCACCTCATCCAGGAAGCGCTTTTCGATTTCCGCCGTGGGATTCAGCTTGGGCCGCCGCAGAAATGAGTTCGCGCCGGAAACCAGTTCGCTTTCGAGAGCGCCGTCCCGGTACATCTCGCGGAAGACCAGCGCCTCGGCCAAATGGTTGTGAAGATCGGGAACGTTGGGATTTTGCGCGATGGCCTGATCGAAATCGGCGATGGCTTCGTCGTACTCGAGGTTATAGAAGTGGTCGTACCCCGAGCTCACCAGGGCGTCCTGGCCCGCCAGAGGCAACCAAAACAGCATACCCAGCGCGAGAGTCCTCACACCTTTATTTTATTTTAAGTTCTCGAGAGCGCGGCTCGCATGTTCGGCGACCATGGGATCGCGCGAACACGCCAGTTTTTCGAGGGGCGGGCGGAATTTCGCGAGACCGCTGTTCCCCATGGCCACCGCCACGTTGCGGAGGAATCCGGCGTAGCGGGCGCGGGTCACCGGGGTGCTTTCGAACATGGCGCGGAACTCGGCTTCCGTGAGGGAGGCCAGCATTTCGAGCGGCGGCGCGAACTCGCGCGGCTGCCAGGCCGGCTCGACCGATTGCGGCGCGCGGCGGTTCCACGGGCAGACGTCCTGGCAGATGTCGCACCCGAATACGTGCCGTCCCATAGCGGTGCGATGCGGGTCGGGGATTGCGCCGCGCAGTTCGATGGTGAAGTAGGAGATGCACAGGCGCGCATCGAGCGTGTAGCCGAGCGGGCCCGGCACCAGCGCCCGAGTGGGGCAGGCGTCGATGCAGCGGCGGCAGGTCCCGCAGCGATCGCGAGGCGGAGCGTCCTCCGGGCCGGGCTCGATGTCGAGCGAAACCAGCAGTTCTCCCAGGAAGAACCACGAGCCGCCCTGCTGGTTGATGAGGCAGGTGTTCTTGCCGATCCAACCCAGCCCCGCCTGGCGCGCGTAGGAGCGCTCGAGCAGCGGCGCCGTATCGACGCAAATCTTGGATTCGTACCCGGCGCCGCCCGAGGCGCGCAATCCGGCGTCGAGCCGCTCGAGGCCGCGCCGCAGCACGCGGTGATAATCGTCGCCCCAGGCATAGCGCGAGATCCAGGCGCGTTCCTCGTCATTGAATTCGGTCGAGCGCGGCCAGGCGGTGTTGTACAGCTTGCCCACCACGATGACGGATCGCGCGGAGGCCAGCAGGCGGCGCGGATCGTCGCGGAGTTCCGCGCGGCGATCCGCCAGATAGCGCATCTCCCCCGCGAATCCGGCGGCGGCCCAGGCCTGGTACCAGGCGCGTTCGCGGACCGGCTCGGCGCGCGCCACGCCCGCCAGCTCGAAGCCGCACGCGCGGGCCCGCTCGCGAATCTCCGCGGCCGTCAAATCTCCAGCCCCACGTGCCGCATCAGCTCCAGGGCGTTGCTCTTGCGCACCACCCCGGGACGCATGACGTAATCGAACAGGATGCGGCCATTCTCGATGCGGTCCTCGAAATGCACATTGGCGGCCTGCCCGCCCATCGCTTCGGCGATCTCGGCCAGCGCCAGGTCGTGCGTGGTCACCAGGCCGATGGCGCCGCGCTCCACCAGCCCGCGCACCAGGGCCTCCGCGCCGATACGCCGGTCGTGCGAGTTGGTGCCGTGCAGGAATTCGTCGATCAGAAACAGGACCGGCGGCGGGCCCGCGGTCTGGTCCAGGATCTGGCGGATGCGCACGATTTCGGCGTAGAAGCGCGAGACGCCGTCCTGGAGAGAATCGGTCACGCGGATGGAGGCCCCCACCGCCAGCGGCGTGAGGCGCAGGCGCCGGGCGCGCACCGTGCCGCCGGCCAGGGCCAATACGGCATTCACACCCAGCGTGCGCAGCAGCGTGCTCTTGCCGGACATGTTCGAGCCGCTCACCACCAGCACGCGCAGCGGACCGCCGATGCGCACGTCGTTGCGGACCACGCGCTCCTCGGGAATCAAGGGATGCCCGATGCCCTCCGCCTCCAAACTCGCCGGCCCCTCTACCAGCGCCGGAAAAGGATCGGCGGGATGCTCGTAGGCGTGGCTGGCCAGCGAACAGAGCGCCTCGATCTGGCCCGCGGCGGTGAGCCAGCGCCGCACCGCCGGACCGGAATGGCGGCGCCAATCTTCCACTTTGAGAGCCACATGGGCGGTCCATAGAACGAACGGCTCGAGCACGCGCACCAGCACGTGATCGCGTGAATCGAGGTACTCGACCAGCCGGTTGAGATGCGCCAGCCGCCGGGAAGGCGGCACGGCATCGGCTTCGAGCGAGGCCCCCAGGCCGGCGAGCAGCGGAGAGACGAAGCGCTCGCGCTCCAGCCGCACGAGCACCTCCGCGAGCAGCCCCAGCTCATGGGCCGCTTCCTCGACGGCCGCCGCCACGCCGCCGATCGCGGCATGGGCGCGGTATAGGAACCAGGCGTTGGCCAACAGCACAACCAGGAACCCGTCGCGCAAAAGCACGACGGCCGGCTCGGGAAGCGGCAGCACGCCGGCCGAGCGGAGCGCCAGCAGGACGGCCGCCACCGCGTCCACCAATCCCAACACGGTGTGTATCCAGATGCGCGCTCGGAGGGTTCCGCGTTTGAGGAGCGGCGGCGCTTCTCCCCAGGCCGCCAAGGACACGGGATCGACGCCGGTGCGCGCATCCTCCGCCACGATGGCGAGATCCTCCCGCAGATCCAGGCGCGGGCGCAACTCTTCGATGGCGGCCTGGCGCGCCCGCACGGTGGCCGGATCGGCCGGCGCCAGCAGCCATTGCGCCAGGGTGTCCTGGCCGATGTGCGTGCGGGCGGTGGAGATCAGCTCGAAGAGCGAGCCTTTGCCGAAGAGGTCCAGGTCGGCCGCGTAAAGGTGAGACGGCTGGCGATATTCCTCGCCCGTATCGCCGCGGCCGGCCCAACGCCCCTCCAGGCGCGCCAGGGCGTTTTCGAAGAAGCGCGCCGCCCGCCTCTCTCTTTCGCGCTGGGCCAGCAGGCGGTCATGCACCACCACCAGAATCGCGAAGACCGCGATGGGCGCCAGCAGCCACACGATGGAGAGCGCGCGATCGACGAGCGCCAGCCAGACGATCGCGCCGCCGCACACAGCCGCCGAGAGCTTGGCATAGCCCATCCGGCGGTGTTGCCGCTCAATCGAGCCGAGGCGGGAGCGCCGTTGGTCCAGGAGCTGGGAATAGGTGAGATGGGGTTCCGCCATGGGCTTTCCCATTCTCTCCCGGAATGGGCCGGCGGAAAATAACGGGGGACGGGAGCAGACCGTCCCCCGGGAAGGAGATCAAGGCGTTAGTGAGCAGTCCTCAATCCGAAACTTGTCTGGAACGGCGGCCCAGGCACCCGAGCAGGATCAGACCGACGCCGCCCAGCATCAGGGCGGCGGCATCGTGTGCGGAGCCGGCGGAGACGCGCGAGGCGCCCGACAGGGGAGCCGCGCAAGCGGCGGCTGCCAGCGCCAGGGGGGCGAAACATCGGCTCAGCCGCGTGCTGAAGTTCGCTAGTTCGCGTGTCTGTTCCATCTGTTCCGATGATAAATCCAATTTCCCGTAAGTCAAACAATTTAAAGGTACTAATGGCTCTACACAGGTACCTACGAGGTACCGCCGGGGTACCGGTACAGACCATCGGCTGCGCCCTCGTTTCTCTCGAAATCGACGCGTGTTATAGTGTTGCCATGCCGAGCGATTATGTGCCGATTTTCATATTCCTGGGGATCGCTATTTTATTCCCGGTGGTCTGTATCCTGCTCGCAAAACTGGTTCGCCCCGCCTCCCCGTTCCTCACCAAGCTGGAGGCCTACGAGTGCGGCATCAAGGCGGCCTCGGATTCGCGCGGCCGCTACACGGTGCGGTTCTACATAGTCGCGATTTTATTCGTCATCTTCGATGTGGAAACCATCTTCCTCTTCCCCTGGGCGGTGCGTTATCGCACGCTGGGCTGGTTCGGGATCGCGGAAGTTGCGGTCTTCCTCGGCATCCTCATCGTGGGTTATATATGGGCCTACAAGAAAGGCGCCTTCGAGTGGGTTTGATCGCTCCGCAGTTTCTCCGTCCGTTTTTTATTAGTCTAGTTTTCGCGAGTTTCGTCCAGGCCGCGCCGATGTTGCGCCTGGCCACCAGCGCCGTGGGGCCGGTATCGATCGCCACGGGGACGTCCACTTCGCAAACCGTCGAGGCCTATAACGCCGGCGATGGCACGCTCGCTCCGCAGCTCTCCGTTAGCGGCGCCACCTGGTTGACGGCAACCGTGGGCGCGGCGCGCCCCTGCGTTACCGTGAGCGCTCCGAGCTGCATCCCGCTCCAATTCGCGCTGAACACCTCGGCGCTGGCGACGGGCGCCTACACCGGCACCGTGACCGTGAGCGCTTCGAACACGGTGGATGCTCCCCAAACCATCACCGTAACCGTGCAGGTGGGCGGGGACCTGCCTTCCAGTGTCAACGCCTACGCGGCTCCCGGCTACACCAATGACATTTCGTTCGTCGCGGGCGCGCCGGTGGCCCTGCAGGCCACCACGAAAGATGGCGGTAGCTGGCTGAATGTCTCGCTCAACGGCGGCGGCAGCTTCCAATTCATGTACTCCAGCCGCGTAAGGGCTAACACGGCCGAAGCCAGCCTGGCTCTGAATGCCGCCGGCACCTTCGCCTACACTTACCCCTACCGTATCCGCTTGCAACCGCCAGCCGGCATGGCATTGGGGACCTACACCGGAACGGTGAACGCCACTTCCACTTTCGCTCCCGATAACACAACCGTTCCCGTCACCATGCAGCTCGTTAACCAGCCCATCATTCAGGCGGGCATCGGCCAGTTGCAGGTACAGCTTGCCCAGGGCGCGCCGCCCTATACGGCGTCGATTCCGCTGTCGAATCTGGGTCCTGGCACGCTCACGATCCAAAACGCCGACGTAGGGGGCGCCCAGTGGATCACCTCAACCACGAATACCGCGAGCGGCGTGACCCTCACGCTGGACCCCGGCTCGCTGGCCACGGGACCGTACAACACGAACGTGACGATCGCCTCCAACGGCGCCAATGGCAATATCGCCGTGCCGGTCTCGTTGCAGGTGGTGGCCAAAGGCGCGCCGCTCCTTTATTACCAGGGCGTGCTGGATAATGCCACCTACATTCCAGGCGACACGGTGACGCCCGGCGACATCCTGATCGTCAAAGGCGAGCAGTTTTCCTTCAGCCCCTTGACCTTGGGCCAGGCGCCTCCGCTCGCCACGCAGGTGGGCGGCGCGAGTGTTTCGGTAAACGGCGAGACCGCACCGATGTTCTATTCCATCTATGGCCAGCTCGCGTTCCAGATGCCCTTCGATACGGCGCTGGGCACCGCGCTGGTCCAGGTACAGCGCGACGGCCTCACCAGCAATACCGTCTCGGTGAATGTGGCCGCCCGCGCGCCTAAAATCATTCCGGCCGCCATCGCGGGCAATTATGGCATCATCACGTTTCCGGATTACACCTGGGCGCTGCCGGTGGGCGCCTACCCGGGTGTGACCTCGCGTCCAGCCACGGCGGGCGACGTCCTGACGATCTGGTGCATCGGCCTCGGGCCGACCAGTCCCGCGGTAACCGCTGGCGCGCCCGCGCCCTCGGCGGAGCCGCTCGCGCGCCTGATCGACACGCCGCAGGTCGATATCGGCGGCATTCGCGTCACGCCCGCGTTCGCCGGGCTGACCCCCACCGCGGCCGGCCTGTATCAGGTGAATGTGGTGGTGCCGCCCGGCCTGGGCACGGGGACCGTGACGCTCGATCTGGAGTTTCCGGGCTCGACCAGCAACGTGGTCAACCTGCCGGTCCAGTAGGAGCGGCTATCGAATACCATAGAGTTTAGAGTCGTGAAAACTCCTCCCACCACGTGGCCGCAGGTCTACTTGTGTGTGGCTCTGACCACCATGGCGACGCTGCTGTTGGAGCTGTCGTTAACCCGCATTTTTTCGGTGGTCTTCTACTATCACTTCGCCTTTCTGGCCATCTCGATCGCGCTGTTTGGCATGGGAGCAGGGGGGGTCTTTTCGTACCTGGTGGCGGGCTGGAAAGCTCCCCTCTTCACCCGCCTGGGCCGCCTCAGCGCGGTGAACAGCCTGCTGGTGGTAGGGGCGCTGATCGGCTTGCTGGCCCAGCCCAACAATCCCTCGAACTGGGATTTGGCGCTGGTCTACTTCACTACCGCGCTGCCCTTTTTCGGAGCCGGCGCGATTGTCTCGCTGGCCATTTCGGAGACCATCGAGCGGGTCAACCGCGTCTACTTCTGGGACCTGGCGGGCGCGGCCGGCGGCTGCCTGCTGCTGATCCCCCTGTTGAACCAGTTCGGCGGGCCCAGCACGGTGCTGGCGGTGGCCATCCTGTTCGCCGTAGCGGGGGCCATCTGGCACAGCATGGCCGGATCCGTCGCCGGCCGGGCCCGCAGCGTCGCGCTGGCCCTCATTCTGGTGGCCTTTCTGACGTACAACCAGAAACACCACGTCCTCGATATCCGCCACGCCAAGGGCCGCACCATCGCCGAGGAATCGTTTGTCCGCTGGAACAGCTTCTCGCGCATCGGCGTCCGCGAGCAAGACGGGATGGAGATGATCTTCATCGACGCCGACGCTTCCACCGCCATCGCCGATTTCGATTTCGACCATCTCACCGCGCACGAACGCCACGACCTGCTCGAGCAGGGGCCGGCCCTTCCCTACGCCGTGCGCCCCGGCGCCAAGACATTGATCATAGGCCCTGGCGGCGGCTGGGACGTGGCGCGCGCGCTGGCCTCCGGCAGCCATGACGTGACCGGTGTCGAAATCAACCCCATCATCGCCACCACGATCATGCGCCAGCGTTTCCCGGATCTCAGCCGCGGGCTGTACCTGCGCCCGGACGTGCATATCGTGGTGGAAGATGGTCGCAGCTTCGTGCGGCGCAGCGCCGCTAAGTACCAGGTGATCCAGGCCACCCTGGTGGATACATGGGCCTCCACCGCGGCGGGCGCCTTCGCGCTCTCCGAGAACAACCTGTACACCACCGATGCCCTGCAGGATTACCTGACGCACCTGACCGACGACGGCTTTACGGCTTTCACGCGCTGGGGATTCGATCCGCCGCGCGAATCGCTGCGCCTGGTGGCGCTGGGAATCGAGGCGCTCGGCAAGCTCGGCGAGAGCGAGCCGTGGCGCCACGTGATGGTGGGCCGCGAAGGCTCCGTTCAGGGCTGGGGCGCGCGCGACACCGTGCTGATCTCACGCAAATCGTTCGCCGCCGACGATATCGAGCGGGCCCGCGTGCTGTTCACCGCGGCGGGAATGCAGGCGATCTACTTGCCCGGCGTGCAGGTTCGCAACCAGTTCTTCGACCTGCTCCACAGCCCCCATCCGGAAGATTACGAGCGGCAATACACCTTCGACATCTCGCCTGTCACCGACAACCGGCCGTTCTTTTTCTATACCGTGCAGCCGCGCGACCTGTGGTCGTTCGTGACCACGGCGTCGCGCGACACCGCCGATTACAAGGTCAACAAGGCCGTGCCGCTGTTGTTCGGGCTGATGGGCATCAGCCTGGTGGCCACCGCGCTGATCCTGGTGCTGCCGCCCGTGGTGCTGGGCACGCGTCTGCCGCGCCACCGGGGCGTGCTGGGCTTTCTGCCGTTTTTCCTGTTCATCGGCGCCGGCTACATCCTGATCGAGGTGGGGCTGATTCAGAAGTTCGTGCTTTTCCTGGGCAACCCGACCTACGCGCTGACGGTGGTGATCTTCTCGCTGCTGCTCTCCAGCGGCTTGGGCAGCGCGGTCAGCCGCCGGCTCGTGGGCGAGAGCGAGGGCGCCCTGGTCAAGACGCTCGGCCTGGTGGCCCTCCTGGCGGCCGCTCTGGGAGCGGTGGTTTCCGCGCTTCTGCCCGCGACGGTGTGGCTTCCGCTGCCCCTCAAGGTGGCTATGACGGTGGCGCTGGTGGCGCCGCTCGGTTTTGCGATGGGCATGCCGTTCCCTACCGGCCTGGCGCGCCTGGAGAGCTGGCACGCCCCCTCGGTGCGCTGGGCCTGGTCGCTGAACGCGGCTTCGAGCGTCCTGGGATCGGTGAGCGCGCTGGTGTGCGCAATCTACCTGGGACTGATCCAGACGCTCGTCATCGGAGGCCTTTTCTATCTGGCGGCGCTGGCCGTGGTGGCGCGCGTGCGCTTCGAAGCAGCCGTCCCGGAGCCGCGCGCGGGGCGCGTGGTGCTGGCGAAGTAAGCGGCGGACCGCTACAACAGCTCTTCGCGTTTCCGCCGTTCCAGCTCCTTTACGATTTCGCCCACCTGCTGGGCGCGATCGCGGCCGGCCACCAGCAGGGCGTCGGGCGTATCCACCACGATCAGGTTCCGCACGCCCAGCAGGGCCACCAGCTTCCCGCGGGCATCCACGAAGTTATCGTACGCATCCAGCGAAATGGCATCGCCGGGTTTGACGTTGCCGGCGTCGTCGCGCGGCAGCAGCTCGTAGACCGCGTTCCAGCTTCCCACGTCGTTCCAGGCGAAATCGGCCGCTGCTATGCCGCTCACGTTAGCGGCCCGCTCCATCACGGCGTAATCGATGGAGATGTTCTCGCAAAGCGGAAACGTCTCCTTCAGCCGGGCGGCGAAGGCGCGGGCTCCGAAGCGGGGCAGGGAAGCCAGCAGCGCGGCGGTCTTGGGGAGGTGGCGGCGCAATTCGTCGAGCAGCACCCCGGCGCGCCAGAAGAACATTCCGGAATTCCAGTAGAAATTGCCCGCCGCCACGTACCGTTGGGCCTTCCGCAGTCCCGGCTTCTCGTGGAAACGGCGCACGGGAACGGGTGTCGCGCCGGCCTCGGTCCCGCTCGGGAACTCGATGTAGCCGTAGCCCGTCTCGGGCCAGCGCGGCGCGATCCCCACTACCATCAGGCGGCCCGCCGCGGCGCCCTTCAGGGCGGCCTTCAGAACGCGGCGATAGACGGCCGGTTTTCCCACCACGTGGTCGGAGGGGAACACTCCCATCACGGCATCCGGATCGACGGACTGCAGGATATGCGCCGCCAGGCCGATGGCGGGGGCGGTGTTGCGCTGCGCCGGCTCGGCCAGCACCTGGCGCGCCGGAACGTCCGGAAGCTGGCGCACGATGGTCTCGCGCAGGTATTCATTGGTGAGGATCCACAGCCGCTCGGGCGGGATCACGGGCGCCAGCCGGTCCACGGTAGCCTGGATCAGCGTAAGCTCGCCCACCACGTTCAGCACCTGCTTGGCGGAGCGCTTGCGGCTCCTCGGCCAGAAGCGCGTTCCACGGCCTCCGGCCAGTATCAGCCCGAAATAGTGCGGGTTCATTCAGTTCAGCGGATAGCCGCGGATCAGCCGGAAGGTCCGGCGCCAGCGTGTCTTGGTTGGAAAATGCTCGAGCATGTCGATGAGATGCTGCGCGCCTACGGAAGAATCGGACAGGGCGCTCGTGGGCGCGTCGTACGACCAGTAAACGATCAGGGGCTTGCCGATGATGTTGGCGCGCGGCACGAAGCCCCAATAGCGGCTGTCCAGCGAAGAATCGCGATTGTCCCCCATGGCGAAATACGAACCCTCCGGCACCACGATCTCGCCGCCGCTCGCGTGGTGGAGCAGCATGTCCAGGGCCGCCTCGGGCGCGTGGAAGTTGGGTTCGGAGGGGAAGTTGTCGCGGTACGAATCGATATAGTCGCTATTGTGATAAACGTAGGGTTCCTCGACGCGCTTCCCGTTCAGGAATAGCTGCTTGTTCGCCAGGTGAAGACGGTCCCCCGGCACGCCGATGCAGCGCTTCACGAAGGTCTGATCGATATCCACGGGATAGCGGAACACGATGATGTCCCCGCGTTTCACGTCCTGGTAAGGCAGGAGGTGGCTGGAAACCTCTCCCGAGGGCGCATAGGCGAGCTTGTCCACCAGCAGGTGGTCGCCCACCAGCAGGGTGTTCTCCATGGAGCCGGTGGGGATTACGAATGCCTGCACCAGCGTGGTGGTGCCGAACAGCAGCAGGATGACGGTGATGGTCCACTCCGCCACGAAACCGCGATACGCGGGCGAGCGACGATCTTCGGGAGGCGGCGAAGGCTGCTCCGGCTCGCCGATCGCTACCTCAACCTTTTCTGGGTCCACAGATACTTATTCTAGCGGAATTTCCGGTTATTCCCTGTTATCCTGATGAAGATTGCCGAGGGTTCCTGCTTGAGCACTGTTGCCGCTACTCCCGCCCCACTAGACGCCGAGGCCGCCCGCCGGCGCTCGGTCATGCTGGTTTTCTGCTGCACCATTCTGGGCGCGGCCGCCCAGATCCTGATGAAATATGGCGCCAATCACCTGGCGAACCCCGGGCTGATCGGCATGGCCACCAATATTCCGCTGATGGCCGGCTACGCGCTTTACGGCATGAGCACGGTTCTGCTGGTGCTGGCGCTCAAGGATGGCGAGCTGTCGCTGCTATACCCGGTGATTGCGCTCACGTACGTCTGGGTGACGGTGCTTTCGTTCGTCCTGTTTCGCGACAATATCAACCCCTTCAAGCTGGCGGGAATCACCATCATCGTGGTGGGAGTGACGGTGCTGGGACGGGGAGGCAAGCGATGACGCCGACGCCCGTAAGCTCGATGCTGTTGGTGCTGGCGGCGTCGTTCGTCGGTTCGTTCGGCGCGGTCTTCCTCAAGCTGGGATCGGCCAAGCTGGTGGACGGCTTCTGGCACATCCTGAACCCGCAACTGGCCGCCGGAGTGGCGCTGTTTATGGGCTCCTCGTACTTCTTCGTGATGGGAATCCGCCACGGGGAGCTTTCGGTGCTTTATCCCATGGTTTCGCTGGGCTATATCTGGACGCTGGTCTGGTCGCGCCTGTTCTTCAAGGAAGCCTTCACGCGACAGAAGTTTGTGGGGCTGGCGCTGATCCTGCTGGGTGTCTTCTTCGTGGGGCTGGGCAGCCGGTAAGATCACACCGGAACTATTGAGCGGCTGGCGGTGAGCAGGCGCGCCTTGATGGCGTCACGCACCAGTTCGTCGCGGAATTTCGGTTCGGCCACCTGAATCAGCGCCTCGGCGCGCTGCCGCACGGTCTTCCCGTGCAGATAGGCCACCCCGTGCTCGGTGATCACGTAATGCACGTCGCCGCGCGAGGTCACCACGCCGGCGCCCGGGCGCAGGAACGGCACGATGCGCGAAACGGTCCCGTTCTTGGCGGTCGAGGGGAGCGCGATAATCGGAAGCCCGCCCTTGGAGCGCGCCGCCCCGCGCAGAAAATCCACCTGGCCGCCGATGCCGCTGAAGGGCGCCGTTCCGATAGAGTCCGAGCAGACTTGCCCGGTGAGATCCACTTCGATGGCCGCGTTGAGCGCCACCATGTTGTCGTTCTGCGCGATGACGAACGGATCGTTGGTATAGGAGGTGGGATGGAACTCGAAGACCGGGTTGCCGTCGATGAAATCGAAGAGCCGCTGGCTGCCTAGCGCGAAACCGGCGATGGCCTTGTGCCGGTGAATGGTCTTGCGGGAGTTGTCGATCACGCCGGATTCCACCAGGTCGATGGCGCTGTCCGGCACCAGCTCGCTGTGAAATCCCAGGTTCTTGTGGTTGGTCAGCAGGCCGAGGGTGGCCTCGGGGACCCCGCCGATGCCGGCCTGCACCACGGCGCCGTCGGAAATCAGGCCGGCCACGTGGCGGGCGATGGCGCGGTGCAGATTAGTGGTCTCATGCACGCCGTATTCCACCAGCGGGTGGGACGTCTCGATGAAGGCGTTCACGCGGTTCACGTGCACAAAGGTGTCGCCCATGGTGCGCGGCACGCGGTCGTTGATCTCGACGATCAGGTGCCGGGCGCACTGCGCGACGGCGATGGAGACATCCACGCTCGGCCCCAGGCTCATGTACCCGTAATGATCGGGAGGAGTGCATTGCAGCAGGGCCACATCGATGGAAAAAGCCCCCGAGCGGATCAGGCCTTCGATTTCGCTCAGGAACACGGGCGTGTAATCGGCGCGGCCCTCCTGCACGGCCTGCCGCACGTTTCCGCTCAGGAAGAAGGCGTTGTGCCGGAAGATGCCCTCGTAGCGCGGCAGCGTGTAATCCGCATATCCGAAGGTGGCCATGTGCACGATCTCCACGTCGCGCAGCTCGTCCGCGCGCTCCACCAGCGCGCGCAGCAGGGTCTCGGGCTGCGAGCAGCCGTTATGCGCGTACACGCGCTGGCCGGAGCGAACCACAGCCATCGCCTGTTGAGGCGTGACGATACGCGAGCGGTAATCATCGGTCACGGGCGCTTTCCCCGCAGCGTATAGACGCCGCGCGCCAGTTCGGCGTTCTCCCGAATGGCGACCTCGATGCCACGGCCGGCGATCTCCTCCAGGTAAGGCAGCATGGCCTGCGAGATCGCCACGCTGCTCGAGCGGCCCAGATCCGCGGTGAAGTTGGGCACGCAGAAATGCGTGACGCCATGGTAGGAAAAAGTGGGTTCGGCGATGCTGGTGGGACGGCTGGTTTCCACGCACCCGCCCTGGTCGATGGCCACGTCGACGATGGCCGACCCGGGCTTCATGTGCTCCACCATCGCGCGGCTGACCACGTGCGGCGAGCGCGTCCCGGCTACCAGGACCGCGCCGATCGCCACGTCCGCCTCGGCCACCGCGGCGCCGATGGCGTCTTCATCCGCCAGCGAGGTCTCGATTCCCCGCAGGTACTCGACGGCGTGCAGCAGCTTGCGGGGATCGATATCGAGGAGCGCCACGCGCGCCCCGGTAGCTACGGCCGTGCGCGCGGCCGAGAAGCCCACCGAGCCGGCGCCCAAAATCGCCACGCGCGCCGGAGGGACGCCCGGCGTGCCCCCAAGCAGGATTCCGCGGCCGCCCGAGCTCGAGCGCAGCAGGTGCGCGGCAATGGGAATGGTCATCTGGCCGGCGATTTCGCTGATGGGCGCGAGCACCGGCAGGCGGCCATCCGCGGTCTGGATGATCTCGCAGCCGATCGCCGTGACGCACCGTTCGGCCAGAGCCTCGAGCAGGCCGCGATCGGCCACCGGCATGTGGTAGAAGGCCATCCACGCGGTGCCCGGGCGGCTGAAGCTCAGTTCCTCGAGGGTGGGCCGCCCGATCTTGGCCAACAGGTCCGCCCGCTGGATGACTTCGGCCGGCGAGTAGGCGATGCGGGCGCCGGCCCGCGCATACTCGGCGTCGTGGAACATGGCGCGCTCGCCGGCTCCGGTCTCCACCCACACGGTATGGCCGGCCCCCGCCAGCCGGCGGGCCACCGGAGGCGTCAGCGCGACGCGCCGGTCATAAGCGCCGCGCTCCCGGATTACACCGATATCCATTCTTCTCCCAGCCGCTTACTCTAGCAGACGGAAGGTATACATCTTGCCGATGGACGCGCTGTTGGCCGAGCCGAATGCTCCGGGCGGCAAGAAACCGTACTCGCCCGCGCCCAGATTCGGCAGCAGAACCTTGTACATCCGATTTGCAACTTTCTTGCCTTCGAACGGGATGAGGTCGCGCGTCGCGCCGCCGGATTCGTGCATGACGCCGCCGGTCACGGTTCGAAACTCGCGGTAGTCGGCGTTCTCGTGCAAGTGCACAAGCTGGTACTCCGTTATGGCGATCCCTTCCGGTGTGTAGATGAAAACCTCGACTGGCGATTTGGCCGAGTTCCGGCTGTGGGCGCTCTGGATGTTCCCGTTCACATCGCCCTTCACCACCCCCGCGGAAGCGATGTGTTTGAGCACGCCCCCGGTCTTCCAGTTGACGACCTCGGGCAGCATTTCCTCCCAGGCGCCGCCCTTCTTGTAATAGACGCCAATGTCGGCCCCTTGCGGGATATCGCTATCCACGCCCACTGCATTGGCCGGCGCGGGGACGGCCGAGGAACCGGGCGCCGCGGCGCCCTTGGAGACCATGGCGGCCATAACCTTCTCGGATACACCCGCCTGTTTCAGCTTCACGATATCGTCCGCAGTCAGGGAATATTGGCCCGGCTGATTCTGCACCATGGTGACGATCAGGCTGTCGCTCAGGCCGGCCTTGACCAGTTTCATGATGGAATCGTTCGTGAGAGTCTCCTGCGCACCAGCCAGAAAGGCGAGCGCCAGAAGCAAGCCCAGAAATCTCATATCTCCCCCCGTTAAAGTATGCACAAGTTCGGTTGAGAGAGACAAGCCGTTTGTCAGGCCGGATGTGCGAGCACCCAGCATCCATCCCGGACCGCCAGATCGAGCAGCTCCTCGGTGGCGCGCAGCACGGCTTCGGAGAGTTCCGCGCCCAGGCTGAAATCGGCCCCGGCGACGGAAACCAGAACTCCGGCGGTCTCGCTTCCGTAAAGAGCGCGGGCGCCGGCCAGCAGCCCGGCCGGGGTAGCGAAATGGGTGAAAGACGCGGGCCCCATGACGGCGGGATCGACGGGTGTCACTGATAAATGGCCCGGTTCGCCGGTGGCGGCGGCGTCGAGGAAGATCGCCTTCGCGGCGCGGCTGATCGGGTCCATCAGCTCGGGGGTGAGCTGCTGGACTGTGAGAATCTCGACATCCGAATCGCGGACTGTTTCCCGCAGCCGCTGGGCGGCGTGCCAGCCGAAGCCGTCGTCGCCGCGCAGCGGGTTGCCGTAACCGATGATCAGTATGCGGGCCATCCCCCGCTTCTATTATTGCCTGACCGTGTCGACCACCTCGCCGGCGGCATCGCGCAGCTCGATTTCCAGAGCCAGCCGCCCCACGGCATGCGTCGAGCAGCTCAGGCAAGGATCGAACGCGCGGATGACGGCTTCCACGCGGTTGAGCATGCCTTCCTGCAAGCGATTGCCATGCACGAAGTGGCGCGCCACCTGCAAGACGCCGCGGTTCATGGCGGCGTTGTTGTGGCCCGTGGCGATGATCAGGTTGGCCCAGGTGATGAGGCCATCCCCATCCACTTTGTAATGATGGATGAGCGTTCCGCGCGGCGCCTCGGTTATCCCCACGCCCTCCGAGTTATTGGCGCGGGCGAAGGCGCGTACGTTCTTATCGAGCACCTGCGGCGCGCTCAGCAACCGCTCGATCGTTTCGAGAGCGTAGAGGATCTCGATCAGGCGGGCATAGTGATAGTAGAAGGAACTGAGCACCGCTCCGCGATCCAGCTCGCGGAACTCGGCCCACTCCTGGCTGGCGCGCGGCGTGCCGCATCCGTCGATGATGTTGAGCCGCGCCAGCGGCCCCACGCGGTAGACGCCCTCGGGATACCCCATCGGTTTGTAGTAGCTGGTCTTGAGGTAGGTCCACGGGTGTGCCAGCTCGGCGATATGGTTGGCATACCCGGCGCCATCGATGCCGTCCGCCACGATGTGGCCCCCGGCATCCAGGAAGCGCAGCTTGCCGTCGTAGTGTTCCAGGCCGCCGCCCTCACCCACCAGGCCCATGAAGAGAGACGGGAAGTTGGCGAAGGTGCGGATCTCCTCGCGGAAGCGCTCGTTTTCGGATTTGAACCACTCGAGGGTGCGCCGGGCGATCTGGATAGCTTCGGGAAGGCCCGCCAGAATCAGGTCGCGCTTCTCGGCGGTGAGCGGCTCGTTCACGCCTCCCGGCACGACCCACGTGGGATGGATGCGCTTGCCGGCCATCCATTCGATGATCTGCTGCCCGTACTGCCGCAGGCGGACGCCGTCGCGGGCCAGCGCCGGGTTGGCCCGGATGACGCCGAACAGATTGCGCGCGGCCGGATCGGCATCCATGCCCAACAGCAAATCCGCGGAGGAAAGGTAGAAGAAGCTGAGCGCGTGCGATTGCACGATCTGCGCCAGGTTTAAAATGCGCCGCAGCCGTACGGCGCTCTCGGGAATGCGCACCGCCAGGATGGCGTCGCAGGCTTTTGCCGAGGCCATCAGGTGGCTCACCGGGCAGATGCCGCAGATGCGCGCCATCACCGATGGCATTTCGGAAAAGGGCCGGCCCTCGCAGAACTTCTCGAAGCCGCGGAACTGGGTGACGTGGAAATAGGCTTCCTCCACGCGGCCGTCGTCGTCAAGATGGATCGAGATCTTGGAATGGCCCTCGATGCGGGTGACCGGGTCGATAACGATTTTTTGCCGTGACATGTTCTATCCGAATTTGGCGGCCGGGTTGACGGCCTTCCCTTCCACGAGTTCGCTCAGCACCGAAAAAATCAGGTCGGCGGAGGGCGGGCAGCCGGGCACGAACAGATCCACCGGAACCAACTCGTGAACCGGCCGGACGCTCTTGAGCAGCGCGGGAATCACCTCGCGGGGGATCTGGGCCTCCGACGCGACGTTCTCGAGGTAAGCGCGCCGCAGCACGGCGGCCGCCCCGAACTTGTTGCGCATGGCCGGAACGTTGCCCGTGACCGCGCAATCGCCCAGCGAAACCAGGATCTTGGTGCGCGAGCGGACCATGCGGATGCGGTGCAGATCCTCTTCGTTCGAGACCGCGCCCTCGACCAGCGTGACATCCACGTCCGGAGGAAACTCCTTGGGGTCCACCAGCGGCCCCCACACCAGTTCCACGCGATCGGCCAGCGCGATCAGGCGCTCGTCGATATCGAGCAGGGACATGTGGCATCCCGAGCAGCCATCCAGCCAGACCGTGGCCAGCCGGATCTTGCCGCTACCGTTTCCGTTGGCGGCGCTCATCGGCGTCCCTCCCGCATGAGCGTCAGATAGGGCAGAAACTGCCTGCGTTTGGACATTTCAGCGACCGATTTCCCCTTCTCCGAGAGCGCGCCGGTGGGGCACACCTGCACGCACTTGCCGCAGCCCGTGCAGCTCTCCGAAGCGCCCCAGGGCTGGGCCAGATCGGTGATGACGCGGCAATCGACCCCGCGCGACATCACGTCCCAGGTATGCCCGCCTTCGATCTCGTCGCACACCCGCACGCAGCGCGCGCACAGGATGCAGCGGTTGTGATCCATCACGAAGCGCTCATGGGAAGCATCCACCGGCAAACGCGGGTATTGATAGGCGAAGTGCACGTGGGTCATCCCCAACATCAAAGCCAGAGACTGCAGGTCGCAGTGGCCGTTGGTGACGCACACCGAGCAGACGTGGTTGCGCTCCGCAAACAGCAGTTCCAGAATGCCGCGGCGGTAGCGCTCGAGCCGCTCGGAACTGACCGTCACCTCCATGCCTTCGGACACGCGCGTGACGCAGGCCGGCAGCAGGCGCGGCGTGCCCTTCACCTCCACCAGGCACATGCGGCACGCCCCCGTAGCCGAAAGCCCGGGAAGCTGGCACAGCGTGGGAATGAAGATGTCGTTCTCGCGCGCCACTTCGAGGATGGTCTGGTCTTCGCGGGCGCCCACCTCCCGGCCGTCGATGACCAGGGTCTTAACTTGAATGCGAGGTCTGGGCGTCATGCGGACACCTCCTCCTTCCCGCCCTTACAGGCGCCCTGGCAAACCCCCGCCGAGCAGCCTTGGCCCTCGATGTGGGAGCGGTACTCCTCGCGGAAATATCGCAGCGTGGTCAGCACCGGATTGGGCGCGCTCTGCCCCAGTCCGCACATGGCCGTGCTGCGGACCAGGTCGCACAGCTCTTCGAGCAGCGCGAGATCTCCGGCGGTGGCTTCGCCGGAGGTGATCTTCTCGAGGACCTGGTGCATCTGCTGAGTTCCCGCGCGGCAGGGAACGCACTTGCCGCAGGACTCGCTCATGCAGAATTCCATGAAGTACTTGGCCACGTCCACCATGCAGGAGGTCTCGTCCATCACGATCATGCCGCCCGATCCCATGATGGAGCCGATACGCGCCAGCGACTCGTAATCCACCGGGGAATCCAGGTGCTCCTCGGGAATGCAGCCGCCCGAAGGGCCGCCGGTCTGCACAGCCTTATACTTCTTGCCGTCGGGAATGCCGCCGCCGATCTCGTTGATGATCTCGCGCAGCGTGATTCCCATGGGCACTTCGATGAGTCCCGTGTTGGCCACCCGGCCGGCCAGCGCGAACACCTTGGTGCCCTTGCTCTTCTCCGTGCCGATGAAGGAGAACCACTCGGGGCCGTTGCGGATAATGGGCGCCACGTTGGCGAAGGTCTCCACGTTGTTGATGAGGGTGGGGCAGCCCCACAGGCCCTCCGCGGCGGGATACGGCGGGCGGGGCCGCGGCGTGCCGCGCTTGCCCTCGATGGAGGCGATCAGCGCGGTCTCTTCGCCGCACACGAACGCGCCCGCGCCCAACCGGATATCCACGTGAAAGCTGAAACGCGTGCCCGAAATCTTGTTGCCCAGCAGACCCAGCCGCTCCGCCTGGTGGATGGCCGTGCGCAGGTGCTTGACGGCCAGCGGATACTCCGCGCGGACATAGATGTAACCCTTCTGCGCGCCCACCGCGTACGCCGCAATGGCCATGCCCTCAAGCACGCGGTGCGGATCGCTTTCGAGCACGGCGCGATCCATGAATGCGCCGGGATCGCCTTCGTCGGCGTTGCATATGACGTACTTTTCCTGTTCACCGGTCTTGAACACGGTGGTCCACTTCAGGCCGGTGGGATAACCCGCGCCGCCGCGCCCCCGCAGGCCGCTGCGCACAATCTGCTGGATGACCTCCTGCGGCGTCATCTCGGTGATGGCCGTAACCAGGGCGAGATAGCCGCCGTGCGCGATGTAGTCTTCGATGCGCTCGGGATCGATCTTGCCGGAATTCTCCAGCACGATCTTCTTCTGGCGCGAGAAGAAAGGTATGTCGGTGGGGCAACGCTTCAGCGCTTCGCTCCCGGTATCCAGGTTGCGAATGACCTCCGGGGCCTCTTCCGGCGCGACGTTCGCATACATCTTGCCGTCGCTTTCGATGGAGACCAGCGGGCCGGCCGAGCAGAGGCCCATGCAGCCCACGCCCTTCACCAGCACTTCGTTCCCCATCCCCGATTCGGCCACTTCCTTTTTCAGCGCGTCGCGAACCTGGTCCGCGCCGGAAGAGAGGCACCCCGCGGCGATGCAGACATGCACGCGGTGCTGGTACTTTTTCTCCGTCTCGCGCTCGGTCCCGGCGATTTTCTGGAGTTCGTCAAGCGTCATTGGCGAATGCCTTTCTGGATGCGTGCCAGCATCTCATCGGGCCCGATCTTGCCGAGCACCGCATTGTCCAGCACCACGGCCGGCGCCAGGCCGCAGGATCCCAGGCAGCGCGCCGTGAGCACCGAGAGGTCATTGTCCGGCGTGGTCTCGCCCGGTTTGACGCCGTGCGCGCGCTCGAGGGCCGCGAGCAATGCCGGCGCGCCCTTGATGTAACACGCCGTGCCG
>Ga0326727_10005312_pt1 | contig 37010 bp, 25 predicted proteins | sample MB2enrmetagenome_FD_207643 | JGI IMG/M metagenome (GOLD analysis project Ga0326727, IMG submission 207643) | Lab enriched peat soil microbial communities from McLean, Ithaca, NY, United States - MB29MY | ecosystem: Environmental > Terrestrial > Soil > Wetlands > Peat | place: USA: New York... | reverse complement strand
TGCCAGTAACGATTCCCGAAGTATTGTAGCGCAGAACGTTCCTGTTTCCCGAATCACCCACCCAGATATCCTTGCCCGATACTGAAATAGACGTGAAATAAGCCTTCCGGTTCGGTGAACTCCATTTCGCCGTGAGCCTGCCTTTCTGATCCACGACTTCCAGGTGATCCTTCAGGGCGGCGTAAACCATGCCTTTGGCCCCGATTGAAAGCGCGTAAGTCTCACCCGTCAGTCTGATATCCTTTATATGCGATCCATCAGCGTGGAAGACACGAACGCCGGAGTCTCCGGCGACATAGATTGCGCCGTCCTTGCCGACCGCTATTCCCCGAGTGACACCCAGGCCGGTCGGAATTCGGCGACCCTCAGTGTACTGAACCAGCTTTGGGTCGGTCTTTTCAAGAGTGGCCATCTTATCGTCGTAGGCATCCGCGGAAATCCGGCAATGACCCGTCAAGCATCCGCCGTAAATGGCGGCAAGGCGAATTCCGCCGGCGATTGCGACGACGATCAGGGCCGTTTGGACTGTTTTCCACGCTTTGGTTGAAATCATCGTTTCATCCTGCTACTTCTTGTTTGCCAAACCGACGCAAACCATTCGGGTGAAATCACGGGCGATCAGTCTTCCGCCGGTAAGGGCCATCGGTCCCCAGGAGTCATGGCCGGAAAGGAGTCTGCACTGGCTGAGCGGGTGGAATCCACTCGGAGTCGCTTCGGCGACGGTCAAGTCTCCGTTGTCATCCATGACGAAAATCTTCCCGTCGGCGATCAGGTATGGGCCAAGCCCGAACTTGTGAGTGTTGCCGCTGGTCCAAATCTGATGTCCGTTGAGGTCCAGACATGCGAGTTGGCCGCCCGGGATCACGCCGTAGATATAGCCCTTGTAGAAAATCGGTGTCTGCTGGTCGGAGCCGAAGACGCTCGGCTGGAGCCTGAAAAGCGACTTCGGCACTATTTTGCCGCCCTGATCGGTCAATTGGAGCATCATGCTCCCTGAGTTATAACCGCCGGTAAGAAAAAGCTCGTCAGAGCCGATCACAACCGGGGTTGGCACGTTCGCGATCTTGACGGTCCATTCATTCGTCTGCCAGAGAATCGAGCCGTCCTTCGCCGAAATGCCCGTGACACCTCCGCTTCCGCAATATACATACATCTTTCGGCCTTTGAAGGTCATTGGAACGATAGATGAATGCGTCATCGCCCAGTTAATCGCGTTTGGGGTTTTCCAAAGGACTTTGCCGGTCGCGCAATCGACCGCTATCATCAGCGAGGAGCCGCCCGGCGCGATGACCGCCTTGCCGCCGTCGATAAGCGGGCATTGCCCCGCATACCAAGGCGGAACTTCGGTGTGGTACTCTTTAACGAGGTCGATCTGCCAGAGCACCTGGCCGGTGACTGCATTAGCGCAGAGAACCATGCAATTAGGGCCTATCGTGACCACATACTTATCCGTGACCGCCGGGATGGTTCTGGATATTCCGTGATTGCGCTTGGCGGCATCGGGGTAAGTGCAGCGCCAGAGTTCCTTGCCATCCGCGAAAGCGATGCAGCGAAGCACATCGGCCTGCGCCTGGCGGTCGAAATCCAGGACATAGACCCGGCTGTTGTGAACAGCCGCTCCGGCGTATCCTTCGCCCAAATCGAGGCTCCAATACATCGGTGGGCCACCCGAGGGCCAGGAGGAGCCGAGGTGAGTCTTCTCGGCGCTCACGTTGTCCAAGTTCGGTCCCCGGAACCTGGGCCAGTCGCCGGACATTGCTGAAACGGTTTGGCTGGTCAGAACTGTTTGCGCCTGGCCTGCAGGAGACACGGCCTGCGTTTGATTGCCGGCAGTGGCGTCAGTGTGGGAGGCCGTTCCGACCTGGCTGACGGATTGCATGGCTTTCGAAGTTTGCATGGATTCAGCAGCCTGATCCTGCCCGGGGATGCGCTCAACGATCCTCATTGATCTTGAACCTGAGGCGAACCAGAATACGAGCGAAAACGCGCATATCGCCAACGCGATTCCCGGTATTACACTTGCGATTGCTGTGGGTCTCATTAGATGTTATACTAGGCCAATCAGGGTGGTTTGTCAAGAAGGATTTGCCGGTTCGCCGTTGACTTAATGAGGTTGGATTGAAGATCGTTTATATAGTTGCCGGGGCAGGGAGCATGTACTGCGGGGCATGTACGCGGGATGTAAACCTGCTTCGCGGATTGATCGCACGCGGCCATGATGTTGAGGTCATTCCTTTATATACGCCTTTGCACACAGATTACGATGCCGTGCCGGGTTCATCCCGAATCTTCTACGGCGGGATCAACGCATACCTGCAACAGGTATCGGCGGTTTTTCAGCATACACCATCGGCGGTCGATGCAATACTCGATAATCCCGCCCTCCTACGATGGGTTTCGAAGTTTGCCATCAGTGTGAGCGGCGAAAAGCTCGGGCCGATGACGGTCTCCGTTCTGTCGGGCCATAAGGGTCGGCAGAGAAAAGAGCTTGCCAAGCTGATGAGTTACCTGGAGCAAGGCCCTCGCCCGGATGTGATCAACATCACCAACTCACTGCTTTCCTGCATTGCGCCTGAGATCAAAGATCGTCTGAGAGTGCCGGTGGTTTGCACGCTTCAGGGTGAGGATGCTTTCGTTGGTATTATGCCCGAACCGTTCCGCTCACAGGCACAGAGTCTTATGCAAAGGAACTGCGCCGATGTGGATTGCTTCGTATCGCCCGGCAAGGGGTATGCGGATCGAATGAGCGAGTTTCTGTCGGTTTCTTCCGAGAGAATCCGTGTGATCCACGCCGGAATCGATACCTCGCTTTACAGGAACAGCGGCCATCGACCCAAGGATCCATTTACTATCGGCTATCTTTCCGTGATCAATCCAGCCAAGGGCTTGGATATCCTGGTGGATGCATTCATCCTGCTTGACAAGAGTGCGTCCGCCTCGGAAATCACGCTCCGTGTGGCGGGGAAGATTCAGGATAAGGCTTACTGGAAATCCATAGTGGGTCGGGTCGCAGAGGCGGGGCTGAGTTCCCGATTCGAGCATCTGGGCGAGGTGGACATGCAGGGCAAGGTGGAGTTCCTGCGTCAGTGCAGCGTATTTTCGGTTCCGAGCCGAATGGAGGAATCGAGGGGGATGGCCGTGATGGAGGCGATGGCAGCCGGTGTGCCGGTGATCGTCCCGAATACCGGTGTGTTTCCCGAGATGCTGTCGATGGTCGGAGGTGGGCTGCTGTTTAAGGCTGGAGATTCACGGTCGCTTGCCGATGCGCTCCACACTCTCTTGCATGACCCGGACAGCGCCGATGTCCTCGGAAAGCAGGGCGCGGCCGGGATCGAGAAGCACTACTCCGCCGACCGAATGGCCGACGAGACTATCGAAGCGTATTCGAGGCTGATTGCACTCTAAAAGAGGAATAGGTGGAGTAAAAGGAGTTGGAGGAGTAGTATCCGGAACTCCGGATCAATACTCCTGACACTCCTCCTACTCCACCAACGCCCACCTTATTTCAGTGAGAAGCAGGCCAGGGTGTCCTTTGTGCGGACTATCAGGTTGCCGTCAGACACAATCGGGGCTGTCCAGCTTTGCCCGCCGATTGGGGTGAAAGTCCCGAGTTGCCGATATGAGTCCGGGGCCGGTTTCACCATCGTCATGATGCCGCTCTTGCCATCGAGAACCAGCAGAACGCCATCGACACAAATCATGCCGCCGAAATCAAATCCCGGCTTTCTCCACTTTACAACGCCCGTCATGGGATCCATGCAGGTCAGGCTTCCAGGATCGGGCTCACTCACTCCATAAACATATCCGCCCAGCAGAATGGGCGAACTGAATCGGCACTGCATGTCCTTGTTTTGGTACTTCAGACTGGTGGCGCCGTCCTTCACTTCTACAAGACCGCAGCCGAACTTGTAGCCGCTTGTAACGAAGATGGAGTTGCCGATTACGATCGGCTCGGCTCCGGTGATGGCCATGGGAGTCTTCCACGGCTGGCTCCAAAGCAGCTTGCCGTTATCGGGATCGACTCCGATGAGGCTCACACCCGTTAGGAGCACGTACTGACGCTTTCCGCCGATCGTCGCGATGATCGGCGTGACGTATCCTGCCGGATCGCTGCCTCCTCCTGCCCAGATCGTCGCTCCGGTCTTCTTATCGAGGGCAACCATGGCGGCGTTCAGGCCACCAGGGCAGGCGATAACCTTATTGCCGTCCAGGAGCAGCGACCATGCGTAAAGCCAGTTGGGTTTCTTGCCCTTGAAATCGGTGAAGACATCACGGGTCCATATCGGTTTGCCAGTTGTGGCATCCAGACAGTTGATGATTCCTTCCCAACTTGACGTATAGACCCTGTTGTTTTCTGCAACCGGTGTTGCTTTGGAAAATCCGTAGTTCTCCTTAGCGGCATCCGGGTATTTGTACTGCCAGATGTCCTCGCCGGTCTTGATGTCAATTGCCCGGACGATGTCCTGCTGACCCTTGTGGTCGATGATGAAGACCTTACCTCCGGCTACGGAAGGGCCTGCATAGCCATCGTCGGTCATGGCGGTTTTCCAGAGCATCTTCGGCGGATTGCTGTTCCAGTCTTTACTGATTCCCGTTTCCGTGGAGATGCCGTTGGCGTTCGGGCCTCTGAACTGCGCCCAATCGGACGCATAAGCGGTGGCGGATATCAGTCCCGCGAGCAGTATTGTAGAGATTATCGTTCGACGCATTTGTGACCTCCCGGAGAGTGGAATATCGAGTTGGAAATCGTTGCGGTTGAGTGCCGCTAAGGTTAGTTTACAGCAAGGGAAGGCCGCTCGTCAATGAGTTGAGGGTTATTGGCGAGGACTGCTCACTGAATCTGATAGTAGGTCGCCCACTGGGTTGGGGTAGTTCCGAATGCGTTGGAGTTGATCCATTTGACATGTCCGTCAAAGTAAAGGTAGTTGGCCCCACTACCCGCGCCTTGTCCTGTCATGGGATTGTACCCTGTGCCAACACCCGGGTGGTAGGGTTGTGGATAATCACCATAACCCTCGCACATTGTCGAGAGGCATACATTCAGTGCATACGACCAGTTAGAGACCTGCTGCCAGTTTTCGCATATGCAAACGGTGTTTGAAGTGTCAGAGATCTTACTCATTTTCATGCCTGTGCCGAAGAAGCCGGAGGTGTTGTTACTTATCAGAAATGAGTTTATGCTATAGCTCCTGGGCATTCCTCCTGAAGGCACTCGCGGCAATACATCGCTTGGACAATGTAGGATCCCGACGTTCTTTAGGTAGGGCCACAAGGCCGCATCCCACACTACATAGCTGGAAGGAAATGTCTCATCCCAATCCTGGACGTACATTGCGACCGCCGTTCCAAGCTGCCTGAGATTGCTCTGGCATGCCGCTTTGCGCCCGCCGTCCTTTGCCCGCGCGAAGACAGGGAAGAGAATAGCCGCGAGAACCGCAATTATGGCTATCACTACCAATAACTCTATGAGGGTGAAAGCTTCTTCCTGTTTTCGAGCATTCATGGTTCGGTCCATACTCAATTCCGTGGCCGCAAACCGGAGGTCAATACTTTCGAAAGTTTAGTAGGATAAATGGTGTCCGACGAAAATCATGATCATCGCAAACCGAAGCATCGTGTTAAATCGCCCTTATTAACTCGGAAGACTTAACGTACTCCCGTCAGTACGGGTTAAGTTCAACTTTCGACAATATTGACCTGAGATTCGGCCATGTAACCAATCCCCATTACAGCATTTTATCACAAAGCTCGGCAGTTTGTCATACTTTTCGCAAAAATGATCTTTGAATCAGGTCTTCGACCAATCCCCCGGGAAGAGCTGCTTCTATATGCCGCCGGCAGATATGTAAACGCTTCCAGAATCTTACAAGAAATGCCATATGGTGTAAGAAAATGCTTGACATTGCGCTTGGGGTCTGGTATAGTGGAAAGGGTTACTGGATACCGTTTATAGCATTTGCACTTTTCCATCTTCAGCTAGTTACCTCGGTTTGGGAAGTGCCTGTTTTGTGGTATTATCGACTGCCCGTCCATTTTGCCTTGTTTCGGACCCTGGAACAGGTCACAAAAACATTGAAGAGCCGGGCCTGCCGGGCCCTTATTGCCTTACAGGAGTGCAACATTATGTTAAAACGCTCTATATTTCTGATTACACTGCTGTGTGTTTGTCTGGCTGTGCTTTGCTCGGTATCAGCATATGCGGTGAGTTACAGCGTTACCGATATCGGCACGGGCCTGCGGCCCGTGGACGTTAATGATTGCGGAGTGGTTGTCGGGTTTTCAGTCGGAAACTTGCAACATGGTTTTGTTTGGCAGAACGGCAATTTGACGAGACTTCAGGAACTGGGCGGCATTGCAAGCGCCGCAAGGGGTATAAACAATAATAATCAGGTGATCGGCTATGTTGAAATGGCCGACAGCACCAATCACGGAGTGCTCTGGCAGCAGGGCGCCGCCAGGGATCTGGGCTTTATCGGCGTTCCGCTGGTGATAAATGACAAAGGGCAAATGGCGGGATGGAGTGCAACAAGCCAGGGAACCGGCAGCGGCGTGATCACGAATATCGGTTCACTTGGTGGCGCCACGGTCACGGTAACGTGCATCAACAATTCGGGCGTCCTTGCCGGGTACGGCGATACGGCCAACGGATATACGGACAAACTCGGCGTTTGGCGAGCTTATCGCCACGCGTTTGTAGGCAAGAAGGGCAAGATTACCGATTTAGGAACTCTTGGCGGTGATGAGAGCTTCGGCCTGGCGATGAACGATCTCAATCAGGTTGTAGGCTATGCTGAACGCGCCGATGAGACCAGGCATGCTTTTATCTGGCAGAATGGGAGCATGACCGATCTCGGAATACAGGATATTGGAACCAGTTCCGCAACGGCAATCAACGATTACGGACAGATTGTCGGCTCGATGATCGGTTCCGGTGTGAGCAAGGCCGTTGTTTGGCAGAATGGTGTTCCAGTGGACCTGAATACGCTGATTCCGGCGAATTCGGCATGGAATCTTACTCAAGCCACCTCCGTTAACGACTGGGGATGGATTGTCGGCTCCGGGTTGTACAAGGGCAAGCTGCACGGGTTCCTGCTGACTCCCGCGTGGGCTCAGGCGGCTGGTGGAGTAACGGCCTCTTCGGTTAAGGAGTAATGCCTTTATTTGCGGATTTGGAAGTTCCCGACGAGTTAGTCAGGGGAGGATATGAGGAATGAAAAGAATTGCTGTTTTAACCCTGGTTTTTGGGCTGGTGATCCTGCCCTGTTTCCGTTCAGCGGCGGCGCCCTATACACCGTTGCCGTTTACTATGACACTTTTGAACGGTGACGTAAACAGCGATAACGTTGTAGAGGATCAGGACTATTCTCTTATGGGCGCTGCCTGGTATTCCACGCCGGGTTCCCCCAATTGGGACGTACGCGCTGATTTGAACGGTGACGGGGTGGTGGAAGACCAGGACTACTCAATCATGGGAATGGCCTGGTATGTAGTCGGAGTGCCGCCTTGTTCGGGAACCGCGGTTCAGCCCGGCGGCAGCTATCAGATCACCGGAACGATCAATCTGGGGTGCTGGTGGCAGGGTACCACTCAAACTGTTCAAGTTCAGGCACAGCCTCAATCCAACCAGAATATCTATTACGCCATGAATGTGAATACCGGCCAGCCGTTCACCATGAACGTACCCTCCGGGATTTATACGGTAACCGCGGGTTTTACAACAGGCAGCCCGTCACCATGTCATTGGTTGTGGGGGAGTGTAAGCGGTATCGATCTCGTGCCGCCCGTTCAGGGAACGTCTTTTGTCGCCCCCTTTACCAGCACGGCTCCAATATCCGTTAGTTATAATGGGGCATCGGATGCAGGGAGCGGCCTCAAGCAGGTGGAGCTATGGTATAAGACGGGAAGCAACGGTATTTGGACGGATTCCGGCCTAAGGGCAACCGGCGGATCCGGCAGTTTTTCGTTTACCCCTCCGGGCAATGCTCAGGGCGCATATTATTTTGCTTTGGCTGCGCAGGATAACGCGGGGAACAGATCGCCCAATCCTTCGGGAAACGGCGATTGCGGCACTGTATATGAAGCATGCGTTGGCTCCTGCCAATTCTCTTCCATGTTCAGCCCGTAAGGGCGAGCGGATTTCCATCTAGGGGCAAGTACTAACATTGGAGTTAGCATAGATATGAAGTTAGCGTTAAGCCCGATTGTAATTATTGCTTTATTGGCGTTTTCACTCGTAACTGTTTGCGCGGACAATATCACGTGCGATACCTCGTATGTTCAGGCGTTTGCCGTCGGCACGGTGGGTGCAGCGGGCGCATCAGCCATCGATAATAACAACCCATACGGTCTATACGCTCAGGCGTCAGGAGGGTGGATGCCTTCATTCATGGGCGGCGGCTGGTTCGATGGCACGATGTTTACCTTTTATAAGGAAGTTGATGCTCCCGGCACGGCTGACTGCCCGATCACCGTTACGGATTACATGCAGAACATCAGCGCTACATGTACTGCACACGCATGCTTTGTTGGGCCTGGCACCATCAACGGCCCAAGCGTTTGGCGAGCCGGTGACAACGTGGTGCTGAGTTCGACGCCGTATCCGGCGACGCATCAGACAACCGATCCGGTGAACAATCCCAACAATCCTACGCAGGTTATTACAGTTGGACATGAGAGCATGTTAGGCTGGGCTTATCGGCCGGTGACAAGTCAGAATTTTCAGCCGCTTGGCGGCACATATATTGACAGCAGCAGCCATATCAGCCACTGCAATGTGAGCAGCCTTGCTCCTGGATATTACGTTATCGGTGTAACGGCGTCCACGCCTTCAGGCCTTGCGTATGGAGGAACCACACCGTGGAGCCTGGCACAGACCAAACGGGTTCACGTTTTGCCTCCAGGTCCCGCAGTTCCTAATGGCTGCCCCACGCAGTAGATTCAAGCATCAGGAGACTAATGATGATTGGTACTAGTCGCAAGTTAATCAAGAAATACGCAAACTCCATTGCCACGATAGCGGTTATCGTCGGTATGCTGGCGCTGGTTACGACGGCATTCGCATGCCCGAGTGGAACCTGCGGCGTTGGCCACGGTCTCCCGATGCCCGATCCGGCCCGCACAAGCATAGATACTTCCTTATCGAGCTTGTGCAGTGCGGCTTTGCTGGGGCCCGGCCTCCAGACTGACGGAAACTGCAACCCGACCGATCCGTTCCAGAGATCGACGGTGGATGTTTCGCCGGGTTCCTATATGTTCTGGGATGCCAACGGCAGGTACTATGAGTTCACGGATTCGGATTTCACGTCAGGGAATGGCACGGTTGTGCTATCTGACGGCGACAAGCTGACCAGAAGCGTGAATGCGACTACCCAACTATACGATTTTCTCCTCACATATTCAGACGGAAGTATATATGTCTTCACCGCCCCATCGGGCAGCGTGCCGGATGGTTACACGGATCGAATGATCAAGGCCACGGATCCCAACGGCCGCACGATGACGTACAATCGGGATTCCAACGGACTGCTCACAAGTGTAGTCACCCCCGAGGGCAGAACCTGGGGTTATGTTTGCGAGTCGGAGTACGGCAGAATCACCAAAGCCACCGCTCCTGACGGAACCTACACGGTAATCGCCTATAACAGCGAGGGGAGCGGCTCCGCGGAGAACAAAGTTGCTTCCATAACCAGGTATGACGCATCGAATAATCAAACCGATCAGTTCCTTTATCAGTACGATGCAACCAGCGGCAACCTGACTCAGGCTTCTCAGGGCAGCAAGGTCTTAACTTACACATACAGCACCGATTCATCGGGCAATTCTCTGATCACGGCAACCGAGACCTCCGCGACGCCGAATGTGGTCACAGTCTTTAACTACGGCGGCTCCGGAAGCGACACAACTCTGGTTACCAGGAAGCATTCATCGGACAGCAGCAAGGATGAGACATCCACTTACAAGTTCTTCATGTGCAGCGGGGCCAGGAGTTATGAGTACAGCCGAACCCTTCCTGACGGCGGCACGGTGACTTACAGCCGCTATGTACCGACGGGAGTGACGCTTAACTCGCAAAACCAGAACGACTGCGTTACCAGCGATAACGTCAATCTCTATAGTAAGGCATTCATGATCACCGATGCGCTCGGCAATCAGACCAATTACAACTACGATCCGAACTCCGGTAACATGCTTGCCGCTACCTTTGCGGACGGCAGCACCGAAACATATACGTATTATCCCGGAACTTCGCTGGTCCGCTCGCAGAAGAACGTCGCCGGGAATTACACCTACTTCGCCGCGGATCCCGCGAATCCATCTCATCCCACGGCGATAAAGGTCTCCACACCAGTCAACGGCCAGGAGCCGACCAACTGGAACGCCATTCCTGAAATCTACGACATCGCATATTACTCAACGGCGGATCCGCACGGTCAGGGCGGGCTAATGCAGCAGTTGAGCGTACCGGGCATCGACGGCAGCGTGCCTTACACGAAGACTTTAAGTTACTTCGAAACAGTCAACGGAGCCGAGAAACACAGACTGTTGCCGACCTCCATAACAACTCCTTACTGGAGCAATAACTCATACAGCGCCAGTTCCCGACTCATATCGTACGACGAGATGAACCGGGTTGTGAGTTTGACCGATGCAAACAATCGCGCGATGCAGATGAGTTATGATGCTTATGGGCACAGGACTCAGACGACCTTCGCTCAAGGCGTAAGCCAGCAGGCCGGGTATGACTGCTGCAATCTACTCTGGACGCAGGATGAGAACGGCCATCAGGTGCATAATGTTTATGACAGCGACAAGCGGCTGACAACAGTTTGGACTGACGTTCCCGGACAATCGGTGAGCACACCGCTGGTCAGTTACACGTATGATTGTTTCGGCAATCTGGCGAGTTCCACCAGCTACTCCAATGGAACCTCGCCTAGAACGACATCTTATGTGTACGACAAGAATAATCGCCTGACGCAGGTCAATTTCCCCAGTCCGCTCGGTTACCAGGCTTACGGTTATGATCTTGAGGGAAATAGGCAGTGGGTTCAGGACGGCAATGGTAACGTCACACTGTACAGGTATGACAATCTCAATCGCGTGACTGATGCGTTCTACAGGTTCACTGGATCGCTTACCCAGCCGATCACATATCCTGCTCGTAGCGCGGATGTCAGTTACAGCTATGTTGCCGGGAGCAAACTTGTGAGCACCGTTACGGAGCGAGACTCCACGGGCTCCAACATACTGAGAACCAGCGCGTTTGCCTACGATGCCCAGGATAGACTGATCTCATATACGCCTCCCGCGCCGTCAGGGCATGCAGCCGTAGCTTACACATATAACAATCTAAGTCAGAAGACAAGCATAACCAGCAGCGGCTATTCCGCGGCCTATCAGTATTATGCCAATGGGACACTGAAGGGGATAACCTTTAACGGCAAGCCGATTACCAACTACACGTTTGATCCGGTCGGAAATCGCACAACGCTGAACTTTGGGAATTTCACATGGGAAATGTTTACCTATGACAGCGATGCCAGATACAGGTTGCATGATACCACCTATGGCTATGCCTGTAACGATAGCACGCCTGCCCCTTTGCCGCCCGCAGGCAGCGGAGGCATGAGGACCATTCGAGACGGCGTCGGCAATCCCACATGGTGGGGTACGATAGACGGCTCATACAGTCGGAGCTATACATACGATCAGGTCAACATGCTGGCTCAGGAGACTTATGCTAACCAGACTCCGGTCACCGATCAGTATGACTGGGTCGGTAACCGACTGACTATCCCCGGAGTAGCGTTTAACCCTGCTGACGAAATCGTCCAGCAAACAGGCCACGCATATGCATATGACGGAATAGGAAACATGGTTACGGATAACTTAACCAATTACACCTTTACGCCGTCGAATCTGCCCTCCACAATGAAGGTAGGCGGAGCAAACCCGAGTGTCTTGACCTGGGATGCCGCCATGAATCGAATCGGATTCACAAGCTCGACGGATCCCTCGAATCCATACGCTTTTGTCTATGATCCAACCACCAAGACTCCGGCGATGATCGAGGAAGACCATGCCGGGTCGTCGGTGTACTACATTTGTGAGCCGAACGGATCCGTGGTCGCGAGGGTCGCGGGAGGAATGACGCAGTACTATGGTTTCGACGATCAGGGTAGCGCCATCTTCCTGACGGGCGACAACGGAACCGTGACTGATAAGTATATGTATGACGCATGGGGAAATCAGGCGTTCCACACGGGAACCACACAGCAGCCGTTCCAGTATGTAGGGCGATTCGGGTATTACACCCATTACCAGGATTCCGGTTTGGCTCCGATGATTCAGGCCGGAATAAGACTTTACGATCCCAGACCGGGCCGCTTTGTCCAGCCGGATATATATGTGAGAGCCGACGACGGTTCGCCGTACGCTTACGTTCAGGACGAGCCGACCAAGCGCATTGATCCTAGTGGCAAGTTCTGGTGCATAATCATACCGCAGTTCCCGTTTATTGAGTGCCATCCGGGACGGCACCCAGTGCCGCCCGTGCTGCCGCCGTCGGATCCAACGCCGACCCCGTGTCCGCCAAGAACGCCCAGCCCGGGCGCTCCGGGATCAGGGCCAGGGGGAGGCGGACCAGGGACTGGCCCAGGCGTACCTCTTCCGGGCATCGGTATAGGGCTCAACGTTCAGAATTGCATACAGAAGGCTATGGCCGCCGGAGTTCCTTACTACAGGGCCTGGTCCTGGTGCCATATGCTGAACAATATCGGGTGTGAGGATGGATGGGCTTTATGCTCCAGCCTGACATACCCGGAAAGCGAATATTGCGAAATTCTTTGGGACGAAGCATGTAACAGCGGCTTGTAATGCATGGTTGATGCATTGGTGTTCGTATCCCGTGGCCGGGGTCGAGGATGGGTCAGGTGTTAATAGAGGCTCTATCGCTGTCGGAATATCGGCAGGCTGTCATTGATGCGGGGTGGCGACGCGCGAATTGCTCTCTTGCGATACCGGATCCTGTTACTGCCGATTTTCTTGAAGAAGGGGGACGCGCGCTGTCTGACCCATCCGTGATGTTCAGGCTTAAACTGATATTCGACCTGCGTCACTCTTGTGTCCCCCGCGTCCAGAACTTGATTATCCGAGCGCTGAAGTATGATACGCATGCGATAGTCAGGCGAAAGGCCGCAGCGGCGCTTGCTTATTGTGAATTAGAAGCCCCTGAGGAAGCTCTGGTTGAGGCATTGTCCGATCCATCTGATATGGTTCGGACTGCCGTGCTGACCGCAATACATGCCAAACGGATAATGAGAGCCGTACCTGCGGTTTGCAAATTGCTCAAGGATGAGTCGGAAACCGTGCGTTGGGTAGCTTGCTGTTGCCTTACCATATTGGGAGTCGGGGACCAAAGAATCGTTGATACCATGAAGGCCGTTGACAGGGAGACCTGGGATTCCAAGTATCAGAAGTTGGCTGGTTCCATGATCTATCGATCCTCCGGCAGAGGATCTGTCTCCGCTATGAAAGCGGGTAAGATTGGCACTTGGTTTAACGCTATTTTGGCCGAGGCGGAGCAGTTGGCGTACGAAAAGGAGATGTATACCCCTGAGATAATGAAGAGAAAGGGTATATTAGAGGATCCTTTCTCGTGATTCTTTCTGCCTAACACCCTCACCTATCAGCGCTCAGCCTATAATCCGTTTGTTTGATTCCGCCCCATCGCCGCTAGCGAAACCCCCGTTACCCATATCCACTATCGAGAGTCATCCTGTCCAAAGTACCATTTGTCCCACGCTCAAAGTGCGTGAGGTAGAGTCGAGGGGCTATTCTGAGCGGCAACCCTCATTTATTCGCAATCGACCTCAGTGTTACGCTCTGATCCCCCTCTCCTGCTCCCTGGCGGGAGAGGGAAGGGGTGAGGGCATCCGGAGTTAAAACCCAACAATTTATTTTGGACAGCTATGATCGAAAGGCCGCATACGCTATTCCAATACGCTCGCATACGCCTTGATCCGGATAATCGGGCGAGACGGGTCCTTGGTGTGGATCACGATGTCTCCCAGGATCATTCCCGCCGGCGCATCTTTTCCAAGGGTAATGGTAACAGATAAACCGCCGTCCTCCTTTGGAAAGAGCTGCACAGTGAGATTCTTAAGAGGGTTATCAACGGTCAAGTTCAGAAGAGGCAACGCGCCGGGCGAAATAGTGATGATCCTCTGAGTCTCCGTACCTCGTTGAACCGCCCCGAAAAAGGCCTCGTATTCATTACTCGCCGGCGCCTGTTTGATCTCAGCGGCAATTGGAACTTCCACGGTCGGCTCTTTGGGATGGGTGGTTGTCACAGTCAGCTTCGCCTTGAAATCGCCGACAGGCGCATCCGGGGACAGCGTAACCAGTATCCGGAATCGGGGATGTTCCCTGTCTTTATCCGATGCGATCGTCGCGGTAATGAATGGCGAATCCGAGGCAACCTTCTTGACCTGAAAGTCGTAGCCACCCGAGTCGTAAGCCGTAATTTCCTGTGACGCCGACTGCCCCTTGCGTACAATTCCAAAATCCAGGTTCCTTGGGTAAAGCGATACCCTCGGCGAAAGCACCATTCCAATGAACCGGATTTCCGTAATCGGGGTCACAGGATCGTTGGATTGAATATATACCTTATGATGCTGAAGTCCCTGCTGATTCGCCGAATTGAAGGTCATCCTGAGGTCGGTCTCGCCGCCGGGTTCAATCGTCTTTGCCGCCAGTTGAACGGGAATGCATCCGCAACTTGCTCTCACGCTTGAAATCTGGAGAGTCTTATCTCCGAAATTCCTGAGCTTCACGGTCTTCGTGACGCTAATTCCCTGGTCAACGGCGCCAAAGTCGGCGGCATATGGCACAGGACGGAGGTCGGGAGAGCCTGGCATTGGTTTTGGGACGCGCGTGGGATCCTTCGCGAGCACAAGCGCAATGCCGGAGTATGCATACTTAGAAGACTCGCCGTCTGTTGATTGCCCGTCCGCATTTCGATATACTCCCGCATTGCCGTTTGGATTGATCTCCACCAGTCCGGTGTCCCACAGCATTGCGATGGCCGGAGTATTCAGCGTATCGAGGCGGTCGAGGCCGATCTTCAGTACTTTCGCATGGAGTTTGTGCTTTTCTGCGATCCTGGCGAACTGTTGAAGAAGTTCATATCCGTTGTCCTGAGACGCGTGCAGCTCCGATGCGCTAATGTGAACGCCAAGCGTCCGGCAGGCATGCGCGAATGTATCAGCCTGACCCGAGCTCGCGTGTGCTGCCGGAGTAAGCAGGGACAACGCAAGTATTGTTATTATCGGTATGCCTATTCGCTCTCGCATTTCGGATCCTCCGATGCATGAGTTTACGTAAACCATTATATCTGATAGCGTCGTCTTTGAACACTATCCACTCAGGAGGGTTTTGGGATTTAAGGCTTGGACGGTGGAATGCGCAAACAAGAGGGATGGGGAGCTTGGGCGTCGGCGTTGGTTTGGGGCCAGGCCAGGATGGCCTTCTATCAATAAGAAGTAAGAAATCAGTTTGCTCCAGAACTTGCCGCTTGGATCAAAGTGCCCCCTCGCAAATCGCACGCAATCCCCCGTGCTGGAGGCACTTGTCCCTGCCTAGGACAGGGATTCGGCCCCGGAGCTGGATCGGATGGTGGCAACACCGCTGCACCGGGTGCCGTCCGGGATGGCACTCTATCCATGGAAATTGTGGGATGATTATGCACCGGAACTTGCCCGCATATCAATCCGGTTTATCACTCCCGCTACTCTCCTCGACAAGACGCTCTGCTTCTCTCTCCATCCACTCCAGTGAGCATGGTTGCATGCCCTCATCCGGGCGCTCACCGTTGGCCACCTCGTGCTCATATTCCATTACTCGAGTTTCAAAGGTACCCCAATCCTCTCCCCTAAGCGCCCTGATACAGCTGAGTGTGCCCCGATCCCCGATGCCCATGTTAATCAACGCCCTACAGGCATTTCGTCGGACGTACATGGAGTCGTCTTTGATGGCCTCAAAAAGGGGTTCGATCATTTCGGGATGATTAAAGCGGCACAAAGCACCGGCGGCAGCCGATCTCACTCGGCCATCGGGGTCCTGCAAGGCTATGATGAGTGGCTGTACATTGGAGGGCATGTCTATGAATCCCAGCACTGAGGTAGCGTAGACGCGCACGTCGGGAGATGGGTCGGCTTGCGAACACGCAACGATCGAATTCACTACCTCCGGGTTCGTTGTCTTTCTCAGCTCAAAAACCGCGAATCTACGAATCTTACTTTCACTGTCGCCGAGTGCAGAAACGAAATGCGGCTCCGCTTCATAATAGGGGATAGTACGGAGCCTCCTTAGCGCGTCATACCTAGCGTCGGTACAGGCGTTTGCGAGATGGCTGTTTTCGCTCATGCGTTACGACCTTCCAGAAGAGGGCAAGCAGTTTGTGCACCACTGGTACGCATCACGGGCACATTTCCGATGCTACGGCCAAGCAAGATTCGTTGTCAGGATAGGGTAGGACACCACATATCTCTGGGGCCATTGAGCAGACGACTCCGGAGAGAATCCTGCACAACAAGCGACAGTGTGCGGCTGGGAACCCAGAAACCGCGCAGGCGTTGAGGCAGTTGCCATACTTGATGACGTCCGAAGGCAAACCGGGCAAGCCGGGCATGCCAGGAACCAGGGGGCCTCCGATCCCTGGGGTATGAGGACCCGGGGCGGGCGGTCCGCCTGGGGGGCACGGAGTCGGCAAAGGCGGATCGGACGGCGGCAGCACAGGCGGCACCGGGTGCCGTCCGGGATGGCACTCTATCCATGGAAATTGTGGGATGATTATGCACCAGAATTTTCCGCTCGGATCGACATCCCTTGTCGGCTGATCGTTCACATAGGCGTATGCGGAAGCGATGTTATTGCTTGAGTATATGTCAGGCTGTATGAACCTGACCACGTGCGGATCATGGAGCTTCTCTACCACCTGAAGTTTTGCGCTGGTCGCTGTTCCCCGAGTGGCCTGCACGATATCCGTCCCTTCGCGTTTTCCTCAAGCAGCCCTCTGGCGCAAAACGCAGCGTAAACATCCCCGCTAAGCGGCCTGCTGAATGCCGTGACACCGGATTTTGCGTTCACTGAAACCAGCACATAATCCTCCTGTGTGGTGACGAATAGCAGGTAGATGGTTGTTCTTGACCAGTGGATGTCCGCTATGTAACCATTAGAATCGGTTGGCGGACCCGACCACAGGCGCCTCTGACGTCCTCCTGTTAAAGTTATGAGCTGGGCTGGTACCTTCCGATGTATCGAGTCATAGGTTCCGACCGCCAGCTTTCGGCCGTCGGCAGACCAGGACACGCTCGTTGCCTGGTTCGTGCCGAGGTAAACAGTGTCAATGGTTGTGAGGGTGGAGGGGAGTACCAAAGCGTAGTATTTGCTTGAATGGTGTGTGCCCATCCCTACTACTCTTGTGGCGAGCACGGCCAGACGCGAACCGTCAGGCGACCAGGCGGTCTTGCTAAGAGCGCCTGGAAAGCTTGCAATGAACTGCCTTCTTTCCTCAAGACGTATTGTTCTCAAGCGTGTCCCGGAGAAGCCCTTCAAGGGATTCCCTCTCCATTGTTCCGTCATGCCTAGCCAACCTCCATCGGGAGAGCTACTTAGGAAGTAGCGGAAAATCGGCGCGCCGGCGGGAAGTAATGGGCGCACTCTTCCGTCTTTCAGGTCAACGATTGAGACTGACGACGGCGGGAGGAGTGCAGGATTTGGTTCGGCAGCGATAACGGCCGCTACCCGCTCCTCTCCGGCTGACACCATTTGCAGCACAAACCCGCCGACAGATAGAGAGGCAGACGCTCTCTTGGCCTCCCCGGTCCACCTAAGGATAGTTGTGGGCTTGGATCCATGCTGCAGATCGGCAGTGATCAGCAATCCGGACGGTGTGGCGCATGGCCGCAGATGAGCATAAACGCTAGCGCAAAACAATAGAGCCGCTACTGTCACTACAGCTCCTCGGGGGAACCGACTGTACCACATGGAGATCGCTCCTTCCCATATCCTATGCCTAATAATCCCCCACCATGCCCTTGCCATTCCAGCAATCCTTCGCCGTGCCGGCATCATGGGGATTGTCATCGCAGGCGGCTGTGCAGATGGTTTGGCGTTTCGTGCAGGGGTCAGCGTTAAAGGGATGTTCCTGGTCACATTTTTCCCTAAGATAGTCCAGGCATTCCTGACAACTCGCTCCAACGTGGAAGGAGCAAGGATCGTTTGGATTGCCAGGAGGAGGTCCGGACCCCGGTCCGGGGCAGGGATTCGGACCGGGGGTCGGGGCGGCTGGAGGGCTTGGCGGCTTCGGCCTTGGGCCAAGATGGCATTCTATGAACGGAAAGTGAGGAACCAATTTGCACCAGAACTTTCCACTCGGATCAACGTTACTCGTGGGCTCGTCTCCGACGTATGCGTATGCCGAGGCTCCGTCGTCACGGGCGTATATGTCCGGCTGGAGGAACCTTCCCATGCTTGGGTCGTAAAGCCTTATACCGACCTGAACCAGCGGCGCAAGACCGGCATCCTGATAGTGAGTATAGTACCCGAACCTGCCTCCAAGCTGATACGGCTGCTGTGTCGAACCAGTGTGTGACAGTACGCTACCCCATGCGTCATACGAATACTTGTCCGTGACCGTTCCCGTATCACCCGTTAGGAAGAGCGTATTGCCCAAATCGTCAAATCCTTAGTACTGCGTCTCAGGCCCGTTCACGCGTGCGAGTAGCATCCCGGATGGGTCACGGACATAATACACGGATGAACCGGCATGGACCTCCTCCATGACGAACGGGACTCGGGTCGCGGGGTCATAGACGAAAGTGTATGGATTCGACGGATTAGTTGAACTTGTAAATCCGATCCTCCTGCCTGAGGCGTCCCAGGTCATAACGCTTGGAGCCTGGGGGCCGACCGTCACCGATGCGGGCAGATTCGAGGGCGTGAACGCATATGAAGTCAAGTTGTCGCTCACAAGATTGCCGATTCCGTCATACGAAAAAGTGTGTCCCGTTTGGGCCGTTATTTCATCCGCCGAATTGTACTGCGCCGCCGGTAAATTCAGGCGGTTTCCGACCCAATCGTATTGATCCGTTACCGGCGATTGACTTCCATATGTCTCCTGAGTAAGCATGTTCACGGGATCGTAGGAGTAGGCCCTGCTGTACTCGCCGTCCAGCGTTCCCCACCAGGTCGTGTTTCCGGCATTATCCCTGATGATCTTTAACGCTCCATTCCCTGGGGGCGGGGGATAGACACCGCCTATATCATCGCAGGCATAGCCGTAAGTAATTTGGGAGAGCAGATACCTTGCATCCGCGCCGTAGGAGTAGGATTGCCAGGCCTGATTTCCGAAAGTGAGCGTGGTTTCATTTCCTACCGGATCATAGCCATAAGACGAGATCATCTTGCCGTTGTAGGTGACGCTCTTGAGGGTTCCGTTGGCGAAATACTGGTATGCCGTATTGTATCCGTCGCTGTCCACGCTGGTCTTAGCCCCGAGGTTGTTGTAGGAGTACGAGATTGCGCCGTGTCCTGAAGGGGCTGGCGGAGAATAGGTAATCGTCCGGTCCTGGACGTCATAGGTGTAGGAGCTTGTACGCACGGTCATCGAGCCGGTGGAATCACGCTCCGTGATGGTATCGACCAACCTGCTTCCTCCATCATAAGTATAGCTCACATCGGCGTTCCTCGCGGGATAAGTGATAGGCTGTGTGAGCGATCCCGTGTAATTATAATATGTGTCCGTCAGCCGGTTGAGGTTGTCGAATCTGTAAAGAGTGATATTGCCGTTTCCATCCTGCTTCCAAACTCGGTTGTTCATTACATCGTAGCCGAAAGCTTCATAGCCGAGCGGACTTGGGTAGTCGGTTCGGACCAGGCAGTTCTTGCTGTCATATGTATATGTGGTGGCACACGGCGTAGAACTCCCCGAGTAACTCGTCGAGGATGCGAGATTTCCGAAACAATCATAGGCATAGGTGATGAGGGGTGTGCTTAACGATTGACCGGAAACATCGGTCCAAACAGTGGTCAGTCGTTTGGAATTGTCATATGCGTAGTGATTCTGGTGGCCGTTCTCATCCTGCGTCCACAATAAGTTGCAACAATCGTAGCCCGACTGCTGAGAGACGCCCTGCGCAAAGGTGGTTTGGACGCGGCGTCCGTAGGCATCATAGCTAAACTGCATGGCTTTACCGTTGGCGTCCGTGATACTGGTGACTCGGCCCATGTCGTCATAGGATGTATATTTGGTTACGGTGCCGTAAGCGTTACCCGTCCAGTACTGGGTGGTGACGAAGGTGGGTTGCGCTCTATGTTTTTCAGCCCCGTTAATGGTCTCAAAGTAGCTATAAGTCTTTGTGCAGGGCAGGCTGCCATCGATGTTCGGGACGGAGGTCTGGGAGACAAGGCCGCCCTGACCGTGTGGGTCCGATGTCGAGTAGTAGGTGTAGTCGAAGATGTCCGGGACGGAACTCCAGTCGCTCGGCTCCTGTCCGCCGACCGGAGCGGATACTTTGACCGCCGTCACATGCGCCGGGCATGTGGTGTCCCGTACATAGTGGGTGTAGTTGCCTCTCACATTCTTATGAGTCAGGACGAGGGATGTTCCCGGGTAGTAGGTATTAGTCTCCGTGCTGCTGTCCGCGTAGGTCACGGTAAGAAGGTTCCCCGTGTCCGGATCCCAGGTATAATTTGTCTGATTGCCGAGCTGGTCGGTGATTGTGAAGGCCTTACCGTAAAGATTCGGGTTGTCGTTCGTCACGCAATCGGACTGGTTCTCGGAGCTAAGCGATACGCCGGTCGGAACGTATCGGCTCCAAACCACCGTGCCGCTATCGGCGGTAGTTCTGCTGTACTCATAGCTCCTCAGATTGCCACACATAAAGAACTTGTACGCGGTGGTTTCGTCCTTCGTGCTGTCGGTCGAGTGCTTTTTGGTCACCAGGGTGGTGTCGCTTCCGGGATGGCCGTAATTATACACCGTGACGATGTTGGGGATCGCGGAGGTCTCAGTCACCGTTATTAGCGAATTGCCGCTTCCGTCCACGCCGTACGCATAATGGAGTTGCTTGCTTCCGTGAGAGGACTGGGTGAGGTTTCCGGTGGTCGCGTCATACAGATAAAGGAATTGGTCGATCTGGTGGTTGCCGGTGTCATACCGAGTTATGGTTGAAACCCTGTTCTCTGCGGGATTGCAGTCGGCGTTATTCGCCTCGCTGTTGTACGCCACGGTCGTGTAAGTTCCGTCCGGGGCCGTTGCCTGGGTGATTCTTCCATACTGAGGCTCGCACGTATAATTCCACGTCGTTCCTTCGGGGGTAACCACACCGGTCAGCAGTCCGTTGGAATCCCGATTGTACGTGGTGGTTCGCCCGCTCGGATCGATGGCGGAAATCATGCGGTCCGTATATCCATCGGAAAGCGCGTTGGATGGGGTCGTGAAGTTGAAGACATAACCGCCCAGACTGGCGAGCTTGAAATCGTACAGTTGGGTGCTCTGGTCAACGCTTCTTGTAAGCGTGTTCCCGTCCGATATCAGGACGGTGTTGCTCCCGGAAGTGAATGCGGAGTCGGTGAACTCATAATACCTCCCGTTGGCATCCCAGAATATGCAGGAGCCGGGAGAGCAGTCCACAGCGAGCCGTTTGAAGGTGTCCGAGGGGCTGCTGTTTCCGTCCGTTATGAGACCCGGGCCGATAAGAGCCGGGGTGCAGATCATCGTGAGCGAGGTATCGATGGTCGGGTTGGCGGGATCCGGCATGGGAAGGCTGCGGTCCCCGGAGCCGCATGTCCCGCTCGGGCAGGCAAAGGCATTGGTCGTCAGGACAAATACCAGGACCATCAGGATCAGGGCCGAAGCCATGGCGCTCACTTGTTTTTTGCGCTGATTTGCACGAAGCATCGCTAGCTCACCCTCCTGCGCGTAAGGTTTTACGCGTTTACATTGTCGGGCTATTCGACGGTAACCTCAAGCGTTAGTAGTATAGCATCATGGCAACAGCCCGTCAAGTTGTTAGTCGTGCTTCCACACTACAAACATTCTGCCAGGAAAATTTGAATGGATTTTCAGAGTTTAGACCCGGAAAGTTATGAAACATTTACGGGCTGAGTTAGTTTAATAAGTGGTGTCGCTTGTCGAGACTGCCTAAAACTGCTATCATATGCTAATTGGCACAGATGATATCTACCCTCCGATTGAAGGGCGGGTTATTTTCTGCTCAAGCTAACCGGATCGGATCTCATGCGCTATCTAAAGCTTATCATTTTAATCCTTTTCGCATCGGCGGCGCAAAACACGGCGCATTCCGCCGTTATTCCTGCACAGCTTTCGCTGAAAGATGCCGTCGCACTGTCGATTCACGGCAACGTGAACATCAAGCAGGCGGAACGGGCGAAACTCGATTCGCTTTCGGGTTACCGAAAAGCCGGCATCGAGACGACCTACAGCGCCGGAGCGGTGGGAGGGGCGGAAGGAACGCCCGCGCTGCTGGATTTGTCCAACCGCACGTACGGTTCACTGAACTACGGCGGCATAAGCGGAGACACCGGATCGCTGACGGTTTCTCCTTACGGCTTGGGCGCTGAGGAGGCTGCAGCAGCCATCTCCATCAGCCACCCATTGATGGGCGGAATGGGTGAACTTTCGGAAAAGGGCAATTCAGTCAAATCAGCGCTGAGTAGCATCTCCATTCAGGATAAGCAGTTTTATCTCTCGGAGCAGTCAACAGTCCTGGGGGTGATTCAGGCATATTATCAGGCCGTGCTCGCCCGGGAACAGGTCAAGGTGCAGGAATCGGCTGTCAAATCCGCGGAACAGAACGCCGAATACATGCGCAAACTGGAGGATGCCGGGAGCGCTCGCGGCATCGACGTCACTCAGTCCGAGGTTTATGTCGCGCAGGCAAAGGACAGTTTGAACACCAGCCAGCTTACTGCTCGTGGCTCCGTTGACACCCTGATGGTCGCGATTGGATTCGGGGTCGGCCAGGTACCCGAACTGACCGACGATGTTCCGGAGGCGCCTCCGCCTCCGCCGTCCCTGGAGGAGGCGAACAGGATAGCGCTCAAAAATCGCCTGGAACTTTCCGTTTATGATCAGCAGATGGTGGATGCGGAGCGCACGCTGGCGATGAAGAAGGATGCGCTTCACCCCCAGGTGAATGCCGTGGCGACCTTCAGCACAACTAACTCCAATCCTGGGCTGCTTTCCGGCCCGAGTTTGAACGCCGGGGCTGTGAATATGGGTGTGGTTCTGAACCTGCCGTTGGATCAGCGGGCGGCAAAGGAAGATAAGGAGACCGCTGAAAGAGCAATCGATATTTTGAAGCAGCAAAAGGCTTTTCAGATCGAGCAGATCGTCGATCAGGTGAGATCTTCTTATCAATCGTACGAATCCGCGAAGACCTCCTACGAGATCTTCTCACAGAACCTGAGCGTGGCTCAGGAGAATCTGCGGATCGCGCAGAGGATGGTTGAAGAGGGCGAAGGGGATAATCGGGATGTCGTAAGCGCCCAGCAGAACCTTTCTGCCGTGCAGGGGAGCATTCTTTCGGCAAAGACCAACTTGTATCTGGCGGTGATTCGCCTGCGTTATACCATGGGTGAAGATTTAACGGTGATGGGGAACGGATGAAAGAGCTTATAAAGGTTTGGAGCATTCGGATTATTATTCTGGCGGCCGTGGTGTATGCCGGCTGGCGCTGGGGCACGCCTGTATATAAAGAGTATTTCACCACCGAGAAGGAAGTGGCGTTCGTCCCTACGTCCCAGGTCAAGAAGGGTGATTTCGCCGTGAGTTTTCACGAAATCGGCTCTTTAGACGCGGAAAAATCGGTTGCGGTCATGTGCATGAACGACGGCAAGATCATCAAGCTGGTGAAGGATGGGGTCTTCGTCAAGAAAGGCGAGCGGCTTGTCGAGCTTGATACAAGCGACATGGAGAACGATGTCCGAAACGCCAAACTGACCTACAAGAATGCGCAGGCTGATGTGGATCAGGCGAAATCCGACCTGGATATCCTGGTCGCATCCGATAAGACCGGCATGGACGAGGCCCAGGCCGACCTCGACTTCGCTCAGACCTCGCTCAAGCGCTCTCAGGACGAACTGGCGAAGAAGAAGCGACTCGCGGAGGACAAACTTGTCACCAAGGATTCCGTCACCGCCGCCGAGACGGATGTTCTTTCGTCCCAACTGAACGTAACCAAGCAGCAGATGGCGCTGGTGCTTCAGAAGGAGAAGAACGATTCAGCCGAGAGCCAGCAGAAGGCGAAGGTCGAGAAGGCCGAATTTGCCGCCGCGATCCAGAAGAACGCATTGGATGACGTGCTCAAACGAATGAGTCTTTCTACCATCGACGCCCCCGCGAGCGGGCTGGCGGTTCTAGGTGAGACGTACGACGGCATGTCCGGCACGCGGAAGCTTCAGGAGGGAGATCAGGCGAGGCGCAGGCAGATCATATGCACCCTCCCGGATCTCTCCAGCATGCTGGTCAAGGTCAAGCTAGGGGAATCCGATGCGCCGAGGGTACATCTAGCCATGCCGGTGCTCATTCGGCTGGACGCCGTGCCGAACAGGATTTTCAAAGGGACGGTGAAGAGCATCGCGAGCCTGGCGCGAACCCCGGAACCCTGGGAGGGCGGTACTGGCCGGAAGGAGATAGAGGTTGTGATCGGCGTCAGCACGTCCAAGAAGGACGTCCTCAAGCCCGGCATGAGCGCAGACGTCGAGTTCATATGCCAATCGATCAAGAACGCGGTCTATGTTCCGATTGAAGCCGTCATCGAACGTGACGGCAAGACGATGGCATACGTGAAAGACGGCACAGCCTTTCACAAGCAGGTGGTCAAGACAGGTATCGCGAATGACAGCTTCATCGCTATTACGGACGGGTTGGAGAAAGGGCAGATCATCGCCTTGAGAGACCCGACCAAGCCTCTGGAGTCTCAGCGTAATGCAAGCCAGACCGAGCAGCAGAAGAAGAAAGAGCAGCTGGCTCCCGTGCCGAGCGTCGGGAAAAAGTAAATGGGAGTCTTCGATGCAATCGCTACCGGCCTGACTGAGTTGCTATCGCACAAACTGCGATCGATGCTCACCATGCTCGGTGTGATCTTCGGGGTAGCCGCCGTTATCGCCATGGTTTCAATAGGTGAGGGCGGCAAGCAGACCATGCTGGAGCAGATCAACCAGATGGGGATCGATGTTGTTCATGTGAAACGCGCGGTTGTCGCCGGTGAACTGCTCGAAAAGGCCCAGGAGCATTCCCCGTACGGGCTGAAATACGGCGATGCGGATGCGATCCGCGAGGTGTGCAGTTACGCTTACAGAGTTTTGCCGGTTCGTGAGGTCTTCGCGGATGTGCGAGCCGGGGGAAAGCCGGTTGCAGTCAAGGTGGTCGGCGCGACCGAGGGATATGAAATCGCTACCAGATCGAAGCTGTCGGTCGGGCGTTTTATCGACAAGCGCGACGTCGAACAGCACGTCCCCGTGTGTGTGCTTGGGGCAGGGGCCAAGCGCGAACTGTTCGGTTTCAACAATCCTATCGATCATACGCTCAAGATCGGGCAGCGGCTGTTTCGAGTGGTCGGCGTGATGGTCCCGAAGGATTTGGGCGATTCCAAAGCCTTCGCCTCCCTGCGCGATCTCAACTCGGATATTTACATTCCCATCACAATCTCCATTACCGATTTCAAGCTTTATTCTCAGCAGGCGCTCCCGCCGACCTTCGCCAACGCGATCCTGATGATGGGCAGGATGATGGAGCACACCGCGCTCAACAACTCGGAATTGAGCGAGGTTCTTGTTCAGGTTGAGAGCGACAAGGCAACCATACCGACGGAATCGGTGATCCGCTCAGTCCTGAACCGTGAGCACAAGGGCGTCCGCGACTATGAGATCGTTATTCCTGCCGAACTTCTCAAGCAGAGTCAGGAAACGCAGAGGATATTCAACATAGTCATGGCGGCCATTGCCAGTATATCGCTGTTGGTCGGTGGAATCGGCATCATGAACATCATGCTGGCGACCGTCACTCAGCGTACCAGGGAGATCGGCGTGCGCAGGTGCATCGGAGCGACGAAGTGGGACATCATTCGCCAGTTCATGCTGGAGGCGCTGGTCATTACGTGCATGGGCGGGTTGATCGGGGTTGCGCTTGGGATCGCCGGGGCGCGGGCGATTTCCGTGTATGCCGGCTGGCGCACCGCCGTTTCCATGCAGGCGGTGATCGTGTCGTTCGGCGTTTCGGGACTGGTCGGGATCATCTTCGGGATGTACCCGGCCGTCCGAGCGGCGTCCGTAGATCCGATCGAGGCGCTGAGGTATTCTTGAAGGAGTGAGAGGAGCGAGAGGAGTAGAAGGAGTAGGGGGTATCGATCAGGAATTCCGGATACTCCTGTCACTCCTTTTACTCCTCCCACTCCACCAATCCCATGTCCATTATTGAAGTTGTAGATTTGAAGAAAACCTACAAGATCGGGACGGTTGAGGTTCCGGCGCTTTGCGGCGTCAGCTTCAGCATCGAGCCGAGCGAGTTTGTGGCGATAATGGGGCCCTCCGGCTCAGGAAAAACCACGCTGATGAACATCATCGGCTGTCTCGACCGCCCGACCTCCGGCAAATACATTCTCGACAACGTGGATGCAAGCAAACTAAGCGATTCGGAGCGTGCTCACGTCCGAAATCGAAAGATCGGGTTTGTCTTCCAGAGCTTCAACCTGCTTCCACGTATGACCGCCTGGAAAAACACGATCCTGCCGATGATGTACTCCAGTCAGAGAAAAGACCACAAAGCGGCGAAGGCGGCGCTTGAGTCCGTGGGACTCGGACGGCGGCTGCACCACACTCCCATGCAGCTTTCCGGCGGCGAGCAGCAAAGGGTTGCCATCGCGAGGGCGCTGGTCAACGATCCGCCGATTCTCTTTGGCGACGAACCGACCGGCAACCTCGATACAAAGACGGGGGTCGAGATCATGGCGATTTTCCAGCGCATGAACAGCCTGGGGAAGACGGTGATAATAGTCACGCACGAGCAGGACATCGCCGAGCATGCGAAACGCATCCTCAGGTTTCGGGACGGCCTGCTCGAATCCGACGAACAGGTGGCCGAGCAGAGGATCGCCAGTCCTTCGGAGTAAGGATTAAGGATCAGGGATCAGGGATCAGGGATTAAGGGATTAAGGATACGGACGCCGGAATTCCCCTCCTGCTAAGGAGGGGCAAGGGGAGGTTCCGAGAAACGATTGTAATGCCTAATGCTCCTATATCCTACGAGAAGACGTCCGATGTCGCCGGATATGTATCCGGTGACTGGATTCCCCGGACTTAAGTCCGTCCGCAGTCAATTCCGGGGAGATCCACATTTTGAGCGTTCGCCGTGCACCTAGGGCTTAGAGAGTGCCTTCCGGAATCCCGATACCTGATACCCAACACCTGATACCTGATACCTAACACCTAACACCTGATACCTAATACCTGATACCTAATACCTAATACCTAATACCTAATACCTGATACCTGATACCTAATACCTGATACCCTCCGCCACCTAAAACGGGTCTCCCGACGCATACCAGTTCAGCCCCATGATGGAGTAATCCTGATCCTCCACGAATCCATCCCCATTCAGGTCTGCGTTCACGTTGTAGTTGGCATCCCCGACGCCAGAGTACCATGCAAGCCCGAGGAGCGAGTAGTCCTGGTCCTCAATGAAGTTGTCGCCGTTGATGTCACCGTTGATCAGGGTAAAGTTTACCGTTCCCGCGCCTGTGGAGCTAATGGTTACCGGCATCGCCTTCGCCAACCAGTGGGAACACTTGGCGCAGGCGGTGTATGAGCCGGTTAGGGTGGTGATGAACGAGTATGATCCAGCGGAATCTAGCGTGATCGGATGCTTCTCGAGTATATTGCCAGCGGAATCTTGAAGCTCCACCGCGCCCGTGATTCCAGCCGTGGACGGCGGGTAGTTCTGCAGGGTTATCTTGCCCTGGACCACCGGATGAGTGTCCGTGACCGTCAGTGCCGCGCTTGCAGTGTGCCCCAGGTTATCGACGGCGGTTGCGGTGATGACGTTTGTTCCCGGCGCAAGCGGGATGGCCGATTGCGACCAACTGCTGCTGCCGGAGCATGTCCCACTCCAGCCCCGGTTGTTCGACCAGGTGACCACGTCGATGCCGGAAGCGCTCTGCGCAGTGCCCGAAATGATGATGGTGGCAGACCGGGTGGTGATGGAGGACACCGAGGGTGAGGTGATGGCGATGGTCGGAGGGTTCTCGTACGCCAATGTAATGGGAACGACCTCCGTGTCGGAATCGCCATCCTGGTAGTTGATCGTCAGTTTTGCCTCATAGCTGCCAACAGGTTGGGCGTTGCCGCTGCTGTCCGTGCCGTTCCAAGTTGCGGCAATGCAGCCGGCTGGTGCGTTTGACGATGACCATAGGGTGGCGACCGCCGTTCCTCCACTCGTGCATACCTGAAGCGATGCGGCAGCCGGTCTGTCAAGATAACCGCTCATGTAAACTATGTCTCCCAGGCTGGGGCTGAAGGTCGTGGGAGCGGCGATGACGCCCGGGCTGGTGAGCAGCATGTCGCCGTTCGCGAGCATATCGGTGTCAGTAAATGTATAGGCGCACTGGGCGATCTTTCCGGGAATGTTGAACGTGAATCCGCCGAGCGAGCCGGGTTCCGGGATCGTATTGTTCCCATAGTCACCGCTCGACCATCCATTCGGCCCCTGCGTATACCACCTCACGTACGGCCCATCAACGGTCTGCACGATCTCTCCCGTCCAGCCGGATGGGGCGGTGACCGAGGTCGGAAAGGGCAGGCTGGGGTCGAGATGGATTCGCCACTCCCAGATCGGGTTGCCGCAGTCGTTGTTCAGAGTGAAGTTGTAGGCGTAATTCGTGTTGCACCCGGAAAGGCTGTATGTCACGGTTGTCGCCGAACCGCTCAAAATGTCGGTGAAAGTTGGCATTGCCATCATTCGGAGACCGGTCGCGCTATGCTCGGCGGTGAACTGAACGACCGCGTTGTTGTTCGGAACCTCCAAATTCCAGGTGATGATATCCCGAAATTCCTTTCCTAGCGACCATGCGGCGCCGATTTGGCCGAGGATATTCATGGAAGAGTGGAATACCGCCCCGGCGTCCGCACCGCCGCTACTACCCACCCAATCTTCCAACAGCCTCTCGACCCCGGGTACTGAGGAGGCTTCGCTAAACCCGGTGAATATGTCCACGGCGGCGTTCTTGGTGGCGGCCGGGAGATGGTTGACCGACGGGAGTGGGTTAAATTCTCCCACCGCTTGTGCGACGGGCTTGATGCCCATCAAGTCGTTCAATGTAGAGAGCATAGTCGCCGGTGCGATATCGGGGAACCCTGGAACGAATGCGGCCACCCCATGGGCCAGGGCATCCGCCACTGACAAGCTGTAGGCCGTCGCATCCATCGAGGCCGAGAACGTTTCGGTGTCCCCTACATTGTAAAATGTTGCCGAATACTCAGCGCCGCCGACAGGCGTGCACCTGTTGCATAACCAGGCGCTGTTGAGGGGGTCGATCTCCGGGCTGGCCGGGACGCCGCTGTAACATATCGCCGGCCAGATGTTCAGTGGACCCCCGCCATATGGGCTGTTAGTCTGCACGTTAAGTTGCTCTCTCAGTTGCAAACCCGAACTGAGAATCTTCGATGAGCCGGTCAGGAGTCCATATCCGTTGCTCGCATCGTAGTTCAGGTAGTTGGGAACACCGGTGGTGACTGGGCACGCGGGTGGGGCAACCTCCAGCACCTGGGAAACCGTCGTGAAATTGCCCGCCGAGTCGTAAATGTCGGCGAATACGGTGAGACATCCGCCGCTTGCCCATGCTGCCAGGGCGCTGGGAATCGTCGCGGACCATACCGAGCCGTTCCAGTTCATGGCGATGGCCGGGAAGTCCCTGCGCAGCCCTTGGACTCTCAGGTTGACATGGGCCGCTCCAGAAGCCGACAGTTGTGCGCTGACATCGGTATCGGCATCAATCGTATTGGGAGTCAGGGTAAAGGTGTTGAAGACTATGCCAACAGCACCGCGCCTGTATTGGTCCAAAATGTATGACTGCCAGGATCCCACAGGGCTATAATTGTTGTCATCTACGTTTCCGGAGTTGTAAACAAGGTAGCGGCCGTCGGTACTAATGCCATACCCTCCAAAGCATAACCACCCTCGGCTGTTATAGGTTAGATCAACGCTTGTCGTCATATTCGTCAGCTGATCGTAAAGGAAGAGGTGATAATCCCATGGTGATGGCCACTCGTAACAGTAGCTGTACTCAAACAGCAGATAGCGTCCGTCCGCGCTGAGGACTGGCGCAGTCCCGATACCCGGATACGTACAACAGCCGCCAGTTGCCAGCCACGAGATGCATACCGTGCTACCACCCGTGCGGTCGCGCATATAACTCTCCTCATACCCATACGCTCCTCCACACACCAAGTTGCCAGCCTCGGACGTAAAACCAACATACCGCCCGTCAGCGCTGATGGAGGGGTAGCCGCTCCAGTTGTTCCCCTGTGTGCCGTCGGGTGCCAGGGAAACGCACTGTGTGACACCGGCGGATCTATCGCGTACGTATACCTGCTCTTGACCATTCGTGATGCCGGGAACCAGGTTGGTGGCGTAGGACTGAAAAGCCACGAACCGCCCGTCGGCGCTGATGGATGGGCAGTAGCTGCTGCCATTTCCCTGAGTCCCATCGCTTGTCACCGACACGCATTCCATTGTTCCCGCTCCGCGGTCACGCACATAAACCTGTTCGCCCGACACACCGGAAACCAGGTTGGTGGCATCGGAATCAAACGCCGTGAACCGCCCATCTGGGCTGGCGGAAACATCTCCGATTTGTCCGTTCGCTTGCGTCCCATCTCCTGTTACCGAAACCAACTCCGCTTGGCCTGAAGTCCTTCCGCGAATGTAGAGCTGCTCGCACCCGTTGGCAGTGCCAGGTGCGCCGAATATAATGTGCTGCCCGTCCCCGGTGATTGAGGCATAGGACCAATTGCTAGATAGGAATGAAGTCGTGAATTCGGTCCTGTCACGCAGGAAATAACCCCCATTTGGACACCCCGGAAGGATATTGGTTGCTTGGGAATAAAATATTACGTACCATCCTCCGCTGCTGACGGAACCGCAGAAGCTGGATCCGTTGCCCGGCGTTCCATCCTGGGCGACTGAGATGCATTCCCCCAAAGAGCCGTCTAGGAGCACTGGGCTTGTGGCCGCATGGGCCGGTACGGATATCATAGCAAGCGAAAGGAAAAGAAGCAGAGGCAAAACCAGTTTCCATGATGATTTCACCACAAAATGCCCCCCATTTCTGAAATGATGATCTATGACCCTTCGATATGGTGCTGGAGCACCCACTCAGGGCAGTCGGAATTCTTTTCATCGGGTCACCCCGCCCCTAATTCATGTTCCCCGATTTGTTCTTGGTCAAATGTGCTGGGAATCCGACCGCCGGACAGTCCGCCTGACGTCGGGTAAGCAGCCTGTAAATCGCTTTCAGTGTACGCCTTGTTTTGCGTTATGTCAAGCGCTTTTTTCGGAGATTTTAGATATTGGATGTTGGATATTCGATTTTGGATTCCGGCGGCGAGTGCCTGTGATGGGAAACCGCAGACCGGCGGGTTGTTCGGAACGCCGTAGGGGAGGGCCACCGTGCCCTCCCACTGCCTGCTCCGGCGGGCAGCCTCCGGGAGATGGAACGCCGGAGATGGCGTTCCATAGGGCGGGCACGGTGGCCCGCCCCTACGGCTTGATCCCATAGCGTGCTGCCTGGCCATGCCCTCTGACCGGCCAGAGGAGGTTGGCCAGGAGGTCTCGGCAGCTACGCTGCCGCCCTGAAAGCGGAAGCTACACCGCTTCCGCACTCCATATACTGTTCGCAGGATTGGGACGCTTCGGATCGACCGCGTCGGATGCCAATCTATCCGGTTAATCTTGTAATCCCCAAAATCATGTTCGGACACGGAGGAGACGGTACCGGAACCTGCCCTCGCCCCGTGTTAGGCAGGAGGGGAATTCCGGACGGAACGGCACGGAAATCCGTTCCCTACAGATCGCCAACGTTCAAATCAATCATTTCCTATATCCCCCGCGTCCCTCTGCATCTCGGCGTCCCCGCGTGAGATCCGAATCTGCAAACGTTAAGCCGCGATTTGGTTGATTCGGCTGCCTTCCATGAAATTGAGGATGTTGTCCACCGTCGTGTTCATGATTCGCTGGAGGGCTTCGTCGCTGTAGAAGGCGATGTGTGGGGTGATCACCACGTTGTCCCGGTGAAGGAGGGAGTAACTGAGCAGGATTTCGCGCATCTTCTCGCTTGGCAGCGACCGGACGAGCAGGGAGGATTCTTCCTTGACCGTCTCCTCGCCCTCGAACACGTCCAGCCCGACACCGCTCAGGATTCCGCTGTCGAGCGCCGAGACGATCGCCTCCGTCTCCACGACCGCTCCTCGCGCGGTGTTGATGAGAATCGCCCCTCGCTTGATCTGGGAGATGTTGTCGCTGTTGATGAGATGGGTGGTTGCCTTGTTGAGCGGCACGTGGAGCGTGATGACGTCCGACTGCGCGAGCAGGTCATCGAGGGGAATATACGTGAAGCCGAGGACTTCGGCGAGGATTTGCTCCTGGCGCAGATCATAGACGACCACGTTCATCCCGAATCCCTTGGCGATTCGGACCACGTGCAGGCCGATTCGGCCCGCCCCGACCACCCCGATGGTCTTGCCCATGAGGTCAAATCCGCGCAGCCCCTGGAACGAGAAATCGAGGCGGGAGGTTCGCATGACGGCTTTGTATATCTTCCGTGAGAGCGACAGGATCAGCCCGAACGCGTGCTCAGCGACCGTGTTCTCACCATAGGCCGGGACATTCGCGACCTCGATGTTCCTTCGCTTGCACTCATCCAGATCGATATGGTCGAATCCGGTGGATCGCGTGGCGATCATTTGGAGATTCGGAAGCAGGTCGAGAACCGGCTTATCAACTTCCGAGTAGATGAATACGGAGATGATCTCGGCGTTCTCCGCGAGGCTTGCGGTGTCCTTATCCAGACGGTCGGAAAAGGAGCGCACCTCGCAGTCCTTGAGGTCGCTCTTGTCGAGATAATCCTTTTCCCACTGTTCCGTTTCGAAGAAAACGATATTCATGCGAAGCACCCAGAGTCTAGAAGTCAGAAGACAGAAGTCAGAAGACAGAAGACAGAAAACAGAAGACAGAAAACAGAATCCTGGCTTATGCCAATTCTCACTCCAAGATAATACCCGAACCTGTTTGAATTGCAACATCACGCGAATACCTGAACCTGAACATGTCACACCATTGACGAGCGTGTTGCTCGGAACTATACTGATATGCACGGCGTCAAGATATTAAGTTGGTATCACCGATGATTTCTTCTCAAACCATCAATTCCCTATCAGTTTCAGACCTCACACGGTGCATCAGGGCCGTAATCGAGGCGGAGGATCTCTTTGCGGACGTTTGGGTGCGCGGCGAGGTTAGCAACCTGACGAAACACTCGTCAGGCCACGTCTATTTCTCCCTGAAGGATCAGAACGCCCTGATTCGTGCGGTGATTTGGGCGAGCGCTGCCCGATCGTCAAGGTTTGACCTTGCCGAGGGGATGAGCGTGATCGCTCGGGGCCGAGTAACGCTTTATGAGAAGCAGGGCCAATACCAACTCTCCATCCAGGAAGTCGTCCCGGATGGAGCAGGCGCGCTCTTCGCGGCTTTGGAGCAGTTGAAGGCACGGTTATCCGCGGAAGGATTGTTTGACAATGCGTGCAAATGCCGGATGCCGGACTTTCCCAGGCGAATTGCGATTGTAACCTCACCCACGGCGGCAGCGCTGAGGGATATGGTGACCATCGCCCGACGCCGCATGCCCTCAATCGATCTGCTCCTCATTCCCACTCTGATGCAGGGTGCTGAGGCGGAGGCGAGCGTAGTCGAGTCGTTGAGATTGGCGGATGGTCTTGCCGGAGTCGATTTGATCGTGCTGGGCCGGGGCGGGGGATCGATAGAGGATCTCTGGACCTTCAACACAGAATCCGTCGTTCGGGCGATATGCGCGTGCGAAAAGCCGGTGGTTTCGGCCATCGGGCATGAGACTGACTTCACGCTTTCGGACATGGCGGCGGACCTCCGCGCACCGACCCCGTCGGCGGCGATGGAACTGGTAGTGCCGGATGCCGGTGACATAGTCGATCGTCTGCATGGCTTTCAGGAAGAGCTTTATCGGTCAGCTCGGGGTATTTTGGAGCGTGGATGGTCAAGACTGGATACCTGCACCAACTACGCCTGCTTCAAATATCCGGATAGGATGATTCAGGACAGCAGGCAGAGCCTCGATCTGCTGGACGCGAGGCTTAACCATGGATTTTCGGTCAAGCTGTCTGAGTGCAGGGAGGCGCTGGGCCGGGTTGCGGCGGGGCTCGAGGGCTTGAGCCCGCTCGGTGTGCTGGCGCGTGGTTACTCGATCCTTCGCCGGACGGCGGATGGGACGGTTGTGAAGAGCGTTTCAGGCGTCAAGGCGGAAGACGAAATCGAGGCGTTGGTCGCGGATGGGACGATCAGGGCGGTGGTGAAGGGCATAAGACACGGAGCGTTGGAGTGATGGAGTATTGGAGTAGTGACGCCGGAATTCCCCTCCTGTTAAGGAGGGGCTAGGGGAGGTTCCGGGGGTTCCGACTTGAGACGAACGTGCCTCCGGATTGCCCTCACCCCAACCCTCTCCCACCGAGGAGTAGGAGAGGGGGATACTTTGCGGAACTCCGGTCGTAGGGAAGGGATTTCCGTGCCCTTCCGCTGTTTTATTTGATTGCACGGATTAGCACGATTGGCGCTTCGGCAGCGATGTCTGCTACCGCAGACTCTGTGACCGAAGCAAGCTAAACCGAGCCGGGCAAACTGCGCTTGCCCTGACGGGCATTTTCTGGATTCCGGAGAATCCAGCGCCCGGATAGGGAAATCCGGGCGGAACGCATGATGGTTGGTTGGCGCGATTAGCGCTTCGGCAGCGGCGTCTGCTGCCGAAGACTCTGCGACCGAAGCATCTAATGGAGTAAGGGGAGTGCGAGGATTAAGAGGTGTGCGGGGGAGTCCCATTCCGGTACTCCTGTCACTCCTGTTACTCCACATACTCCTTCTGGAAGGGAATAGTTTATGAAACAATCTGTGGAAATCAGTTTTGAAAAGGCGATGGAGCGGCTGGAAGAGATCGTCCAGGCGCTGGACAGGGGTGATCAACCTCTGGAAGAATCGCTGGCTCTGTATGAGGAGGGCGTTAAGCTCTCCGGCCTGTGTGCAAAGCAACTGACGGAGGCACAGGGAAAGTTGGAGAAGCTATCCAAGGGAATCGGCGGCTGCGTCGAAGTGGAAGCGCTGGAATTGTGACCGATACCCCTCTTTTGGGGGGATTGGATTAGCCTTTAAAATATGGTATGCTCTATGGAAGCGATGAGCTATGATTGTTGGCGCTATGTGAGTTGAGTTTGTGCTGGCTAGGGGTAAGTTCTGATGCGGTGGTTTTATGCTTTTCTGGCTGGGTTTGTGGCGACAGCGGCTGTGCTGGTTGTTCAGCGGCTGCTTAAACTGCCATTGACTCGTGGGTTGAAGGTAATAGTATTATTGCTGGTTGTGTTTACGATCAGTTGCTTGATAAAGTCGGTGCATCGCGCCAGCATTAGTTAGGGATTTTTCAACTTATTGTGCGCAAACAGAGCAGAAGCTTCGGCTGCGCCGCTTCGCTCTGCGACCGAAGCATCCACTGTCAGTAATTAGTTATAACAGCACTTGGTCGCAGCATCAGTCGCAGGTCTTGCTCTTCCAGTCCACCGGCGCGCCGCATTCCGGGCATTCCAGGTTCATCAGTTCCAGCACGTCCAGAATCTCATTCTGAGCCGGGAACGATCCTTTCGGCCCCACAACCCACTCCGCCCTCAACTCCTGGAATCGATCCGTGACAAACACCGCGGGCAGAATATCGGAATACTGATCCGTGACTGCGCCGGTTGAGTCGTTGAGGATAGGCATCCATGCGTCAAGCTCATCCCGGTATCCCTGTGCGACGTGCAGGTTATCTCTCACTATTGCGAGAACGACGGTCTGCTCCTCCAGAAATTCATCCTGGTTCACGCTGATACTATGGAGAAAATCGGTGCAGTGCGGGCAAGTCTGGCCCTGTAGGAAGACGAGCAGCAGATTGTTTTTTTCCTTGAAATCCCACAACACAACTTCGTTTCCGCTGAGATCTTTCAGTTCAAACTGAGGGATAAGTTCCTTTACCTTGAGCCTGCTCTGATTTGAAGACGCCATTCCACCCACCTCACCAATTCGTATTCACACGGATTATTCCCTGGGCGTGGATGGGGGAAACGCGGGAGTGTGGAGGGAACTGTGTGGGCGTTGGACGTCCGGAGCTCCCCTCCTTAATAAGGAGGGGGTTGGGGGAGGTTCCGGAAGCCAGCTATATGGAATACCGGTTCTTCTTGCCGACAAGGAATTCGGGGACTAAAGTCCTGGGAATCCAGTCACCGGATACATATCCGGCGACATCAGGTTTGGGCATTGTGTGTATGGCGTCGGATTGCCGGAACCCCCCCTAGCCCCCCCTTAGCAGGTGGGGAACTTTCCCGGCGACATCAAATCTTACTTCCGTATGCACAGTGATGGACATCGGTCGGCTACTGACTACCGACTACCAACGCCTGGCTTCCGGCCCGGCGTTTGCCATACTCGCGGGCCTGGTGCATGAAGGCTTCGATTCGAGTGGCGCTCGTCGCCTGTTCCACTCCGTCATAGACCATGTTCAGGAACGGGAATTCGCCCATCTCCTCACGCGTGCGCTTGAGGAGGGCGTTCGAAATCGTGCCCGGCATGCAGGTAAAGGGCATTATCGATACGATTCCGG
>Ga0326727_10005311_pt1 | contig 37019 bp, 32 predicted proteins | sample MB2enrmetagenome_FD_207643 | JGI IMG/M metagenome (GOLD analysis project Ga0326727, IMG submission 207643) | Lab enriched peat soil microbial communities from McLean, Ithaca, NY, United States - MB29MY | ecosystem: Environmental > Terrestrial > Soil > Wetlands > Peat | place: USA: New York... | reverse complement strand
GGCACCTCGAAAGGAGCAAATCGCAACCTGCACAACCACATGGGGCGCGACTCGCCACCCGCTACAGGCCAAGCGCCGCCTCCCACGAATGGCAACCCAGGCAGCACCAAGTGAACTAATCTATGGGCTGACCCCATCATATGAAATGTGAATTCCAGACGGCTGACTGCGGTTGTCGGAATGTGGACCTGCCTTCGCCGACGCTACGGCAGGCAGGCTGTGGACCGTGGATCGTGGACTAAAAAATGACCTCCGCCCTTATCGTTGCTGCCGGCAAGGGGACCCGCATGGGACCCGATGTGGACAAGCTTTTCATCCCATTGAACGGATGCCCTCTGGCGGCCCACACCTGGCGTGGCTTCGATCACGCCCCCTGCATCGATCACATCGTTATCGTCGTTCGAGACGGAATGCAGAGCGCCTTCGCGGAACTGGCCAAAGAGCACGCGTTCACCAAACCATTCCGGCTGGTCGCAGGCGGCAAGGAGCGCCAGGACTCCGTTTGGAACGGCCTCGAGGCACTGCCCCCAGAGGCGGACATTGTTGCCGTCCAGGATGCGGCCCGGCCCTGCACCGGCGCCGACCTCATTGCCGCCACGATTGAAGCCGCCCGCCGATTTGGGGCCGCCGTGGCCGCCCAGCCCGTGGCCGACACCGTCAAAGAGTCGCCCGACGGGCAGTTCATCGAACGCACACTGGATCGCTCCCGCCTTTGGGCCGTCCAAACACCCCAGACCTTCCGCGTCGAACTCATCCGCTGCGCCCTCGCCCACGTCCGGCAGCGGCGCCTCCTGGTCACGGACGACACTGCCGCCTGCGAGCTTATCGGCCAACCCGTCAAACTCGTCGTCAGCCACCTGCCCAATCCCAAAGTCACACGCCCAGACGACCTGCCCTACGTGGAATGGCTCTTGAAGCGGGCGACTTGACAAAACCCATTACTGGCTGATGGTAGGCATAACGCAATCTTGCAGCAGAGAATTGCGGGAATCGTTAGCCCGAAGCCAGACCATTCGGATCAAGACATGAGTTGTGCCTCTACGGAACGGATCACAGCGGACACGACGCGCCTGGTTCAGGAGCGCCTCAAACGGTCAGCCGATTTCCGGGCCACCGGCGATTTCCACCAACTCTCTTTCCAGGCAATGAGCACCCTCTGCCGGGTCAATTTCCGCACGCCGGACAACGCCCTGGCCAGGCGCCTTCAAAACGAGGTCCTCGAATGGGTCGGAGGGTTCGAGGCCCGCTACTCGCGGTTCATTGCCGACAGCCTCATCAGCCGCATAAACGACGCCGCAGGCAAACACTGGGTCGAAATCGATGCGGAAACCGATGCCCTCTTTCGTTTCTGCCAGGACATGTTCCTCTTCACTCAGGGAGTTTTTGATCCGACCGCCCTGCCCCTGCTGCGTTTGTGGAACTGGAAGGCAAGGCCCCCGGTCGTGCCGGCCCCCGCCGCTGTCCAAGCCGCCCGCCAATGGGTGGGCTGGGGCAAGGTCCAGCGGCGACCCGGCGCGGTTTTCCTCCCGGAGCGGGGCATGGGCCTGGACCTCGGCGGCGTCGGCAAGGAATATGCCGTGGACCGCGCCCTCTGGCTTATCTTGGAGGCTGGGGTCCAGGATGTGCTCGTGGACTTCGGACAGGACGTCCGCGTCCACGGCAGGCCCCCCAGCGGAGAGGCCTGGCACATCGGCCTTCAGGACCCCAAGGACCTCGCCCGCTGCTGGACCGGCGTGGCCGTCACCAACCATGCCGTGGCCACCTCCGGCGATGTCGCCCGGTTCTTCGTCCACAACGGCCGCCGCTACGGCCACATCCTGGACCCACGCACCGGCTGCCCGGTCGACAACGGCAGCCTTTCCGTCTCCGTTATCGCTTCCCATTGCACCGTCGCCGGCATCCTTTCCACCACCGCCTTTGTCCTCGGACCCGTCGAGGGCATCCAGCTCATCAGCCGTTGTCCGGGCGCCGAAGGCTGTGTCATTACCAACAGCACCCGCCATCAAACTCGAGGGTTCTATGCCTACACTACGTCTTGATTTGCTTGCCTTGATGGCAAGCCTCTGCGCCTTGCTCGGCTCGAACGCGGGCGCTGGCGGCCTCAAAACGGGCGACACCTTCCCCGATCTCCAAGCCGCCGGCCTGGAAGGGCATTGCCCGGCCGACCTCAAAGGCAAAACCGTCCTGGTGGACTTTTGGGCCTCCTGGTGCGGACCCTGCAAACAGTCGTTCCCCGTCATGGAAGAATTGCACAAACAATACGGTCCCCGCGGGTTGGTCATCATCGCCATAAGCGTGGACCAGAACAAGAGAGACATGGCGGATTTCCTGAAGAAAAACCCCGTCTCCTTTGCCGTGCTCCGCGATGCCGCCCAGAAACTAGTGGCCCGGGTGGACGTCGCCGCCATGCCCAGTTCATTTCTCCTGGATGGCCAGGGCAAAGTCCGCTTCATCCATACCGGCTTTCACGGAGCCGAGACCCGCAAAGAATACGAGCGGCAAATCGAATCCCTGCTCGGCAAATGAGAATGAAATTCATCCTCCTGCTGGCGCTGGCAAGCGGCTGCATCCCCATGACCGGGTGCCAGCATGTGAAACCCTGGCAACGCGGCGCGCTGGCCGATCCCATCATGAGCGCCGACCTCGACCCTGTGGGGACCCAGCAGGCTGAACACGTTTTCTTCTCCCGCGAGGCCGCCTCGGGCGGCCGCGGCGTCGGCGGTGGCGGCTGCGGATGCAACTGAAGCCCAACAGGTTTCCGATGAATCGAGCCGGCACCCAGGCTTTGAAACCCGAGCCCCAACCGGCGGAGCCTGGATGCCAACACCCCGCCGCAGCCTTGGCTCTGGCCGCCGCTCTTTACCTCATGCAGCTCAACCGGGCGGCCAGCCAGGACCACTTCGATTACCGCTTCGAGAATTACCAGGAAGACAACGGACGCATGGGCGTCCAAACTCAGACCTGGTTGTTCGAAAAGACGGTCAAGCCGTGGCTTACCCTCAGGGGCCAGGTCGTCTATGACGCCATCTCAGGCAACACCCCGATCGGCTCCCCGCCGCCCTCACAGATCAAGAGCCCTTTCCCCCTGCCGCCGCCCCTGAGCACCAGCGTCCCAACCGCGTTCCTCCGGGACAACCGTTGGGCGGGAGAGTTCGAGGCCGCCTTGAACTACGGCCCGCATCACCTCACCCCGCAGTTCTCCTACAGTTCGGAGCACGACTATCTCTCCTACGGCGCCGCCTTGAATTACTCGCTCGACCTCAACGAGAAGAACACATCGCTGAACCTGGGCTGGGCCCACGACTGGGACAGCATCCTTCCCAACGGCGCAACCTACATCTTCACAAAACAGCACAAAAACACCGACGACATCCTCATCGGCGCCAGCCAATTGCTCGGCCCAAACACCGTCCTGACCTTCGACTTCACCTTTCGCAACAGCTCAGGCTACTTGAACGACCCCTACCGAGGCGTGCTCTTTGACGACTACCCTCAAGGCGACCCCAATCACCCAAGCCTCTTTGCGGAAAGACGCCCCGACTATCGCGAGTGCTACATCGCCTACGCCTCGGTCATGCAATACATCAAGGCCCTGCGCGGCAGCGCCGAAGGTTCCTACCGCTTCTATGCCGACACCTTTGGCATCTTCGCCCACACCGTCGGCGTTGCCTGGCACCAGAAAATCGGCCCGCGCCTCGTCATCTCACCCCTGTTCCGATACTATGAACAAAGCGCCGCCGACTTCTATGGCACGCAATTCGCCGGCGACCCTTCCAACCCCTACGACACCACCCGCATCCCAGCCTACTACTCGGCGGACTATCGGCTTTCACACATGGAGACCTTCACCTATGGCGCGGAGGTCAGCGCGCGTGTCCTGTCCTGGCTCACCCTCAACCTGGGCTTCAAACGCTACGAAATGATGGGCCTGGACGGCGTCACCTCCCCCAGCGCATACGCCCACGCCAGCATCCTGACCGTCGGGTCGCGGGTGTGGTTCTAAAACAGAGACAACATCAAATACACCATGACATGAACACTCAAAAAGTCCCTGCTTTACTGTTGGCCATTGCGTTGCAAGTCCTGCCGGTCTGCCGCGTGGGCCTTGTAAATCCAGCGGTTGCCCCCTCCGGGTTTGCCTTCGTCCTGCGATGGCTCGCCGCGGCTACCGTCTCCCTCGGCGCCTTCCACGCCGTCTCCGGCGCCTCCGTGCCAGCCAAGATCACCGGTGTCTCCAACAACAACCCCCTCGGCCCCGTTTCCCTCGTCGCCACCGGCCGGGTCGGCTCCGCCTTCAGCTATCGGATTGATGTGACCGGCGCGGGAATGGACAGCGACAAGGCCTACTGGAATGCCGTGCCGCTGCCGCCCGGCTTGACGATTAATACAAACCTCGGCGGAAACGGCTTTATCACCGGCACCCCGACTGTCGCCGGAACCAACCAGGTCGCCCTGACAGCCGGCAACGCAACCCCCAACACCGGCGGTGTCACCCACACGAACGTCACGTTTGCAATTCAAGCTGCGCCAGAGTCGCCTCCTATGATTGTAGGCCCGCCGATGAGCCAGACCGTCCAGGCTGGCGCCAACGTCTCCTTCTCCGTGTTCGCAACCGGCGCCAGCCTTGACTACCGCTGGGTTTTTGCCGAAACCAATCTTCTCGGCGCCACCAACTCCACCTTGCTGTTGACCAACGTCCAGCCCGCCCAGTCGGGCTCCTATACCGTGTTCGTGACCAATTCAGCCGGCTCCTCTTCCGCCTCAGCCACCCTCACGGTCAACCCCCCTCTCCTCCTGGCCAACCCCCGCTGGGCCAACGGCTCCTTTGCGTTTGATGTCACCGGCCCGGCCCAAACCAACTTCGTCATCTTGACGCTCACCAACCTGGCCTTGATTTCCGCCAACCCGGTCGGCTGGACCCCAATCCTGACCAACTTCACCGCCGATGGCACGCTCCATTTCACAAATTCAACCCCTCCGCCCGGCATGGCATTCTACAGGGCGACATTGGGGCCGTAGCCCGAACGTTTCCCAGTGCCAAGCCATTGTGGGGACGACGCAAGGAGTCCCTCACTGGTCCTTGGGCGCACCGAGAGCCTGCCGCCCCGGGAGGACATCAATGCCCCCTTGAACGGGGGGGAAATGCAATTTCCGGCTTGCCAGCCGTCCGGGAAAGCGTAAAACGAGAGCATACGAAGGTCCGTTGGCGATTCTCTATATGAGTTATCAGGACAAATTGCCCGCTGTGAACGTTGGTCAGGCAGCAATGCCCGTCTCGTACCCGATGCCGCGGCCAGTTGCGCCGCACTCGGTGAACCATCGGGTGGTGCCCGGCAGGGTCGCAGGCGCGCCACGTTGCGCGCTGTTGGACAAAGTCCGGGGATTCGAGAGCGCGGATCAGTTGCGGGCCCTGGGCCTGTATCCCTATTTTCGGGTCATCTCCTCGGCCCAGGACACCGAGGTGCTCATCGATGGCAAGAAGGTCCTCATGCTGGGCTCCAACAGCTACCTGGGCCTGACCAATCATCCGAAGATCAAGGAGGCGGCCCGCAACGCCGTCGAGAAGTACGGCACCGGCTGTGCCGGGTCGCGTTTCCTCAATGGCACCCTGGAAATTCACCTCGAACTGGAGCATGAATTGGCCCAACTGGTCCACAAAGAGGCCGTCCTCCTCTACTCCACCGGTTTCCAAGTCAACCTCGGCGTCATCAGCGCCCTGGTCGGCAAAGGGGAATTTGTGCTGGGCGACAAGAGCAATCACGCCAGCATCGTTGAAGGCTGCCTGCTCTCGCAGGGCAAATTCCTCCGCTTTCCGCACCGGGATATGGAGACCCTCGAGAGCCGCCTGCGGGACATCGATCCTGACTCGGGCAAACTCATCGTCGTGGATGGCGTTTTCAGCATGGAAGGGGACATCATCCCGTTGCCGGAGCTTTGCCGCATCGCCGCGCGTTACGGGGCGGCCGTAATGGTCGATGACGCCCACGCCATTGGCGTGCTGGGCAAGAACGGCTCCGGCACCGCCAGTCATTTTGGAATGACCGATCAGGTCCAACTCATCATGGGCACCTTCAGCAAGTCCCTGGCCAGCCTTGGCGGTTTCATCGGTTCGGACGCAGAGACCATAGATTATCTCAAGCACCACTCCAGGCCCTTGATCTTCAGCGCCAGCATGTCCCCATCCAACGCGGCGGCCGTCCTCGAGGCCCTCCGAATCATGACCAAGGAACCGGAACGCATCGCGCGGCTTTGGCACAACACCGCCCGCATGAAAGAGGGCCTCACCCGGCTGGGCTTTAATATCGGCGCCTCCCAAACCCCCATCCTGCCCCTGTATTGCCACGACTTGCTGGTCGCCTTCAAACTATGCAAACGCCTCCAGGAGGAAGCCGTCTTCGTCAATCCCGTCGTTTCCCCGGCTGTGGCCCCGGGCCAGGAATTGATTCGCATCAGCCTGATGGCAACCCATACTGACCGGCAAATCGATTTCGCTTTGGACAAGCTCGGAAAAGTGGGCAAAGAGCTCGGCTTGATCTGAACGGATTGAAGATCCTGCTCACAGGCGCCAACGGCTTTGTCGGCAGTCATGTCCTGGACAAACTCCGCGCACTCGCAGTGCCCACCGCGATTCTCCTGCGCTCAACCAGCAACCGCCGTTTCATCCAAACTCACCTCTCCTGGGCCGAGGCCAGGCCCGGCTCGATCTCCGACCCGCCGAGCCTCCGGCAAGCCATGGCCGGCATCACGCACGTCATCCACTGCGCCGGCTGCACCCGGGCCTTGCGCATCCCCGAGTTCTACGAGGTCAACCGTGACGGCACCCGCAATGTCATCCAGGCGGCCAGCGCCCAACCAGGCATCCGGCGTGTCGTCCATATCTCCAGTCAGGCCGCCAGCGGTCCCGCCATGCCCCGCCATCCGGCCCTCGAACAAGACGCCCCGCACCCGGTTTCCGAATACGGCAAGAGCAAGTTGGCCGGAGAAATGGAGGTGCTCGCCCACTGCCGCCCGGAGTTTGTCATACTCCGCCCTCCCGGGGTTTACGGCCCGCGCGACGTGGAATTCCTGCGGCTTTTCAAGGCCGTCCAAGCCCACCTGCTGCCAAGGCCGGGGCCGCAGGCCCTGAGCCTGGTGTTCGTCCAGGACCTGGCCCAGGCCATCGTGACCTGCCTGGACCATCCGGCGGCGGCGCGGAAGACCTACTTTGCGGCCTGCCCCGAAATCGTGACCGCCCGCTCGATGGCCCGTGAAATCGCAATCCAAATGGGCGTCTGGACCGTTCCGTTGCCGCTCCCGGCTCTGATGCTCTGGCCCTTGTGCCTGGGACAGCAAATCATCTCGCGTCTGACGGGCAGGGCAAGCGTCCTCGACCTGCAGAAGTTTGCAGAACTGCGCGCCCCGGGCTGGGTCTGCAACCCGGGCCTGCTCGAGCGTGAAACCGGCTGCGCCTGCCCGACCACTCTCAAGCCCGGCATCGGCCAGACCCTCCGGTGGTATCGGCAAGAGCGATGGATTTGACACAGTGAACCGCTACACCTTTGTTGATTATGCCACCCAGGCATACTCGGCCCTGGTGGCGCTCCTCATCCTGGTTTTCCATAACCAGACCGTCCCGGCCTGGCCGTGGCTCCTGGCTGCGCACGCCCTGGGACTGGCGGCCGTCCATTGGCTGGTCCAGCCTCATGGCCGCGGCCCTTTGGCCCCGGCGCTGGGCTTTCTCCGGCATTTCTACCCGGTCCTGATCTACCTGTGGTTCTTCTGCGAAACCGGGTGGCTCAACCGGATGTTCTGCGCCGGGTATCTCGACCCGGCGGCCATCCGGCGCGACCAGGCGCTCTTTGGCTGCCAGCCCAGCATCCTGTTTATGGAGAAGCTGCCGTGGCTGGCAGTCAGTGAACTCTTTTATGCGGCCTATTTCTCCTATTACCTGATGATCGTCGGCGTGGGGTTGGCCCTCTTCCTGCGCAGCCGCCGGCAGTTTTTCCACTATCTCTCCGTCGTGTCGTTCCTCTTTTACGTCTGCTACCTGATTTACATCTTCCTGCCCATCATCGGCCCCCGCCTTTTTATGGGGCCGGTCGGCGGCTACACCCTGCCGGATGAGGTCTGGCGCCTGGCGCCGGTGCACGACTATCCTCTGGCGGTCCAAAGGGGCGTTTTCTTCAAAATCATGGGATGGATTTACCGAATCTTCGAAGCCCCGGGTTCAGCCCTGCCCAGCAGCCATGTGGCCGTGGCGTGGTGTACGGTCTGTTTCTCATTCCGCTACCTCAAACCCATCCGCTACGCCCACTTCGTCCTGGCGTTCCTCCTCACGCTCTCGACCATTTATTGCCGCTATCACTACTGCGTGGACGTCCTGGCCGGCCTGCTGGCCTTTGCCCTCCTCGTCCCTCTGGGCAATTGGCTCTACTTCAAGTTTACCCCCCTTGACGCCTCCCCCGACAGTAGCGGTAAGGATGTTAGGCTCCTGGCGACTATCGCTTCTGACCGCGCAGGTTCCCGTAAACAGCATGAATGACTTCGGCGCCTGCGGGGATGTCAACGGTCCTGCCCTCGTCGGCCTCGATCACGAGCGGCGCGCCGTCAACGCGCAATTCGACACGCAGCATCTTGCCGATCATCGGGGCAGGATCGAGGCCAACCAGCGCGTTGGCAGCCTTGACGCTGGTTTCGTCGTTCGCCAGCATCGCCGAAATCTTCGCTGTCACGTCCACGACATCGCTGTTCGGTTCCAGCGCCGGGAAGTCGCCGTAAACTGCCCGGACGACCTCGGCGCCAGCCGGGATTTCCAGGGTCCCCCCTTCGGTGGTTTCATTGGTGTGGTGCTCGCCGTCGAAGTCGAACTCGACGCGCAGCCGTTTGACCACTCCCGAGGCCGGGTCTTCCCCAAAAACGTGGTTGCCCGGGGCAAGCGAGTTCGTGCCGCCGGCGACCAATGCCTTAACCATGGCCGTGACGTCGGCCTGTCCATGCAGCACGCCCTGCACGGCCCGGGCCGCCTCGGCGCCGGTCAACGCCCCCGGCTGGTTGGTCTCTTCCGCCAGCTCCCGGCGAAGCACGCCAATCTGGCCGCGCAACCGCAGCAACTCCGAGTGTTCTGTGGCCGAGAGGCCCGCGGCCGTCGAAATCGAACGGGCTTCCTCCGCCGGCGCCGCGGCCACGTGGCGGTTTGACCATTCGACGATCTGTTGCTCGATCCGGCTGCGTTCGGAATTCAACTGGCGGAGCGTGCTGTAACGCACCATGAAGACCGTCGCGGCCGCCAGCACCGCGAAGGAAAGCAGAATACGAAAAAAAATCATGCGGTTGTTCATGCCGGCCTCCCAGGCTTGTCAGTCGCGGTTGAGGTCCGCGCCCAAGTCCACCTCCTGCGGGCCGTTCCTGCCCACCACCAGGCGCCATTCCGCGCCGGCGCGGCGCGCGCGAAGGGCCACACGATCCAGCGAGTCCTGGCGCGACATCTCGATGATCTCCGCGGTGTCGCCGTCCGGCAGGGGCACTTGTCGAACCACTCGGAACTCAATGTCCAGTGCCCCGGGCCGGGCTGCGTCCGCGGCGACATTGGCCAGTTCATGCGCCATGACCTCCTTTTGTTGCTGCGCCCCCTCCGCGGACCAATCGGCCAGTTCGATTAGCCGGTTGGTATCCCCTCTGGCCATGGCCCAGAACATGGTCTGGAACAAGGCCTCGGTGGTGGCGGAGCCGACGTCGCGGGCGTCGCGCGCGGAGATGAATCCCGGCCGCCGAGCGCCCTGGCCGTTGCCTTTCGCCGCGGAGCCGGCAGTCGCGACCCGGGCCGCGCGCGCTTTTTCCAACTGGGCGCGCAGGGTTGCCACCTCGGTCCGCAGCCGCTCGAGGTCGGCGCGCTCGTCCGGCGCCCGTTCCGTTTTCGCATCCGCCTGGGCCTGGGCCGCCTGGACATTCGCCTCCAAGCGCAGTTGCTGCAGGGCGGCGGCCCGGTCCCGGTTGTCCAAGCGGGTTCGGGCGATGGCGTGTTCCTGCCAGACCAGGGGGGCCGTTAGCGCAACCGCGACGGCGGCCACCACGGCGACCTTCGTTTTCAAGTGCATCATAAGCTCAACCAGGGTCAAGGTTCCCGCCCCGGCGCCGGCTGCGCCGCCCGCGGTGGCCAGAGCGCCGGTGGTGACGATCAGGGCGGTCCCGGCCGGGGCGGCGGTGACGCTGTGGGCGCCGAGGAGCCCCGCCAAGGCGGCCGTGCTGGACGTCACGCCGCGGCGGCCCAGCCAGACCCGCAGCCTCTCCAGCGCCCGGCTCACGCGTTTCTGGGCGGCATCGTCGCTGACGCCGAGCACGTCGCCCACCGTGTGCAAGTCGCGCCGTTCATAAAACCGGAGCAGTATGGCCCGCCGGTCGGCCTCGCCGAGCGCGTTCACCGCGTCATCCAACAGGGGGGCCAGCGACGACCAATCCGGGGAGGAGTCGTGTTCAAGCGCATGCATAGCGGCGGCCAATTGTTCCCGGGCGTACCGGCGCCGTTCGCGGCGCAGGGCGGCAGCGGCGGCGTAGCAGGCGTGGCGGTGCAGCCAGCCGGCGAGCGAGCCTTCCGCCCGGAGGGCGCGGGCCTTTCGCGCCAGGTCAACAAACACCGTCTGCGCCACCTCCGTCGCCAGGCCGCCGTTGCCGGCCACCTTGCGCAGGGCTACTGAATAGACGAAGTCGATGTGCCGGGCCACCAGTTCCGCAAAGGCCTCCTCGGACCCGTGCTCGGCCCAGGCCCGCAACAGATCGATGGCAGCGTTCGTCATTTCCCCCTTAACATGCCGCAACCGGCGGAAATCCGACACTCATTTTGGGAGACTGCACATGCCCGGCGCGTTGGTCTTCACCCTGGCCGACGCAGCGGAGCACTGGACCGATCCCCGGTCCCCTCTCGCCGCGTGACACCACTATTCCAGCGCTGTCTGATCTTGCGGAGCTTATGCGCCGCCGCACGCTCATTGCGCTCGGTCTGCTGACGCCCTTCGTGGCGCGCGCTAACCCCTACATTCTCAATCCGTCGTCGTTCCTCGCATTCTGCACCGTCGCCTTCTGGGCTTTGGTCGTCGAATCCGGCATTGTGGCGCTCCTCCTGACGGTCAGCGGCTTGGCGACTTTTCGTGCATTCCTTGCCCTGTTGGTCCTGAACCTGGCGGTCTTCATCTTCGGGTTTTGGCCCCTGGTCGACGAGCATCGTCTTCCCATCGCCGTGCTCGAACTGCTGGTCGTTGCCGTTGACGGCACGTCCATCAAACTCGTGGCGTCCTTCGAGTTCTTCCAGGGCAACGGCTTTCGTGGCGTCAGTTGGCGCCGTGCAGGCGTGATCTCGCTTATCGGCAACGCGGCGTCGTTCTTTGTCGGGGTCATCGCTAGTGGGGCGCCTTGGAGAATCCACGATTACCCATGAATCGTCCCGTTTCAAGGGACGATGACCTTTTTCCGCGGGTGGAGGGTTACCGGACCGAGCAATCCTCAGTCAAGCAGGGCTTCGTCCTCGGTCCGGTGGCGCCTGTTCCTGCTCGCGTCCGGTCTTGCGGAGAGGCTTTTCTTCGAGATCCACCAATACGGGATCTTGGGTTTTCCACTCCACACGGGCGCGCACGCTGGGGCCTTGACGCCCTCGCCACCCGAGCGTTGAATAGGCCCATGCACGCCATGCTCGCCGGTCCCGCCCTCTCCCATGTGCACCGCCCGGTCCGTCGGCAGATTCACCGGTTCCTGGCGGCCCTGTTGTTTCTGACGGCGCTAACCGCCCGCTCAGGCGAGGTGCTGTATAATGGCATCGAATTGCCGCCGGAGTGGCCGCCCACCGTGGACTGGGAAACGATCAAGGCTCGAAGACCGCTGCCCACGCCGCCCTATCTGAAGCGACCGCCATCCGTCATTCCCATCGATGTGGGCCGGCAGCTCTTCGTGGATGATTTTCTGGTCGCGCAGAGCACGCTCAAGACCCGGCTTGTCATGTTCAAGGGCCGCTATCCGTTCGTGAACGTGGAGACCCCACGAGGCGAACTGCGGGCCGAAATCCTGGACGACCAGGACCGGCCCATACCGCCGTTCAGCAAAGAAAACTGCGTGCCCATCAAGATCGACTCGACGCTGGCCCCATTGCATTGGAACGGCGCCGCAGACCTGCGCCCTCTGGCCGGGAAGAAGGTCCGCTTTCAATTCCACCTGAGGAACGGCAGGCTTTACTCGTTTTGGGTCAGCCCGGACAGCAGCGGCGCCAGCCACGGCTACATTGCCGCCGGAGGCCCCGGCTTCACCAGCAACCGAGACACGGCCGGCCGCCCAAACGCGTATGATGCCGACCCCGCGCCATGGCAAGACCATTGATAGCAGGATTGCGCCGTCTTGCAGATCGGATATGACATCTTGCGGCGTGCAGACGGCGCTCTCTGAAAAAACACCAAGAAAAGCATTGACAGGTGTTGACTACTAGTGTAGTCCTAACGCAGATTACAACTGTAGGCATTTGCGATCATGAAGCGGATACCGAAAATCTCGGACACCGAATGGGAAGTCATGCGGGTGGTGTGGGCGCGGCATCCCATTACGGCTGCCCAAATCATTGCCCAACTCGCCGAAACCGATCCGACCTGGCACCCGAAGACGGCCCGAACGCTGCTGGCGCGCTTGGTGCGCAAACAAGCGCTGGATTACGAGCCGCAGGGCCGGCTTTACGTCTATGAGCCGCGCGTGACCGAGCGGGATTGCACCGCCGCCGCCAGCGAATCGTTCCTCGAACGCGTCTTCGGCGGCTCGCTCAAGCCGATGCTGGCGCATTTCGTCGAGCGAAAGAGGCTGACCCGCCATGACCTGCGGGAGTTGAGCGAGCTGCTGGAGAAGCGGGGGAGGGAGAAGCAAGGGAAACCCAAGGAAGGGTGAGGGAATCCGAACTCCGAATTTCAGAATCGGAAAACTATGAGTGCTTTGGAAATGACAGACCCGACTGCGTTCCTGGAGGGCCTTGGCCGCACCTCGCTGCAAGCGGGGGTGCTGGTGCTGGTGGTGCTGGCGGCGCAATGGTTGTTTCGCAAGCGCCTGGCGCCGCGCTGGCGCTGCGGGCTCTGGCTGGTCGTGCTGGCGCGGCTGCTGCTGCTCGTTTCCCTCGGCAGCACCGCCAGCCTCTTCAACCTGCTGCCGCCATGGCCTGGACGGACGAAGCCGGCCCCGGAGCCAACCCGCGCCGTCATGGCCTCGGAACCAAGCGGGAAGGCAGCGCCAATCGAACGGATGGAGGTTGCTTCGGGCCTGCTGGTCCCGACCGCCTTGCCGGCACCGGCGGGCCGCCGGCCGGAGTTGACTTCGCAATCGACCCTGGCCGCGAGGAGACCCGCAGTCGCAACGCGCCTGCCCGCCGCCCCCCGGGCGGCGCTGCCCCGCCGCATCCCGTGGCCCGTCCTGCTCTTGTGCCTCTGGCTGGCGGGCGTGCTCGCCTTGGCCGGGCAAGTAGTCATTGCTTCGAGCCGACTCGCGCGGAGATTCGCGGGTCTCCCGCCGCTGGCCGAGCCCGGTGTGCTCGAGGTGCTGGAGGAGTGCCGGTCCAGGCTGGGCGTGCGCGCACCGTTGGCCGTGGTCGAAAGCCCTGCGGTGATCAGCCCGGCCTTGCACGGATTGTTCAGGCCGCGCCTGGTGCTGCCAAGAGGCTTTGCCACGACTTTTTCGCGACACGAACTGCGGTTCATCTTTTTGCACGAGTTGGCGCATCTCAAACGGCTGGACCTGCCTCTCAATTGGCTGGTTTCGGCGCTGCAAGTCCTCCACTGGTTCAACCCGCTGGTGTGGCTTGGATTTGCCCGGTGGCGGGCCGACCGTGAGTTGGTCTGCGACGCCCTGGCCATCGAGGCGGCAGGGCCGGGACAGAGTATCGAGTACGGGCGGACGATCCTGCGGGTGCTGGAATCGCTTGCGCCCCGGGTTGCGGCGCCGGGCTGGGTGGGTATTCTTGAGGACAAACGCCAATTGCACCGGCGCATCGACATGATTGCGGCCTATGCGCCGGCCCGGCGGTGGCCGTGGCTGGCGCTGGCGCTGCTGGCAGGGTTGGGCATCGTCGGCCTCACTGACGCGCGCAGCAAGGCGACTGTGGCGCAGCCAACCGGCACTGGGCCGGCCCGCGCCTCGGCGGCCGAACACCCCCTCTCCCGTCGCGTGGTGACCAACGGCCCCATCCTGAAGGTCACCGTCGTCGAGGCCGAAACCGGCGCGCCGGTCGCGGACGCGGAGGTCTTTGCCCCGAACCAGACCGCGTTCTTCGGCGGGCCCGGCGCCGGTCCGCGCTGGCTGACCGATGCCGCCGGAGTGGCCACGATTCGCCTGGGGGAACCCGCCAGGGAGCGGAACAATTACGAAACTTGGTTCACACTCTCCGCGCGCCGGACCGGCTTCGCGCCGCGCGGGCGAAGTTGGACCGCTGAAACCAACGATGTCCGCACCACCATGCCCGGCGAGACCACCGTCCGTCTGTCCCGCGGCCTGACTATAGGCGGTGTGGTGCGGGAACAGGGTGGCGCCCCTCTGGCCGGCGTGCGCGTGCGCGTCTTCGGCAGCGGCTACGGTTATGCCCGTTTTCGCGAGCCGCAGGAATATCCTGAGTATTGGAGCGGCCCGAAGGAATCGCCGGCTGCGGTGACCGACAGCGCCGGCCGCTGGCAGGTGAAGGACTTTCCCGCAGACCTGGAAAATGTGGCAATTGAGTTTTATCGCGAGGATGGTTCCATGCAAACGTTCTCTCATAGCGGCGTGGAGTCCAATCCCATCAGCGACAAACATGGCGAGCCTTTGGACCTAGCCCGGCTCCGGCAAAGCAAGGCCGAGTTCGTCTTGAAATCGGGCTTCGAGGTGCGAGGCGTGGTGACCGACCCGGCTGGCCATCCGTTACCCAACGCCCTGGTCAAGGAGGGATACGGCGCCGGGAACCTGGTGCGCGTCGGCGAATTTCGCACGGATGCCGCCGGCCGGTTTGTCCTGCAGCACCGTCCCCGCCGCCAGATCATTCTCACCGCTGAGCCTCCCGGCCTAGCCATCACCACCACCGTTGTGGACGCCGGGCCAAATCTGCCGGAGGTGAAGCTGCGGGCCGACCCCCTCAGCCCGCTGACGTTACGGGTGGTAGATGGCGCGGACCTTCCGCTGGCGGGCGCCAGCCTGGAAGTGGTGGGCTATTTTACCGAAGGCCAATGCCTGGACTTCCGGGCCGTCACCGATGCGAGCGGCTCCTTCATCTGGACCAACGCCCCGCTCTCTCCCATGACCCTCGCAGCCACCGCGCCCGGCTCGCGCCTGCGGCAGCAGGTCCAAGTCCCAGCCGGCCAGCGAACAGTCATTTTCAAGCTACGCGCCGGCATGGACCAGGAAATCGTTGTCACGGGAAAGGCGAAGGATGCCAAGACCGGCCAACCGGTGAAGCTGGCCTCGGTGGCTTTCCAGACCGGCGACCGGGAAGGATTCCCTTTCCCCGGGGAAGTGAACGGTTCGAGCTTTCGGCTGGCCCTTCCCGCCGCGCGTTTTCGCTCCGGGATGTTGCCGGCCTTTCAGCTTCGGTTGCAGGCCGAAGGCTACCGGACGCTCGTCACCCCATTCCGCAATTTCGCCGAAGGCGACTGGGACACCGAATTGACGATGACTCCGGCCGGCAGGCCCGGGGGCATGGTTGTCTTGGCCGACGGCCAGCCAGCGGAGGGCGCGGAGATCAGAGCCACGAGCGGGGACAGCGGCTTCTTGTTTATGAATCTCCCCGGGCGGATAACTCAGGGTGAGAAGGACACCCGGGCCGAAACCGATGCGACGGGGCATTTTGAGTTCGTCGACTCCGGCTTCGACGGAGTCGTGCTGATTACGCACGAGCAAGGGTTCCTCCAGAGCACTGTCGAGGCGCTCAGAGCCCAGCCCAAGCTCACGCTGCTGCCCTGGGGACGCGTGGAAGGCGTGCTGCGGGTCGGCACCAACCTCGAGCCTCACGCAACGGTTCATCTGACCGGTGGCAGTTCCTTTGGGTTGTTCGGGTGGAGGTTCTTTTATCAGGGCAAGACCGATGCGGATGGCCGGTTCCTGTTCGACAAAGTCCCGCCGGGCGAACCCTACCTGTTCCGCTCCTTCGAATCCCGAAGCGGGCGGGGGATGGTGAACGAAGGTTACCAGATGCCCGTGCGTGTCTCTCCCGGCCAGATGACGGAGGTCAGCTACGGCGGCACCGGGCGCCTCATCACCGGCAAGGCCGAGGGCCAGGCCGATTGGAGCAACGATGCCCATGTGCTGGTGCTCAAGCAGTCCCACGGTCCGGCCGCCCCGGAGCCGGAAGATTTCGCCACCTGGGCCGCCTACAGGAAGGCCCGCGACGCCTGGACCACCGGCGGCTATTCCCGCCAATCCGCGGCCCAGCGGACCTATCAACTCCAATTCGACCCGGACGGTTCGTTCAAGATCGATGACGTGCCTGCGGGAACTTACGAGTTGCGTATTCGGGTAACCGAACCGCTCAAGCCGGACCAATCCGCGTATATCGCCACCCCGGAACTGGGCTCGTTGACGCGCGAGGTGGTGGTGCCGGCCATGCCCGGCGGCCGCAGCGATGAACCACTCGACCTTGGCGTCCTGCGTCTCCAATGGAAACAGCGCCCGCCCGGCACCGCTGCGCGTCCTCAGTAAAGGCAACTCCGCTGGTCTTGGCCAATAAAGCGGACGCCGTTTCCGGCGTTCCACCGGCGGTAGTGCCGGTCCCTGCCGCGACCGAAAAATGATGGCGAACTAAGCCTTAATGCTGGACAAACTATTTCACCTTTTCGACGCCGAGCATTTCGGTGGACTCGTGGTGGGGCACGAGTTCGGGGCCGAGTTGGTCGTGGAAGGGATTCTGAGCGCGGGATAGTGGTTTTTCTCTTTTCCCGGGACGTTTCTGATGTTACTCTCCCAAGCATGAACAACAAGCAGCCTCGTCCTCTCACCTGGTTGTTCCCGGCGTGTCTTGCCGTTGGCGTCGTCGTCGCATTCAGCCTTCTTTCGCGCTCGCCCTCGGGCAAGCGGCCTGCACAGGAATCCTCGTCGCGCCCGGGCGAGGGGATTGCTTCCTCCGCGGCCGCCAAGGCCGGCTCGCTCGATCTGGTCGGAGTGGTCAGAGGTGTTGATGGCCGACCCGTGACCAATGCCTCCATTTTCATCTACACCGCCCAACCGCGTTCCGGCCCAGGCTTTCTCTGACCGTCCTGCTATGCGGATTGCCGCAAGAGCACCACGGCGGATGCTCAAGGAAAATTCAGAATCGAATCGGTTGACCCCGCGCTGCTGTTCCGCGTCCTTGTGGTCGCGAAGGGCTTCGAGCCGGCCTTTTTCACAAAGGTCGACCCGCGGAAGGGGCCGCTGGAGGCCGGGCTGAAACCCCGGGCCGCTCCTACGATGCCGCCCAGCCAGATCATACTGGGCCGCGTGCTCGACCCGGCGAAGAAGCCTCTCGCCCATGCTGTCGTTTCGGTCGAAGACACCACCGTCGGCAACGTCACTTACGGCTCGCCTCCGGCGGGGACAGACCCGCTGGCGGTGACCGATGAGACGGGTGAGTTCGAACTCCGCTGTCCTCAAGAGTTCGATTCGATGAACCTCTGCGTCGAGGCCCGCGGTTTCGCCCGGCGGGGTTTTCCCGAGACCCGCCCCGGGCCGGAACGCCGGGACTTGGTCGTGACTCCGGGCGCCGCCTTGATCGGACGCGTTCTCCGTGACGGCAAGCCCGTCAAAAACATCACTGTTGGTGTCGCTTCGGTGGACCGGACCATAGGGAATTTCACCGGCGATTTCGTAACCGGCGCCGGTGAGGATGGCAGGTTCGTTTTTCCGAACGTTCCGCCGGGCCGGGAGTATGCGGCTTACGGCCTCATGGATTCGCTCAAGGGCATCGGCGCCTTACCGACCAGGATTGTTCGCGCCGGCGGCGACAACTCCACGAACAATATGGGTGACTGGGAACTGGCGTCCGGTTTCCGCCTCGAAGGACAGGTGCGCCTCTCCGACAGCAAAACTATCCCGGCTCATACGCGCTTGACGATTGTGCGGGAAGCGGCCTGGGATTCCACGAGTGCCGAGTTGCCGCCTGACGGCCGTTTCGGCTTCACGAATGTGCCTGCTGAGGCCCTCGATGTGGGCACGCGTATTAACGGCTATCGCCTATCCGCGGGAAACGCCAGCCTGGACAGGCTGAACCCGTTCCGGTTGCTGGGCCGCCTGGAGTCGGACAAAACCAATCTGGTCATACTTCTGGAACCCGGCGAGAACCTCAAATCGGATTTCAACCCGGATGACGAGCGGCCGCAGAATCTCCCCTTGTGCGGCGCGGAGGCGAAACGCCCCACCCCCAATGCCCCGCTCGTTAGCGGACGTGTCCTTGACGCGAGCGATGGCGCTCCGGTCCCTCAGTTTCGGATAACCCCGGGTCTCCGCCCCGGCCCCGGCTCGGCGCGGTTCCGGTGGCAGCGGGGTCGATCCGTGGAGGGCACAAATGGCAGCTTTCTCATCGAGATGTCGGGAAAGGGCGGCGCTATGGTTTTCCAAGTGGAAGCCCCGGGCTACTTGCCGGTCATTTCGGAACCGCTCGCCTTCGGCGAATCGAATTGTGTGGTGCGCATCAAGAAGGGCAGCGGCCCAGCGGGAATTGCCCAGTTGGCTGACGGGACGCCACTGCCAAATACCGAGGTCATTTACGTCAGTGGCGACGAACAGACCAACATGGGCGAGGACGGACGGGTCAGAGCTCCTGTGAAAAACGCAGCCCAAATGACGGACTCGGTCGGCCGGTTCAGCTTCGCTCCCAAGCTCGGTCTGGGGGAACTGATCGTTGGCTGCCCCAGCGGATTTGGAAGGCTTTCGCTCACCTCACTGGCGGGAACCAACGACATCATTGTGCAGCCTTGGGCGGAGGTGCGGGGTCGGCTCGTGAAGGACGGAAAGCCGCTCCCAAACGAGCATGTCGATCTCTCGTTCCATTCGGAATGGAGGCCGGGCCAGCCCCATCTCGGGCTTCATGGCACGGTCACAGACGAGGAGGGGCGGTTCACGATTGGCCATGTGCCGCCGGGCCAACTGCAACTCATAACTCGCGTGCCGGTCGAGCAATCCAAGGGTGCCTGGAGGGGGCAAAGCCAACGACAGTTCGCCGTTCAGCCCGGGGAGAAGGTCGACCTTGGAGATGTCGAAAAGCGGGGTGCGGGTCTGCCGTAGTTACAGCCCCAGCTTCTTCACGGCCGCCTGGGTCCTGGCGCTCTCCGCCACCGCCAGGACCGCCTTCATTCATTTGTCTTTCATATAATCCGGCTCATTTCGGAGGTGCCCTTCGCCCCTGTACCGCCGCCCCGGTCCCAAATGGGTTCTCATCCGCTTCCAGCAGGTATCCCATGCAAACGGGCATCAGCGTGGCCCCGTCGCGGTCATTTGTCCCAACCTTGAAGGAGTAATCGATCCTATCGACATACCCGTCAGCCACCGCATATATCGCCGGATAGTTGGTCACCCCAACCCCGCCTTTGGGCCAGGCGTCGGTGGAATTGTCCCAGTGAATGTGCGCGCCTTGATGTGGCTGAAGGGCGCGTCTTCCCTTGAAGGGGTGTCCGGCACTGACATATTGGAGGTCCACTAAAAAACGGTCTGAGCGATTGGTCTGGATTAGCCTGCCTGGAAACGGCGGCAAACGCTCTTTGGTTGTCTGTTTTTGGCGGTTGCGGGTAATATTCTATAGCCGTGAATAGCAAGCGTGACCAGGAACTGTTGTGCGATTATGCCCAGCGTGGCTCGGAAGAGGCGTTTGCGGAACTGGTGCGGCGATACGCTGATTTTGTCCATTCGTCCGCCCTTCGCATGGTCGGGAACCTGGACCTGGCCCGGGAGGTCACCCAAGGCGTGTTTGTCGCTTTGAGCCAAAATGCGCGTCCACTCTCCCGGCGGGCGGTGCTTTCGGGTTGGCTGCACCGCACGGCTCAAAACCTTGCGGCCAAGACCGTGCGAGCGGAGGTGCGCCGGCGCGCCCGCGAACAGGAAGCCGCAGCCATGAACGAAAACGCCTTTTCGGAAATTGAGCCGGTCTGGGAGCACATTGCGCCTTATCTGGACGAGGCCCTTGGACAACTGAAGGCCGTGGACCGCGATGTGGTGCTGCTGCGCTTCTTCGAGCGGCGTTCGATGCAGGAGATTGGGCGCATCCTGGGGCTGAGCGAGGCGGCCGCGCAGAAGCGGGTCATGCGCGGCGTGGAGCGGCTCAAGAGCATTTTTGTCGCTCGTGGCATCACCGCCTCTTCTGTCCTCATAGCTTCCGCTCTCTCGGCGCATTCGGTCACCGCTGCCCCTGCCGGTCTGGCCGCCTCGCTTGCGGCGGCCGCGCTCAGCGGCGGGACCGCGGGAATGGGGACCATCGTTGCAATTCTGAAATTGACGAGTATGACCAAACTCCAGGTTGGGATTGTCGGGGCCATTGTCGTTGCCAGCGTGGTGATGCCCGTGGTGATTCAACATCAAACCAATGCCAGGCATCGGGCCGAACGGGCGGCGCTCCAGCGGCAACTGGCCGAGCAAATAAGCGAGACCGACCGCGTGCGAGGAGAGAACCAGCAACTGGCGAAGCTGACGGAGAATCAGCGATTGTCGAAGCCGAACGCGGATGGCGAAGAACTGGCGAGGCTGCGTCGCCAGCAATCGGAGTTGCTGCGACTGCGGGGCGAGGTCGGCGTCCTGCGCGAGACAAACCAGGAGCTCCGCGAGCTCAATTCGGCGTTCCTGCGAACCGCCTTTTACTCCAAGCATCCTGGTGATTCAAACGGGACTGTCCCCGCGACAGTCGTCCAAGAAGCCGTCCAACACACGGCGGCGGAATCCAGGGTCCCGCCCAGGCCGATCAACAGGACCTTCGAGGCGGGGCAACTCCAGGACGTGGGCAACGACTCAGTAGAATCAGCCGCCCAGACCGCCTTGTGGGCGGTCCTGAACCGGGACAGACAAGGGTTCGACCGCATCGGCTTTGTCGATACGAATGCACCGCCGCTTTCGGACGAGCGTCAGGCCGACCGGCTCAACTTCCCCGCCGAGATGCTGCAAGGCGTGCATGATGTGACCCTGCAGTCGTGGAAGCCAGACCCGTGGCGTGATGACGAGGCAACCGTCCGCTTCAAAACTGCGTGGCCAGACGACAGCCAGGCGGTGGACAAGCCGGCCGCAGGCTCGCTGACGCTCCGGCGCGTCGGCGACGCCTGGTATCTGCAGGGCTTCGGTTTCCAGAGCCGCGGCATAAGGCCGGGCACGAAACCTGAGGCGCAAACGGGCCTTTCCTATTAGGCTAATAATCCTCGGCTTCGATGATTAACTGCCGCTGCGCTTTGTCACCAAACACCCCGTGCAGGGGGTTTCATTCAAAACCCCTCAGGGGAGGGGGGAAGATGAGTCAGAGATTGAGGAAATTGGCCAGGATTTGCCGGCCGTTCCGGGTCAGGATGCTCTCCGGATGGAACTGCACCCCCCAGACCGGGAATTGCTTGTGCCTGACCCCCATGACCTCCCCTTCCTCGGTTTCGGCGGTCAGCTCCAGGCACTCCGGAAGGGATTGCCGCTCGATGACCAGCGAGTGGTAGCGCGTGGCCTCGAACGGGTTGGGCATGCCCTCGAAGAGGTCCTTGCCGTTGTGCTTAATCAGGGAAACCTTGCCGTGCATCATCCGGTAGTTGACGATGACATTTGCGCCAAAGACATGCCCGATGCACTGGTGCCCGAGGCAGACGCCCAGCATGGGAACCCGGCTGCCGAACCTGCGAATGATGTCGTTTGACAGCCCGGACTCGCGCGGCGAACAAGGCCCGGGCGAAATCAAAATCCGCTCCGGCTTCAATGCCTCGATCTGCTCGAGGGAAATCCGGTCGTTCCGATGCACCTGCATGGCCGCCTGCATCTCGCCCAGGTACTGCACCAGGTTGTAGGTGAACGAATCATAATTGTCGATGACCAGCACCATAACAGCCTGGGACACTAACCCTGCATCGCCGGAATAGCGATACCTTTCCCGGTGCGGCTCAATCAAAGGAGTTGCTCGACCATCGCATCGGACGCCAATTGGCCGAACTGCGCCTGGCCCAGCTTGCGCGCCAGGACAAACTGGATTTCGCCCCCGCTGACCTTTTTGTCGAGCTTCATGGCGCAGAGGAGTTTTTCCCGCTGCCGGGAGGTCAAAGGCACTTCGGTCGGAAGGCCGGCGCGCTTCAGGAGGGCCTGGATGCGGGCGGCCTGGCTTTCGGGCAGGCCAAGCTGCCGGGCGGAGAGCCTGGCAGCGGCGGCCTGGCCAATGGCAATCGCCTCCCCGTGCAGGTATTTGCCGTAGTGGGAGATGGCCTCCAGGGCATGGCCAACCGTGTGGCCGAAGTTCAAGATGGCGCGCAGGCCGCTTTCCCTCTCATCCTGGGCGACGACCTCCGCCTTGATTTGGCAGCAGCGGGCCACCACGGCGCCCAGCGTGGCGGGCTCCCGCCGCAGAAGGGCCGGCAGGTCGCGTTCCAGACGCCTGAACAGCCCGGCGTCGCGGATAATGCCGTATTTGATGACCTCGGCCAGTCCGGCGCGGAACTCCCGCTCCGGCAGCGAATCCAGGGTCTCCAGGTCGCAGAGCACCAGGCGGGGTTGGTAGAATGCGCCGACCAGGTTCTTGCCCGCCTTGAGGTTCACCCCCACCTTGCCGCCTACCGAGCTGTCCACTTGCGCCAGCAGCGTTGTGGGCGCCTGGACAAACTCAATCCCTCGCAAATAGGTCGCCGCCACGAACCCGGCCAGGTCTCCGACCACCCCGCCCCCGAGGGCCAGGACGAAGGACTTGCGCTCCAGCCGGAGCGCCGCCAGTCGGTCGTAGCAGGCCCCGACTGTCTTGAGACCTTTGGCGGTCTCTCCGGCAGGCACCGTCAGAAGCTCGCACTCGAATCCGGCCTGACGCAGGGCCTGCCGAGCCGCCGCGCCGAAACGCGGCGCGACGTTCCGGTCCGAGATGATGACGCAACGGCGGCCAAGGCCGAGGGCGGCGCATTCGCTGCCCAGGCGTCCGAGGAGACCCGTGCCGATTTTGATCTGGTAGCTGCGGCTGCCCAGCGATACATCTATGGTGCGCACAGGCTCAGGATAGGCGCTGCCACGGTCCTGTCAAAGCCCCAGTAACGAGCCTCGCAACAACTATATACGCACGGAGCCTTCGTCATCTTCGTTTCCTTGTGTTAAGCCTTTTACGCAACGCGGTTCTCCCCTATCCTGTGCGCGCATGAATGCGGCAACGCTCATCACGGGTGCTTCGCGCGGAATTGGCCGGGGCATCGCCCTGGAACTGGCCAGGCTGGGGGCGGACCTGGTGCTGGGCTGCGCGCGGAACCTCGAGGCCGCCCGCCAGACGGCGGCGGACTGCGTATCAGCGGCGGCGAGCGCCGGCAAGTCCATCCGAGCCGAGATTTGCCAGGCAGACATCGGCAGCGGCGCGGGACGGCGGCGGCTCATTGAGTTCACCCGGTCCGCGTTGGGCCGGCTCGATGTGCTGGTCAACAACGCCGGCGTGGCCCCGGAGCCGCGCGCGGACATCCTCGAGGCGACCGAGGAGAGTTTCGATCGCCTCATCAACGTGAACGTCAAAGGCCCCTATTTCCTGACCCAGCTTGCCGCGCGGTGGATGATCGAGCAATCCCGCGCCGGGCTGCCTGTGGCGCCCATGAGGCCCAAGATCATCACGATTACCTCAATCAGCGCATACGCGGCGTCGGTCAACCGCGGCGATTACTGTGTGGCCAAGGCGGCCCTGGCCATGCTGACGCCGCTCTTCGCCGCGCGGTTGGCTCAACACGGCATCAACGTCTATGAAATCCGTCCGGGCATCATCGCCACTGACATGACCAGCCCGGTGAAGGAGAAGTACGACCGGTTGATAGCCGAGGGCCTGACGCCAATCCAACGTTGGGGCACGCCGGAAGATGTCGGCAGGGCCGTGGCGGCTGTCGCGCAGGACCTGCTGCCATTCAGCACCGGGGAGGTGCTGAACATCGATGGCGGATTCCATCTGCGGCGGTTATAGGTTAACGCTGGGAACTAACTGCAATTGAGCATCACGACCAAGCTCATATTCTCTGCAATCCCGGCGAAATCTGATCTGCTTATGACAAGTTTGTAAGTTCAATGACTCTGGAGTGTGTCCCTCAAAATTGCCCATCATCTGACCCCAAGGCAGCTCCTGCCCAAGCTGCGCCGGCTTTTTGACCTCTCTGCCGGCAAAATCCTGGCCATTGAAAAGACCTGGAATCCCGCCCGTGGCACCCCCGTCTTTACTGTCCAGGGCCGATATGCCACGCGCGGCTGGACCGAATGGACGCAGGGGTTCCAATTCGGCTCCGCCCTCCTGCAGTTCGACGCCACCGGAGACAAGCGGTTCCTGGACCTGGGCCGGCGCAAGACCATCGAGGTGATGGCCACCCACGTTTCGCACATCGGCGTCCACGACCACGGGTTCAACAATGTCTCGACCTACGGCAACCTCTGGCGCCTGATGCGCGAGGGCAAAATCCCCTCCAATGAGCGCGAGCAGGAAACCTGCGAACTGGCGCTCAAAGTCTCCGGGGCGATTCAGGCGGCGCGCTGGACCGGCGCGGCCGACGGCCTGGGCTACATCTATTCTTTCAACGGCCCGCATTCGCTGTTCGTCGATGCGTTGCGCTCGTTGCGCTCGCTGGCCGTGGCGCATCAACTGGGGCACGTCCTGATGGGCGAAGGCGACCGCCGAATCAGCCTCTTGCGGCGCCTCTTGACTCACGGAGAATGCACGGCCCGCTACAATATCTATTACGGCCAAGGCCGGGACCTTTACGACCTGCGCGGGCGCACCGCCCACGAGAGCGTCTTCAATCCGAAGGACGGCAGTTACCGCTGTCCCAACTCGCAGCAGGGATACTCCCCTTTCAGCACCTGGACGCGCGGCCTGGCCTGGGCCATCCTCGGCTACGCCGAGCAATTGGAATTCCTCGATACGCTGCCGCCGGAAGAACTGCGCGCCGGGGCGCAAGGGTCGGGGGCCGAGGGCCGAGGGCCGCCGCCGTCGCGCCGGAGCGGCGACACTCGGCACTCGCCCCTCGACTGGTTCTACGCCGCGGCCCTGGCCACCGCCGACTTCTACCTCGCCAATTCCTGCGCCGATGGCATTCCGATGTGGGACACCGGGGCCCCGAACCTGTATCGGCTGGGGGACTGCCTCGACCGGACCTCCGACCCGTTCAACCCCTGGGAGCCGGTGGATAGCTCGGCGGCCGCAATCGCCGCCCAGGGCTTGGTTCGCCTGGGAAACCACCTGGCGGCCAAAGGCGACACCCGGAACGGCGCGCGCTACCGCCAGGCCGGCCTGACCATAGCCAATGCGCTGTTCGATGAACCTTATCTCTCGCCAAGCCCCCGGCACCAGGGCCTGATTCTGCACTCGGTGTATCACCGGCCCAACGCTTGGGACCGCATCGCCCCAGGCCAGAAAGTGCCTAACGGCGAAAGCTCGATGTGGGGCGATTACCACGCCCGCGAACTGGCCCTGTTACTCGCCCGCGAAGCTGCCAACGAAATCTACCCCACCTTCTTCCGACGGCCATGAAGCTGACCCGGGTCCCCTCGCTGAAGAGCGCCGATGATTTTCGAAGGCAGGCCGCTTCGCTCGGCATCGAGCTGCCTTGCGACGACCAGATTCTCACAGGCAGCGCCTCACCGCTGGCGCGACCCGCCGACGGGGTCAGGATCAACGGCAAGACAATCGGCAACCGCTGCGCGGTGCAGCCGATGGAAGGATGGGACGCCACGACGCGCGGGGGCATCACCGAGCCCATGCTGCGGCGCTGGCAACGGTTCGGCCAGAGTGGGGCAAAGCTGATTTTTGGGGGCGAAGCCATGGCGGTGCGGCCGGACGGCCGGGCCAACCCGAACCAGCTCATCATCAATGAACAAAACAAGGCGGGCCTGGCCAGGCTGCGGGAGGCGCTCCTGGCCGCCCACCAGCAGCGGCATGGGACCGCCGATGACCTGGTCATTGGCTTTCAACTGACGCACTCCGGGCGGTTTTGCAAGCCCAACGACAAGTCCCGCCTCGAGCCTCGAGTGGCCTTCCGCCACCCCATCCTCGACCCCAAGTTCGGCGTCACCGGCCAGGAGCAGGTCTGGACGGACAGCGAGATCGATCTGCTCATTCAGGACTATGTTCGGGCGGCCAGACTCGCTTGGGAGGTCGGCGCGGATTTCGTCGATATCAAACACTGCCACGGCTATCTGCTCCATGAGTTCCTGGGCGCCTGGACGCGCCCTGGCAAATATGGCGGCTCCTTCGAGAACCGCACGCGGCCCCTGCGCGAGATCGTCTCGGGCATTCGCGCCGCCGGCAACCCGATCGACCTGGCGGTGCGCCTGAGCGCCTTCGATTTCGTGCCGTTCCGCCCCGACCCGGCGCTGTCCGCGCCGGGCAAGCCCGGCCCCGGCATCCCGGAGGACTTTTCCCATTGCCTGCCTTATCGCTACGCCTTCGGAGTCAACGAGGATAACCCGCTGGAATATGACTTGAGGGAGACCTTTCAGTTCGTGGAGTTGTCCCGGCAGCTCGGCGTGAAAATCCTCAACCTGACCGCCGGCTCCCCTTATTACAATCCCCATATTCAGCGCCCGGCTGCTTATCCGCCCTCGGACGGTTATGAGCCTCCGGAAGACCCGCTAATCGGGGTTGCCCGCCAGGTCAACGCCGTGCGCCAGGTCAAAGGGCGCGCAGGCCCCGGCCTGCTCATGGTCGGCTCGGCCTATTCCTATCTGCAGGAGTTTCTGCCCCAGGTTGCCCAATGCGTGGTCCGCAATGGCTGGGCCGACCTTGTCGGCATCGGCCGCATGGTCCTGGCCTACCCGGACATCTTCACCGACGCCCTCACCAAAGGCAGGCTGGAGGCCAGGCGCATCTGCCGCACATTTAGCGACTGCACTACCGCCCCGCGCAACGGCCTCATCAGCGGCTGCTATCCCCTGGACAGCTACTACTCCTCCAGACCGGAGTTCGGGCAGTTGAAACGGACCCTGCGCCGGTCTGGTTGAAATGCGCTCGATGCCGGCCGAAACCCGGAGGCCCTCCCACTTGCGCCGGGATTTAGTTGCGGTATATTGTCGGCAAAGTGAAGGTCGCGGGAGAACCGCCGACTTAATTGCATGAAAGACCCAAATCCTTTCCCATATCCCGCCCGCACACGGCTTGGCCTTGCCTTGGCCGCCTGCGCCCTCTCGGGGGTCATGGCACTGTCCGTCACTGCGGCGGACGTTAAACCCGCCGTGGATGCGCAGGCCGACGAATGGCTCAAACGCATGGGCGATTACCTCGGCCAAGCCCAGTTCTTCTCCGTGAGCGCCGAAGTGTGGCAGGACGTCCAACTTGCCTCCGGTCAACGCGTCCAGGCGGGCCGCACCATCGAGTTGCAGGTGCGCCGACCCAACCGGTTGCGCGCCGAGGTCCGTTCCACCCGGCGCAATCGCGAGCTGGTCTATGACGGCAATGCCATCACACTCTTCAATCGCGCCCAGAATTTCTACGGCACAGTCCGCGCTTCCGGTTCCCTCGACGAAGCCATGGACGTCGCCATCGAGCGGTTCGGCATCGCCATGCCGCTCGAGGACTTCCTCCGAAGCGACCCTCACAAGGACCTGCTGCAAAACGCCGTTTCCGGCGTCGACATCGGACCGGTGAGCGTGCTGGGCGTGCCGTGTGAGCACCTGGCCTTTACCCAGGACAACATCGACTGGCAGGTCTGGATCGAGACCGGCGCCAGGCCGGTCCCGCGCAAGTTCGTCATCACCTACAAGGACGAAGCCGATTCACCGCAGTTCACCGCCATTTTTTCGAACTGGGATTTTGTGACCAAACTCCCCGACTTCTTGTTCAAATTCGAGCCGCCCGCGGGGGCTTTGAAAATCAGGGTGAAGGAAATAAAGGCCGAAAACCAAGCTCGCAAGAAGGAGGAAAAATGAAGACCAGCGATTGCTTTGCCAAGTCCCTATGGAGGCGCAAAACCGGCCTCGGCCTTGCTGTCGGCCTGCCGGCGCTGCTGCTGGCCCTTCCCGTGGTCTGCGCCGAACGGCGCAGTGCGCCGCGCGCTGTGGCCGCCCGGCCCGTCAATGTGGGCCGCTCCAGCCATGGCAGCGTCCGCCACGCCGATACGCATGTCGTCCAGCGCCCGGCCGAGGTGCGCCGCGAGCCCGCCCGGCCCGTCCAGGTCCGCCCGGCGCCCGTGTCGGGCCGCGGCGTCCCGGCGTATCGCGACGTGGAAGCCGATTTCCATCGCCGGCACTTCTGGCATGATTTCGCTTTTGGCCGCCGTTGGGCGGCGCTGCCCCTTGGTTTTCTCACCTTGCAGCTCGGCGGGGCGCCCTACTATTATTGCGACGGGATTTATTATCAGCCGGCCGATGGCGGCTATGAGGAAGTATATCCGCCCCTTGGGGCGGCGGTTCCCGAACCGCCCGAGGGCGCCATCCCTATCGAGGCCGGCGGCCAGACCTATTATTACGCCGGCGGCGCATTCTATCTGCAGCAGCCGGACGGCAGCTACGCCGTCGCCCCCACTCCCATTGGCGTCGTGGTTCCCGAACTCCCGCCCGGCGCCGTCCAGGTCTCCGTCAGGGGGACCATCGCCTACCAGTTCAACGGCATTTACTACGAACCCATCTTTGTAAATGGCGTAACCCAATACGAGACGTTCATGCCGTAACCGAGGGCGTTGCGACCCCGCCCGCCGGGGGACGCCCGAATCCTGTGGCAGCGACGATGAAACGGTCAGTCCAAACCCAATGGGACAATCCCTCAGTGTCATGAAGGCCGGCGACCAACTCGAACCGACCGTGTTCGTCATCTTTGGCGGCGCCGGCGACTTGACTTGGCGGAAACTCGTGCCCGCGTTGTTCGATCTCTCCCAGGACCGAAGCATGCCCGCTCGCTTCTCGGTCATCGTGGTGGATCGCGTCGCCTTGAGCGACGAAAAGCTGCGGCGGCGTCTCCACGACGGCGTCAAGCGGTTCTCACGCCGTGGAATAGCCAAAACGACCGACTGGCGCGAGTTCGCCGGGCATATCTTCTACCAGCAGGGCGATTTCAAGAAGCCGCAAACTTATACGGCCCTGGGCGAGCAATGCTCGAGGCGGGAAAAGGAATGGGGGGCCAAGGTCCACCGTGTCTTTTACATGGCCACGCCGCCGAGCATGTTCGGAGAAATCCCCAACTGCCTCGGTCAGGCCGGGCTGGCGCGCGACCGGAAATTGGCGCGGATTGTGGTCGAGAAGCCGATCGGCTACAACCTGGAATCCGCCCGCGCCCTGAACGGCATCCTCGCCGCCCACTTCGAGGAATGCCAGATCTACCGCATCGACCATTACCTGGGCAAGGAAACGGTGCAGAACATCCTGGCCTTTCGCTTTGCCAATCCCCTATTCGAGCCAATCTGGAACCGGCGTTATGTGGATTGCGTCACCATCACCGCTGGCGAAGCGGTCGGTGTCGAGCATCGCGGCGGCTATTACGACCACGCCGGGGCCCTGCGCGACATGGTCCAGAATCATCTGATGCAACTGCTCTGTCTGGTGGCGATGGAACCGATGGTCTCCTTCCAAGCCGACGAGATTCGCAACAAGAAAGCCGACGTCCTCCACGCCGTTCGTCCGATTCACCGGGACGCCGTCCACCAATGCGTGGTGCGCGGCCAGTACGGCCCGGGTTGGGTTGGCGGCAAGAAAGTTCCTGCTTACCGCGACGAGGACGGTGTGTCGCCCAATTCCCAAACCGAGACGTTTGTCGCCCTCAGGCTGTTCCTGGACAACTGGCGCTGGCAGGGCGTGCCGTTCTATCTCCGCACCGGCAAGCGGCTCACGCGGCAGGCCTCCGAAATTACGATCCAATTCCGCGGCGTGCCCCACCAGTCCTTTCCGGCCGAGTCCACCCTGGATTGGCAGTCGTCCCGGCTGGTGATGTCCATCCAGCCCGACGAAGGCATCGTCCTGCGCTTCCAGGCCAAACACCCCGGGCCGAAGATGCGCCTGCGCTACGTGGAGATGCAGTTCAATTACCAGGACGCCTTCGCCGCCCGGTCCCCCGACGCTTATGAAACGTTGCTCTGGGACGTGATGAGGAATGATGCCACGTTGTTCATGCGCGCCGACCAGGTGGAGGCGGCCTGGCAATTGCTGATGCCGGTCCTGGAGGTCTGGGCCGAGGCCCCGCCCAGTGACTTCCCCAATTACGCCGCCGGCACCTGGGGACCCGAGGAAACCCAGGGCCTCCTGGCCGAAGGACACAGTTGGCCCCTGCCGACCGAACTGCTGGGACAGTGTGACAAAAGAGGAAGAGAACCGTGAACGAACTTGTTCCCATCCAAAGCGATTTGGAAGTTTCCCGGCTGGCGCCCTGATTTGCGGACGGAAAAACTTGCAAGGGCAAGCACGTCGGCCTTATAATGCCCAATCACAAGCAGTTTATCGAGTCCATTCCAAAAGAGACCGGCTTATGTTGCGAAGTGTCAATCAGCTTTACGGAGACAAACTCGGCGCCTCGGACGGCGAAATCGGCCATGTGAAGGATTTCTATTTTGACGATCAGAACTGGGTGGTGCGTTACATGGTCGCGGACACAGGTTCCTGGCTGCCGGGGCGCAAAGTGCTCATCTCTCCATACGCGTTGGGCAGCCTGGCTCGGGCGGGAAAAGTCCTGCTCGTCAATTTGACCCGCAAGCAGATTGAGGACAGCCCCCCGATTGAATCGCACAAGCCGGTGTCGCGCCAATACGAAGAGGACTATTACCGGTATTACGGCTGGCCCTATTACTGGGAGGGCAGCGGGTTGTGGGGCCTGGGCGGCTTCCCCGTTTTGGAGCTTCCGCCGGACCCTCTCCCGGGTGGGCCGGCCGCCGCGAAAGACCCCTCGCCCAACAGCGCCGAGGCTCATCTGCGGAGCGCGCAAGCCGTGAACGGCTACCACGTCCGGGCAAGTGACGGCACGGTCGGCCACGTCTGTGATTTTTTGGTGGACGACCGGACCTGGGCGATTCCTCAGTTGGTTGTCAGAACCGGCCACCGGTTTTCCGGCAAAGAGGCGCAAATACCGACGAGCCGGGTTGACCGGATCAGTTACGATGAATCCGCGGTCCTTGTCAATTTGACCAGTGCAGCCGTCGAGCAGAGTCCGCCGCCCTCTTTGGCCCCGGGCGGCGAGCCTCCGGCGTCGCTCAAGAAATGAGGCTGTACGCGGATACGCCGTGGCAGCGGGTCGAGGTTCTCAGCGGGCTCTGCCAGGCCGAACGCGCCGGCTGGACTGCAGCCGTGCGTATGGCTTGCGAACTCAGAGCGGAACATTGTGAAACCGAACACTGAACCCGAGGACAAGGCTCGCGCAGGCGTCACAACCGGCTCCGGCCCAGGGGATGCGCAGGGCGAACCCGGGCGCGTTGTCCCAGGCAAAGAAACCGACCGGGCCACCCTTGCGGCGATCGCGCGCCAGGCAATGATTGAGCGCGACCTGGAGCCGGACTTCCCGCCGGCGGCGCTGCAAGAGTTGGCTGCCATCGCCGGGCCTGCCTGTGCGACCAACGAGGTGCGCGACCTGCGGGATCGGCCCTGGGTATCCATCGACAACGACGACTCGCAGGACCTCGACCAACTCACGGTGGCCGAACCGCTGGCGGGCGGGTGGGTCAGAATCCTCGTGGCGGTCGCGGACGTGGACGCACTGGTGCGGAAAGGGTCGGCGCTCGACGGCCATGCGTCGCATAACACGACCTCCGTCTATACGCCGGCCGTTATCTTCCCCATGCTGCCCGAGGCCCTGTCCACCGATCTTACGTCGTTGAACGAGGACCGGGAGCGGATTGCGGTCGTGGCGGACATGGTCTTCGATGCAGAGGGCGCGCTCGCCGCCTCAGACCTTTACCGGGGGCGCGTCCGAAACCACGCGAAACTGGCTTACCGCGGTGTCGCGGCGTGGCTGGACGGCCACGGCCCGCCGCCCCCGCGACTCCTGGGGATGCCGGGCCTGGACGAGAACCTCCGTGTGCAGGACAGCATGGCGCAGCGGCTCATGGAATTGCGGCGCCGCCAGGGCGCTCTGACCCTCGAGACGATCCAGGCGACGGCGGTTTTTCACGGCGGCGCCCTTTCCGGCCTCGAGCTGGATCGGGAGGACCGGGCCACGCAGTTGATCGAGTACTTTATGGTCGCCGCCAACGGAGTGGCGGCGGCCTACCTCGCCTCGAAAGGACTCCCTTCCCTGCGCCGGGTTCTGCCCCCTCCGGAGCGTTGGGACCGCATCGCGCAGCTCGCCGCCGAGTTCGGGGAGCGGCTGCCCAGCGAGCCGGATGCCGTGGCCCTGGGGGCCTTTCTCACGCGGCAACGCCAGGCCGCACCCGAGAAGTTCCCCGACCTCTCGCTGGCCGTGGTCAAGCTCATCGGCAAAGCGGTGTATGCGCTCGATCTGCCCGGCGGGGAGCCGACCGGACACTTCGGGCTGGCCGTGAGGGACTACTCGCACTCCACCGCGCCGAACCGGCGGTTCCCCGATCTCATCACGCAACGGCTCCTGAAGGCGGCGATGGCGGGAGGGCCGCTGCCCTACGCCGTGCCCGAGATGGCGGAGTTGGCAAAGCACTGCACGGATCGCGAGCTGGACGCGGCCAAGGTCGAGCGGCGGGTCCGCAAGTCGGCAGCCGCTCTGCTCCTGTCCGGCAGGATCGGCGAACGATTCGGCGCGATCGTCACCGGCGCTGCCGCCAAGGGAACGTGGGTCCGGCTCCTCCAGTCTCCGGTGGAAGGCAGGCTCACGCGCGGGTTTCAGGGTCTCGACGTAGGCGAGCGCGTCCGCGTCAAGCTGCTCCACACCGACGTCGAGCTTGGTTTCATCGACTTCGGGCGCGACTGAGTGCCGCCGCTGGGCCTGCTCCTGTGGAGGTTCCTCCGCCGCCCCTCCCAGTTGTCCCTGGCCGTCACTCTCTCGATTTACGGCTGCCACTTCCGCAAGGTCTGCGGGCGTGCAGACACCACACTAGCGGATAGTGAGCCGCACACTGCTCTCGATGATTCCCTCAGTAATGGCATAGCGGGTGAGACCGGCCACGTCGTGGATGTCCAGCTTGCTCATGAGATTCTGGCGATGTTTGTCCGCCGTTTTGAAGCTCACGCCCAGTTCCGCCGCGACTTGTTTGTTGCCCTTGCCTTCGGCAATCAGTTGGAGCACCTCGACTTCGCGAGAGCTCAGGCGGTTGCCGCTCTTCTTTGAGGTTTCCCCTTGGGCCGCCGGCCTTCGGGAATGGCGCTGAATGCGCCTGGAAATGGAGGGGCTGAAAAAAGTATTCCCTTTTTGGACCTCCCGCACCGCCGTGGACAGGGCGTGGGCGGAGCTGTGTTTGACCAGGTATCCGGCCGCGCCCAAGGCAGTCACTTGCTCGACATAAGCGTCATCTTTGTGTGCAGAGAGGATGAGGACCCTGGCGGCGGGGACCGCTTTGAGGATTTGCCGGGTGGCTTCCAGCCCATTGAGCAGGGGCATGGCGATGTCCATTACCACGACGGCGGGGCGGAGTTTCCTGGCCCGCTCGACCGCCTGGCGCCCGTTGTCTGCCTCGCCAATCACCTTAATGTCCCCCTCAGCCTCCAACAACGTTTTGAGCCCTTCGCGGACGACCGTATGGTCTTCCGCCAGCAGGACTGTGATGTGCTTCCTGGCTATGGCACGTTTCATAATTCAAAATTCATAATTCACAACCGTCAGCCGGCCCGCGTGCGGGTTTCCTCTTCATGGTTCAGTTCGAGGATTGAAACGAGCCAGAATCTTGGAGGCCGCGTCGATCTGGGCCGTCAAGGCCTCGAGGACCTTGGCAACGCGGGCAATTTCTTTCTCGGCCTCGCCGTAGCGCCGGAGTTCAATGCCTTCGCGGACGCCAGGCATCGTCTTGACATCGTAGCCGGAATAGACACCGGGGGCGTAGAGCAGGTGTCTGAACCACGGACGGCGGGGCAGGCCCTCCGGGTCGGTGAGGCGGCGTTCGGCGGGCAAGAGGACCTGGTTGAGTTCCCGCACGGCGGCGGCGAGGGCCGGGTCGCCAAATTTGGGCTGGGCTTTGGCCATGGCCTGGTGGTATGCCCTGGCGCTGGCGGTCAGGGCCTTGACCGCGTTTTGCAGAGGCGCGAAGTTCAACTCCGGGGGAACCGCTTCGGCCTCCGGCGGCGCTATGGGATGACGCGGGTCGGAGGTAAGCTGGAAGACGCCCTCGTCGAACTGGCGGTTCCGCTCTTCGATGTCTTCCTGCTTGTGCCGCAACAGGCCCTGGAGGTCTTCGGTGTATTTGCGGACGGTATCGGCAAGGCCGGTGAAGTCGAAGGGGATGACCTCGGCCTCCGCGAGGCGCAGGACAGTGGTGCCAATGACCTGGGCCAGGGCGCGGCCATAAGCGAAGTCGCGGTCCGAGTAATGAGTGTACCAGTAAAAATCGTCGTAGATGGAGTGGTAGATGCCGTTGCCGCCCTCGCCATCGAAGCTCAGGTCCAGGATGGGGACGCCCAGGAAATCGAGGAAGGCGGTGTAGTCGCTGCCGGAGCCGGGGGCGTTCAAGCGGAGATCGGGGCGGGCGCGCAGTTCGCGGCGCTCCTCGGCGTTGGCGGCGCGGGCGGTTTTCAGGGCGTAACTGCGCTTCCAGAGGCTGGCCTTGGTCTCGGGGTCCTGGATGTCCATGGCCACCGCATTGACCAGGTGTTCGAGAATGTGCGACCCGCTCAGGCCCAGGTAGCCGCGCCCATTGCTGTCCGAGTTGATATAGGCGACGGCATGGGCGCCGAGTTCGCCGGCGTGCGTCTCGACCCATTCGGTCGAACCGATCAGGCCCGGTTCTTCGCCGTCCCAGGCGCAGTAGATAATAGTGCGGCGGGGTTTCCACCCTTGCCGGGCGAGTTGGCCAAGCGCCCGGGCCTCCTCCAGCAGGCAGACCTGGCCCGAGATGGGGTCCTCGGCGCCGTTGACCCAGCCGTCGTGGTGATTGCCGCGGAGGACCCACTGGTCGTTCGAGGTGCTGCCGGCCAACTTGCCGATGACGTCGTAGAGCGGTTTGAGGTCCCAATTGAATTGGAGCTTGAGGTGGACCTTGGCCGGGCCGGGGCCGAGGTGGTAAGTGCGGGGCAGGGCGCCGCGCCAGGCCTCGGGGGCCACGGGACCCTTGAGTTGTTCGAGCAGCGGTTGCGCATCGCCGCTGGACAGGGGCAGAGTGGGTATCCGGGTCAGGCTCGGCGCCTCCTTGAGCGAGAGCCGTTTGGCGCCGGCAACCGCCCCGTAGCCGGGCGTCAGCGGGTCCCCCGGGCTGGTCGAGGGAAAGTCCATGACGCTGCCGCGCTGGACGCCGCTGGAATTGCGCATCGGCCCGCCCGGAAAGACGTCATCCACCCAGTAGCCGTCCTCTTTGGGGTCCGAATAGATCAGGCAACCGATGGCGCCATGTTCGGCGGCGACCTTGGGTTTGACGCCCCGCCAGCATTTCCCATATCTGGCGATGACGATGGCCCCTTTGACCGGCACGCCCCGCCGCTCGAGCTCCCGGTAATCCTCGGGCAGCCCGTAATTGACATAGACCAAAGGGCCGGTGACATCCCCGTCCGCCGAGTAGGCATTGTAAGTGGGCAGTTGTTCGTCGACTTGTCCGGAGGTCGGGTCGGCGGCCACCTTGGGTTCCTGGAGGGCCGCCGTGAAGCGGACCGGTTCGAGCATCTCGAGCAGCCGGCTCTTCGGCGTGGGAAACAGGACCTCGAACGACTCGATCGATGCCTCGAACCCCCATTCCTTGAACCGGGCGAGAATCCACTCGGCGTTTTCCTTGTCGTAGGCAGAGCCGACGTGGTGGGGGTGGGCGCTGAGCCGCTCCATATATTGGCGGAGGTTGGCCGGCTCCGGCAGCGCGCGGAAGGCGGCCTCCAGCTTGCGTTGCGCCTCCGAGCCGCCGGCCGAAAAGCCGTAGAGGGGCTCGGGTGCGGCGGTGGCGGCCCCGCTCGATACGGCCATCGCCAGCACCAGGGCCCCGAGCGGAATTCCGGGGACAATTCGATGCGGCCGAGTTGCCGGGCGCCGCCGGCGGCATAGGGGGGCCGACATTTGAAACCAGCCGGGCCGCCGCGGGCGGCAAAGGAGGCCGGCGTTCGAGGGCGATGCCTTTCGGAGCGGGGAGGCGCTCGAGTTTTTGTTGGTGCTCATACCTGTTCCGGTGCAAAGGACGCCAAGGAGGATAACACCCTCCTCAACGCATCAACAGCCGAAATCAAGGGCCGAAGGCCCGCAATGTGAAAGCCTGGGGTGAAGCGCGCAGCGCGCAGCCCCAGGCGAGGGCGAAAAGGGGAGCTTGGGCCGCCCTGTAAGGGCGGAACAAGGTCCCGACGAGGGCGGGCAAAATCAGTCCCAGGCATACCGCTCGTCCAGAGGCTTTCGGTTCTTCTCACAAAAACGTCGATACTCCGTCTGGAAGTCTTCCTGCTTGTGGTGCGCCGCTTGATTTCGCACGTATTTGCGCACCGCCTCGACGTGCATCGGGCTGACGCTGAACTCGCCGTAGCCGTTTTGCCAGGCGAAATTGGCATACCGGGCGTGTTGTTTCTTAATCCAGCCTGATGACCAGGTCTTGACCTGCTCGACAATCCAGGCCGGCGCGTGGTTCTTGGATTGCGCGAACAGGATGTGGATATGGTCGCCCACAGAACTGATTTCGATGAGGGGCGAGGCCTGTTTCCTGAGGATGCCCGTGATATAGGCATGGAGTTGACCCCGTTCCTCGTCGCGCAGGAGTTGGCGGCGGCCTTTGGTGCTGAACACGAGATGAACAACAATGTTGGCAAGGGATTGGGACATAATGTGCGGCGCCCTTACAGGGCTTGGGACATTTGTTGCGGGGGCGGTTGACCTGGGCCTTCGCTCGTCAGACTCGCTACGGCCCAGGCTGTCGCATTGCGGGCCTTCGGCCCTGGGGTGCCGGCGG
>Ga0326727_10005309_pt1 | contig 37040 bp, 29 predicted proteins | sample MB2enrmetagenome_FD_207643 | JGI IMG/M metagenome (GOLD analysis project Ga0326727, IMG submission 207643) | Lab enriched peat soil microbial communities from McLean, Ithaca, NY, United States - MB29MY | ecosystem: Environmental > Terrestrial > Soil > Wetlands > Peat | place: USA: New York... | reverse complement strand
TCTGGCGCTGGATCACGGCGCACGAAATCGGCCACATGTACTGGTCCAACTACGTTCTGGCCCAGGGTCCCAATTCGCTGACGTGGCTGATGGTGGGGCTGGGACTCCACGCGGACCGCGCGTATCGGCGGGCCCATGACATCACAGGCGCCGGCGAGTTGGAAAAGGGTTACGTGAGCGGCGCCAAACAGGGACTGGACACCACCATGGACGTGACCGAGGAGCAGGAGGGCGCCATCCAATGGGACTTCAACAATATCGTGGAGCACGGTAAGAGCATGGCCTTCGTCAATGCCCTGGAGTCGGTCGTCGGCGCGGAGACCTTCGTCAGGATTTATCGCCGCTGCTTAAAGGATTACGCCGGGAAGCAACTCGGCTGGCGGGAGTTCCAACGCATCGCGGAAATCGAGAGCGGGCAGGATCTCGACTGGGTCTTCGAAGCGTGGGTGCGATCGTCCGCCACGGCCGCCTACCGCGTGGCCGGGCAGGAGTGCGCGCCGGCCAACAAGGGGTTCGATTGCATCGTGCGCGTCGAACGAGTGGGCGCCCTGCGCATGCCCGTGAGCGTCGCGGCGCGGTTCGAGGATGGCTCCGAACAACGCTTCCAGACCGATCGCTGGGCCGACTTGGACGAGATAAAGTTCGCGGCGAAGTCGCCAATTAAGGAAGCCGTGATCGACCCCGAGGGTGCCGTGGCGATGGCCGAGGTTCTTCCCCAGGAGCAGCGGGAATTGACGAAGAAAGTCATCCAAATGCCCTGGACGGGCGCGGGAGAAGCCGCTCTGGATGCGTATCAAAAAGGGCGCGAGATGAAAATCCAGGATGGGTTCTTCTGGTTCAAAGTGGGATTGCTGCTCTACGACGGCCGTCATTATCAGGAAGCGCTGGAGGTGATGACGCTGGTGGGAGAAGGCGATTGGCGCTTCGCCGCCCTCGTGTGGCAGGGGCATCTGCTGGACCTGCTCGGGCGTCGCTCCGAGGCTGTGGCGCGCTACCAGGAAGCGCTGAAAGTGCCGGGCGCGCGGAGTATGCAGCATAGCCAGTACAACATGATCATCGATAAGAAATGGGTGGAGGAGCGGCTGAAGACGCCGTTTGAAAGAAAATGACAAAGGCAGTTGCTAGTGGTTAGTGGCTGGACACAGAGTTCGGAGTCCGGGGTCCGGAGTCGGGCGGACAAATGACGAGCTGAGCGCTGGGGCGTAGAATGGGTTATTCGGAGGTGAGTTATGGGTGCGGTTGTGTATCGATCCGAAGTGCGCATCGAGCGGGTCAAGGGCCCTGTTCGCCGCGCCTATTTACCCGCCGAGCGCGAGCCCGTGATTTTTGGGGTGCACGGAGCCGTCGCCGAACATTACAAAGTCCCGCCCAACGCATTCGAGGAGCACGCCACAACGCTCGATTACATCGTTGCCGCCGCGGCTGGTTGACTCACCGGAACCTTCGGGGGTGCGCTGGAAGCGCGCCAAGTTTCCGCGTCCCATGAACGCTTGGTGTCCGAAGCTGTGGGGGAAGTGGAATTGGAGGGCAGCGTCCTGGTGATTCGGCGCATTCACGTCAGGCTGAGGCTCCGGGCGGAAGAGCAGCACCGCGAAACGGCGTTCAAGGTCCACGGCTTCTTTCCGGAAAAATGCCCGGTTTACCTCAGCCTTTACAAAGCGATCTCCATCACCACGGAACTGCTTTTCGAGCCTTTGGGATCAAACTGAGGCCGCGACCGGCGTTCACGATCAATTGAGTCAATCGCCAATCACCAATGGTCCTTACCACTGCGAGAATTCGTCGGTGTGGGTCTGGAATTCCGGATAGGCGCCGGCGCCCAGTTCGAAGAGGTCGGCGCCGTGGCGCTCCTCTTCGGGAGGAATGCGCTGCGGGAAGATGCGGTCGATTAACCAGTTGAGCGAGTAGGTGAAGGGCAGGATGAAACCCACCAGGGTGGCAACGCCCACGATTTGCGCCAGCATCTGCCCGCTTGGCGCCACGGCAGGAGTGGCCGCGCCGGCGGCACTCGCCACCACCGCCGCGCGCGGGAAAAGGCCCACCGCCAGGACTCCCCAGATTCCTCCGAGGGCGTGGACGGAAATCGCTCCGGCGGGATCATCCAACCCGAGGTGTGCTTCCATCCAGGCCACGGAGTAGGTGACCAGCGCGCCCGCCACCAGTCCGATCAAAAGCGCCGCGGCCGGCGGAACAAACGCGCAGCCGGCGCTGGAAGCCACCAATCCGCACACCCAACCGTTGGCGCTCAGCGAGGCGTCCGGCTTGCCAAAACGGTAACGGGTAATCGCGGCCGCCGCCAGCACCGCGCCGGCCGCGGACAGGAGAGTATTGACCACCACCAGGACGGTGCGGCCCGGCGGTGCGCCCGCAAAAAGAATCGAACCGGCGGCATTCAATCCCATCCAACCCACCAGGGAGAGCACGCAGCCGAAGAGCACATAGACCGTATTGTGGCCGGGCAGTGCGGCGGGCATGCCTTCCAGGTTGTACTTCCCCCGGCGAGGGCCGAGCAACCACACCATGCTGAGCGCCGTCAGCCCGCCCACCGTCTGAATGGTGGAGCTTCCACCAGCGTCCAGAAAGCCCAGACCGAGGCCGTAGTTTGCGCCCAGGCTCGCGAGCCAACCTCCTCCCCAAACCCAATGCGCAAACAGCGGATAGGTGATGCCCGCCAGGAGCGCGGTGGAAAGGCAGCAGGCGCGCAGACGCCAGCGCTCCGCGGCAGCGCCCAGAGGAATCAGCGCCGCCAGGCCGACGCTGAATAATTGCAAAAGCACTGCGAGCGAGGCGCGGGAGCCGTCGAGGGGGACTCCGCGCAAAAAGAAGCGCCCCGCCCCCAGCCAACTCCACTCACTGCCAAAAATGTTGAGGGTGTGGGAAGCGCGGCCCGGGTAACCCTGCCACGCGAATCCGACGACAAAGTAAGCAACGGCCGCGACGCCCACCACGCACAAGGTCGACATCATGGAGTGCGCCGCACTGCGCAATCGGCTGAGGCCGGTATTAATAAGGGCAAGTCCTGCCAGGGCAAACGGTAGGAGAAGTATAAAGAGGATGCAAAGGGCCTGGGAAACTTCGGACATCGCCGGTGGCGACTGGGGGTTCACTCATTCCCCCCTTTGGCCATCAAGTGCGCGCGCGTAAAAAGAACGAGCCCCAGGATTTCCACTCCGAGGCCGGCGGCAATGAACAGGTTTTGCGCCAGGGCCGCGCGGAGCAGCACCAATGCCGCCAAGACAATAAACCACCCCGCTGGCATCATGAGGAGTCCGGTAATCTTCATTCTCCCACCGCCCTGCGCGCATTTTGGATTTTAGATTTTGGATTAGAGATCATCCGCAAGCCGACATTCCGGTTGGTCTTGTCTCCATCCAAAATCGCAAATCGCAAAGCGCAAATCGCAAATTTAGTGTCCGGCCAGGGGTCCGTCCAATTGATTATTTTTATTGCACCTAATATTAATTGCCGTGCTTCTTCCATCTTACTCCTGTTTCCCCCGGAAGTGTTCTTCCGCTGAAACGCTCCGCAATTTCCGCCCAGTGATGCGTTGAGGTCTATATTTCTTCGACTTCCAGCGCTTGCCGCCTCTCGATCGCATTTCGCAGCGTGCCACGGGAGAACGCGGAGGAAAAGATTTCTTTATGGTTCCAACAGATATTCTTTGGCCAAGCTATTTTTATAGGCGCCACAAAATCTATTACTTTGACCACACCCCAAGCGATTGCATAAGGTGGAACTTCGGCCACCAAGGGCGAGACTCTTTCACATACAACAAGGAGGATTCAGATGCCGGAGAAGACGACTGCGGAAATGAAACCCACACTGGGTTTGACGGGATTGACGATGAATGCAATGGCGTTGATCGCGCCGGGAGCCTTTCTGTGGCTGACCTTTCTCATCCAGGCCACCACCGGAACCACGGCCCCTTCCATGTGGATCGGGATTATCATCGCCCTGCTGCTTTGCCTGGCGACGGCCGTCTGTTACGCCGAGATGGCCAAGCTGTACCCGGGGACGGGGAGCTCCTACTACTTCGCGGAACAATCCTTCCTGAACCACGACAAGGCATGGCGCTATGCGCGCGTCTCCAAGTTCATCGTGGGCTGGGGCTCGCACCTTTATTACTGGATCTATCCCGGGGTGATGGTGGCCACGATGGGGATTTTCTGTGGCTACCTGGTGGGGACGCTGTGGCCGAACTTCATGAGCGCTTCGAATCCCGGACCCATGTTCATGATGCTCGTGGCCATCATCTTCTCCTTTGGCGTCGCCTACATCGCCCATCGCGGGGTTACGGGATCGACGGCGGTAAACATTGCCATCAACGTCATCCAGATTGTGGCGTTGGTGGTGTTCTCGGTGATGGCGCTTGGCTATCGCCTGAATCATCCACCCGGCACCCAGGCCTTCCAATTCGATCCGACCTCGGGCGAAGCCTATACCTACGAATTTGCCACCACCAAGACCGTCGCGAACGGGCAGACGACGGAGACGATTGTCCGCGACGCCAACAATGTTCCACAACCGAAACTGGATGCCGCCGGCAAGCCCGTGCCTTTCCTCATCGCCTACCCCACCAGCGACGCCACCGGCAATTTCCTTTCGCACGAAAACGCCAAGTCCGTGGTGGGAATCCACAAAATTGGCTGGGCTTTCATCCAGGCGACGGTGGCCATCCTCATCCTGGTGGGATTTGAATCGGTTACGGCCATGGGAGGTGAAGCCAGGAACGCCAAGCGCGACGTGCCGATTGCGGTCATCGTCTCGCTCCTCGTGCAGGGCGTGTTCTGCTACTTGTTCGAGTATTTTGCCGCGAACTACTTCCTCAATAGCGGCTATTCCATGCAAAGCGCCACGGGCTCCGCGGCCCCCATTGGCGACATGATGGTGGTGGTGGGCGATGCGCTGTTCGGCCAGGGGCATGGCCGCGCGTTCATGCTGTGCGAAGCCTTCACGGTGTTCCTGGCAATCGTGGGCACCACGCTTTCCTGCATCAACACCGGCGCTCGCGTGACTTACGCGATGGGAAAGGATGAGGAAGTTCCGGAACACTTCGGGCTGCTGCATGACAAGAACCTCTCTCCGCACCGGGCCATCTGGACCTTGGCAGGAATTTCCGCGGTGTTTGGTTGCGTCGCCCTGGCGACGGTGTTCGGCGATGCGAGCGCTCCCGCCGATTCGGTTATCCAGGCCTTGCCGCAGGGATTCTTCTCCAGTTTCGGATACTTCTCGCACGACAAGCTGGCGGCGCTTCCCAACAGCCTGCTGACCATCACGCTGGCGTCAAACTTCGGCACTTTCCTGCTTTACGGCCTGAGTTGCATCATTTGCATGGTGGCTTACCACAACCATCCCAAGTTCAAACTGGTGCGACACCTGTTGATTCCCACGTTCGGTTTGGTTGCCAACCTGGCCTGCATGATTTTCTACCTGGTCGGTCCGTTCATGGGCTTCGGCACGAAGATGGAACCCCTGACGGCCTTGGGGATCGCGTTGGTCTGGGCCATCTTCGGAGGGATCTACTTTGTCCGGTCCAGCAAGAAAACGAAGCGAACGACGTTTGTGGAAAGCAAGGCGGAAGTTGCAAAGATTGCGTAGAGCCTGCCATTAAGGGGATGTGGGCAAGAGGCTTCGTGGGAACAAATGCTGCGGCGACTGGGCAGGCAGTCGCCGCAGCGAACCACCAACATGCTCCCGTCAATGCTGACCCGTCACATTAATCTTGCCGAAATGGCCAGCGCCGGCAATAAACCAACATGTCTGCTCATGCAGTTCCTCCAATGCGTGCCCGTATTCACCTCTCTAAACCGCTTATGTGGCCTCCGCTCAAAATCGGCCAACAGCGGCCAGCGAAGGAAACGGTGAAAAACGCCTTCTCCTTATGGGATTTGACTCTGCGCGAGGGCGCAGAGGGAATTGCCATCGAAGTACAGCTCTCTGCTGAGGGTGTTCCCGTGGTCATCTGCGAGTCCGGGTTGAATCGCCGAGTTCCTTCCCGCGCTCGCGTCCGCTTGCTCTCCGAAGTTCTCGAGTGGGTGGGGGGTCAGAAGTGCATGGCGTTCGTCGCCATCGACACTTCCTCGCCGGGCGCAGATGCCAAGGTCCTCCGGGAGATCGACCGCGCCAAGGTGCGCCACCTCATACGCGTAATTGGATCCAGTTTGGCGGACCTCCGGCGCCTTCGCCAACTGGACCCCAAGATCTATCTAGGCTGGCGCTTCGCCGGTCGCCCGCCGGCAATCCACCAAGCGAAGGCTCTCGGCGCAGAGGTGCTGCTGCCCCATTGGACAGTGGCCTCGCCATCCTTCATCCGCGACGCGCACTGCGCTTCCATGCTGGTCATTCCCTGGACGGTGGACAGCCCGCGCCAAATGCGCCGCACGATCCTGGACGGCGTGGATGGGATCATCACGAACGATCCTTCCAAGCTGACCGCAACTGTGGCACGCCTCCAGAAGACCCGGCGCCTGCAAACGTCCTAAGCACGTGGCCATTGCCCCTCGAGGAGATGTTATGATTGAGAACACGGCGGCAACTATTCCGATGCATCAGGTATCCTTAACTCCGGGAGGGCGCCCCGCACAGGCTACCATGTTGGACGTAGATTTCAGCGAACATAGCGACGTCGGAAAGGTCCGGGACCGGAACGAGGACACGCACGGGCATGTGGCTCCGGCCAATCCGGCGCAGGCGCGCTCGCATGGCTGGTTGTTCGTGCTGGCGGATGGCGTGGGAGGTCATGAGCGGGGCGAGGTTGCCTCCCGCCTCGCGGTGGATTGCCTGCTGGAGGGGTTCCGCGAATCCCGCGCCGGCGAACCCCACACCGCGCTCCTGCCGCGGCTGGCGGAAAAAGCCAACCTGCGCGTTTATGAGGCGGGCCGCGCCGCCGCGCCGGGTGGGGCGCGTATGGCAACCACCCTGGTGGCCTGCGCGCTGCGTCATGACCGCGCGGTGATTGCGCACGTGGGTGATTCGCGCTGCTACCTGATCCGGCGTGGCCGCGCCACGCAACTCACCCGCGACCACACCGTGGCCAATGAGCACTTGCGCATGGGCCTGATCTCCGCGGGCGAGTCTTCCCAATCGTCCAACCGTCATTTGCTGCTGCGTTCGCTGGGAAACGACCTCTTCGTGAGTGTCGACGTCAATCAGACGCAGGTGGTTCCGGGTGATGTGTTGTTGCTCTGCTGCGATGGATTGCATGGCGCGGTGGAAGCGGCCGACATGGCTCGCACGGTCTCCCAGAATCGGGATTTGCGGGAGGCGGCGCAACAGTTGGTGGCGCTTGCCAATGAACGCGATGGCAGCGATAATATCAGCGTTCAGGTGGTTCGCATCAAGGGTGTCGAACGCGTGGGAATGTACCGGGGCCGGCCGTACAAGCTTCGCTAATGCAACTCAATAGTGAAGGGTGAATGGTAAATAGTGAATTGTCGATCGTCGGCAGCCGACCCTCACAGGCGACGAGAGGGAGAACATCCCGTTTCCGCATTCACCATTCACGATTTACCATTCACTATTCACTATTTCCTTCATGACTCCTGTCCACGCCGGTGATCAACTCGATCACTACCAGATCGAACAGCTCGTGGCCCGCAGCGGCATGGCCTCCATTTACCGGGCCATTGACACTCGCACGGGGCGCCCGGTAGCCATCAAGATCCCGCACCCCGAGATGGAGTGCGATCCCATCTTTTTCGAGCGCTTCCACCGCGAATCGGATATCGGCGCCAAGCTGGACCACCCCGGCGTGATGAAGGTGATCCTCGACGAGGATCGCGCACGCGTCTACATGGTGATGGAGTGGGTGGAAGGGCAATTGCTGCGCCGGGTCATGAGCGGGAAGAAGTTTCCTCCCGAACGCGCGGTGAAAATCACCCTGCGCATCCTCGACGCGTTGGGTTACATCCACAGCCACGGCGTCGTGCACCGCGATTTGAAGCCCGAGAACATCATGATCGACGCCGACGATAACATCAAATTAATCGACTTCGGCATCGCCGCCAATGCCGGCGCGCGGCGCATCACCTTCGCCAAGCTCAGCAACACCATGGGCACACCCGATTATATTTCCCCCGAACAGGTTAAAGGGAAACGGGGAGATGGGCGCAGCGACCTTTACGCTTTGGGCGTGATGCTCTATGAAATGCTGACCGGCAAGGTGCCGTTCCAGGGGCCGAATCCCTTTGCCATCATGAACGACCGCTTGCTGAACAACCCCATTCCGCCGCGCGAGGTCGATCCGGCCGTCAGCCCGCAACTTCAGGAGATCATTTACCGCGCCCTGGAACGCGACCCGGCCAAGCGCTATCAGAACGCCGCGGAATTTGCCCACGACCTCCATCACCAGGAGGAAGTGGGCGTCGCGGACCGCCCGGAACTCCGCGACTGGAAAGAACGGCGTTCCCCCCTCCTCCGGCGAATCCTCTTCTACATCATGCTGGCGCTGATCCCCATCGTGATCTTCGCTGTGCTCCTCTACGTGGCCAAACACACGTAAAGGCAGGTATCAGATGCAAGGTGCCAGGTGCTGCGAAATTGATTAAACCCGCACCGCGATTCGTCTCATCTATTCCAACACGATGGTTAATTCCGGATCGGGATAAATCTCCATGGTCTTCCAGATGCCATCGGTGGAAATCTGCAGGGGTCGGTTGTCCGGCTCGACCGTGGCCTTCTGAAACGGAATCCGTTCAGTGTTGATGGTGATCTTCGTATAGAGTGGACGGTAGCGTTGGGCGTGGTAGGCTGCGGACATGGGGCCTTCATTCATCGTCAGGCTATCGATCACGTGCATGACGTGCCGCTGCTTCTGCGCGCGTATCCGGACGAGGTAGCGCAGGGGGTTGACTTCAACCTTCCACAAGGGTTCCCCGATGGTTTCCACCCAGAGGTAACGCAAGAGATCGGGCTTCTCCGCAAGGGCAGATTCCGTTGCTGTGAACGCGTACGCCGTACCGTTTCCCACGCGGCTTCGTGTGAACAGCGGGATCTCGCCGGCGGTCCGCGTGGATGCCCAAAGCAACGGTTCCGCCGAGGTCGCGCTCACCCCTAGGATCGGTCCCGGCAATCCGAGGTTGTCGTTGTTCCACTTCACCAACAACGATTCAGCCCCGCCCGGCAACAAGTAGCCGGCGCTATGAAGTCCAAACATCGGCGCGGCGCGGTTCGGTTCCTCCGTCCCGGCGAGTCCTATCCCCCGCCCCATCGCCAGCACTTTGCCTCCGCGGCGGACGAAACCGTCGAGCATCTCCGCATCGGAAGGGTTCAATTGCGCGCGGTCCGGCACGATCACGGTGCGGACAGTCTGGGGTATGCCGTCGTATTTCCGCGATCCAGTACAGTTGATCAGTCGGTGCGGAAAGTAGCCGTTCGCGCGCAGATTGGCCTCCAGCCGAGCGAGTTCGTCGTTGTACCCTGGCGCCCCTCCCGGCCATTGGAGCTCCTGCGAATTGGCTGTTCCCAGCAGGACCGCGACGTCCGTCACGTCCTCCGCTCCTTCCAGCCACGGCCGGCGTGCGCGCAACCACTCCCCGGAGTAATCGAGCAAACGCATGGTTCCCTCATCCAAAGAGCCATCATGACCTACCGCCACCGCAAGGTAGGTGTTCATTCCCGCGGTAAGAAGGCTGGCCAGCTCCACATGCATTTGATCAATGCTCTTCGAGGTTTTCAGCGGGCCACTGTTGAGGGGAGTGAACCAGTCGTCGGAAATGAGCGTGCCACCTTCAAAAGGCTTGTTCGTTTCACCCAGGATGGGCGCGAATTTCTGCTGGAGCTCGATGGTGTGCAGTTCCGTGCTGAAATAGTCAAGAGATTCCCCCATACCGGCAGCCCACATCGGGCCGCCGGAAATGGGGTCAATCGCGCCGTTCGTGGTCACGGTGGCGGCCGGCTTCAGCTTGCGCACGTAGGCGGCGACTTCACGATTCCAATTCACCGCGGACTCCACGCGGAATCGCGCTCGCTCGGAGGCGGAAGCTGCGTCCATATCTTTGCCGACCTGCCTCTTGAACGCCTCGCGCGTCCAGCGGTCGTAACTAAGGCTGGCATAAGAGGGAACATCCAGCCAGAGCCCGTCGACGTTGTAGTCCACGAACAACTCACGAATCTGTTCCAGCACCTTCTCACGGAAAGGCGAGTACATGCTGAGCAGATTCGCCGGCCAGGAAGTCGAAAATGAAATCGGCTTGCCGCGCTGGTCCACGCAGGCCCAGGCAGCGAATTCCGGGTTGTCGTCGTAATAGGTATTGAAGTAAATCACCAGCCTGATGCCACGTTTGCGGCACTCGGGCGCCAGCTCTGCCAGGAAGTCGCGCTCGGTGTGGTAACCGGTGGTCCTGGTTTTGTGAAACACCAGGCCGTCGATCCATTTGTCGTACCAGATGATCTGCGCCACGCCGGCACGCTTGCACCGTTCGGCAATCTGCACGGCATCAAAATTCCCGCCGATGCCCTTGGCCCACTCCGCAACGGTGAAGTTCTTGTGCTGCGGGTCCTTGATGAAGCCGATCATGAGCGTCAATTGCGGCGGGCGGTAATACTCCGCCGGCCCTAAATTTCTGGGCAGGCGTTGGGCGGCGCCGGACACAGAAAAGGCCAAAAGGATTATGAGAACACTTGCGGACTTCATGGGGGGTTACCTCCGGAGTCTTAAGGTGGTGACCGAGGGCGAAGCAGGCAAGGAGATTTGCACGATGCGTCCCCGCCGGCTCATGCGGACGGGCGCCTGGGTCGGGACCAACTCCGCGCCCAGGATTTCGCCGACAACGCTGGTGTCAATCTGCAAGGTGATTTCTTCCGGGCCTGCAAACGCGGAACTCCCGGCCTGCTCAACATCACTGTTGGCGCGCGACCCCGTGCTGCGGTTCAGCAAGTAGATCATCAGGTCGTGGCCCTTCCGATTGGCGGCCATCGCATACTCGCGCGTGCTTTCGAGCACGATCGGGGGAGGGCCGATGAGCCGTCCGGCCAGCTCGGTCAGCAGGGCGGGGGAATCCCCCAAGGCGATTTCCGAGGTGCTCACGTAAATCGCGCGGCCTTTGCCGAAACGGTTTTCGATGAGGGCGGGGGCATCGCCGGCGCTGCTCCAGGTGGCCAGTACCTTGCCGGTGTTTGGCACGACGGCGAGCGCGGGCGGGTTCAGCGGCAATGACGCCGCGATTTCGCTGCGCGCGGCAAATTGCTTGTAACCCGGAAGTTGGCCTGCGAAGTTTGCGCCGAAAACGTCGTTGAGCAGGAAGTTGTTCCGGGCGTGAGCCATCTCATCAAACAGCGATGCATGGCCGAAGGCAAGCAGAGTCCCGCCGTTGCGCACGTACTCGCGGATTTCCCCGGCAAGCTTTGCATCGAGCAGCGCCGTTTCCGGCAGCAGCAACATCCGATGCGCGGAAAGGTCGAGTTGGCGCAAGGGGAACGCGGTACCGACGTACTCAGTAAAATATCCGGCCTTACGCAAAGCAAAGTCGAGCGCGTAAGCAGGGCGAGTCTTTGCCGGAAGGGGTTCGAGCCCGCCGGGAGGCTTGGGTGCCCTGGCCCAGAAGTCGGCCGCCTCCGGAACCGCCAGCAGTTCAGGTGAAGGATTTCCGCCCACCGTCCCGATGTCAGCGTAAGGGATGGAACCGATGAGCCCTGCACGGTTCTCCTTCAGCCAGGCGCCCGCGGCCCGCAGCATCTTCACGTCGCCGTTCGGGTCGTAAATGCCGCCATGTCCGGGCGTCATCGCGCCGTACACATTGGCGCCCTGAATCCACGCCGTCGCCGCTGAGACCACTGTCTCGTCTGCGGACATGGCCGGTGGTGGCGCTTGCTCGGACATCGGCACATACCAGGAGGAGTTGAACAGGATACCGACCTCAAAGGGCCGGTTCATGGAATGCCCGGTGCGCGCGCCGCGGTCGATGTTAATCCACCTGTGACCTTCCATGGAAAAGTAATCCGCCAGGCTATCAACTTGATCTGCCCGTTTGGGGGAACGCAGGTCCGACATGCCGGCGCCATTGAAAGCGACGCTCACGTTGGGTTGTATGGCCCTCACCGACTGCTTGATGTCCATGAGGAATTGACGCAGCGTGGCGATCTCGAAATCCTCCTGTTCCGCGGGTGTGGCACGGTCGAGGGGCTTGTCATAGCGCTTCTCAAAAGCCGCCTGGGTGTACCGGTCGTAGGAAACCAGAGGTTGACTGAAGATGTCGAGCCAAAGCCCGTCGAGAGGGCCGTACTTCCGGGTGATTTCAACCAGGTGGCCGATCACATACTCCCGGTAGGGCGAATGAAATGACATCCGATCAGCCGGGAAGGGTCCCCCCATCGGTTTGCCACTCGCATCCCGGCAAAGCCAGTCCTGGAATTTTGGATCGGGGTTGTAATCAAAGCCCACCGAATAGTAGATAACCACTTTCAGCCCAAGTTTCTGCGCTGCCTTGATGGTCGGGCCGACCAGATCGCGTTCGGTCTTAAAGGTGGTCAGTTGCGAGTCATGAGGCACAATTCCATCGTGCCATTTATCATAGAAGATAATGCCTGTCGCGCCCGCCTCTTTGAACGCCAGGAGACTTTTGTCGGCATCATACTGGTTTCCGAGGTTCTTATTCCACCGGGCGAGATCGGCCTGTTGCTTCTCGTGAGTCCAGATGCCGGTTCCGATGAAATCCTGCCCCCACGTACCGCTGGTGGTGTTGGCAATAAAGCCTGTCATCACGAATAACTGCGGCGGCTGGTACCAGGCTGGAGATGGCGAGTCGTTTGAAGGGTCCGCCGCCAGCGCGCTCGAGTAAATCAAGCAAGCGCCCATGACGGCGGCGATGAGTGCCTTAATTGTGTGCATAGGGAACTCCACCCGGCCTTGGACGGGGTTTCGCGAACTGTGGGTCGTCAATCAAGGGTGCGATCCATTACCGGCCATAAACCAGAACACGGAACGTTCCCGGGACTGCCGCGCGCCGCGCACCGGGGCGGCCCGCGGCGGACGTCGCCGGTGGACCAAAATCGGCGGTGTCCACAAAGACGTTGTGGGTTTTGGTATCGAGCCCCATGGTTTTGGCGCCGTACTCGGTCTTGACGGTCTGGACTGGGCGGAATTTTTCCGGCGAGTCTTCGTGGAAAATATGGATCATCCCGTCGCGGGTCGAGGCGAAGATCATGCCGGTTGCAGGCTCATAAGCGGCCGCGTCCACGCCCCCGGAGATCGGGAACGACTGGATAACTTTTCCGCTGTCGGCATCCATCACCACAAGCATTTGGGGTTCGCGGCCGGCGCTGAACAGCCGGCGGTGCTCGGTGTCCATCGCCAGGGCCGTGGGTCCTCCCGCCGGAGCGACGGGCCAGCGCGACTTAATTTTTAGCGTGTGTGAATCAATGGCCACCACCTCGTTCGTGCTTTCCAAATTGGCGTAAACAGTTCCCCGGCCGTCGGCGACGGCGAATTCCGGCGCCCCGCCCATCTCGATGGTCCCCACCACGCTACCACTTTTGGCATCGATCACCGTGGCCTTGTGGGGGTCTCCTTCCATCACAAACACGCGCTTGGAAGCCGGATCGTAGGCAACGCAGTCGGCGTCGTCGTCGGCTTTCGCCTCACCGATCACCTTTAGGGTTTTCAGGTCGAAAATGATCACCTTTCCCTGACCTCCGTCGGTGATGAATCCGCGACCGAACTCCTGGGCGATGGCCACTCCGTGGTCTTGTTTCAAGCCGGTGATGTTGCCGATCAGGGCGCCGGTATCGGCGTTGAGGACTTTAATCTCCGTGCCATGCGACAAATAGACGCGGCGCGCCGAGGAATCCACCGTGATGTAGTCGAAGTACTCCCGCGTACTACCCGCGGCTGCTCCAAATGGATATTTCTTTAGCAGGTGATAACCACCCTCCGCGGCAGCGGCGAGAGCGCAAGCACCGACGAGGGTAAAAGACACGAATGTTACCAGACGCACGAGGCCGGATAATGATCGCATGTGAACCTCCCGTTCAATTGAATGCCGCAGTAGCATAAACAGGTCCAATGAAAATTGCAAAGAGCGCAGGCACGCCCGCGCTACGAACTTCGCGCACCCAATTCCGGCCCCCCGAAAATTTCTCTTGACAAATTTAGCCAACTGTCCTATTGTCCTATGACAGGGAGCCGCATATGATACTGCAAATCAATTTTAAGTCCGGCATGCCCATCTATCTCCAGATCGTGGATCAGGTCAAGGCCGCCGCTTCCTCCGGCGAGTTGCGGCCCGGTGAGGCGCTTCCCTCCATCCGTCCCCTGGCGGAGGAACTGCGCGTCAACCGGAATACGGTGGCCAAAGCCTATACCGAGCTGGAAAGCCAGGGAGTCATTGAAACCCTGCCGGGGCGGGGTTGTTTCCTGAAAGAGAATCACTCGGGATTGCGCAAGGACGTCCGCCGCAAACTGCTGATCGAGGAAATCGACCAGGTTATCGTGCAAGCGCACCATTTGCAGGTGCCGCGAGGTGAATTCCTCGAATTGATCCATGAACGATTTGACGCGCTCGACGACAAACGGCGCGCCCATGAAGAGCATAAGGAGGATTGACCATCATGAACTCTCCTACTCCGGCCATCCAGATTGAAAATCTCAGTTACGCTTACGGGCGCGCGGAGGCGGTGCATGACTTGAGCCTCACCGTGCAACCCGGCCGCTGCTACGGACTCTTCGGCCGCAACGGCGCGGGCAAAACCACCACCATGAAGTGTCTGCTCAATCTGCTCCGTCCGCAGCACGGGCGGGTGCGCGTCTTCGGTCTCGATCCGGCAAAGCACGAGGTTGAAGTAAAGCGCTCCCTCTCTTACGTGCCGGACCAGGTGGCGTTCTATCCGTGGATGAGCGTGCGTGAGACCCTGGATTACCTCGCCTCCTTCCGCGCCAATTGGAACAAGAAAATCGAAGAGGAGTTGTTGGAGCGTTTCCAGCTCGACCCGGCACAGCGCACTGGGAATCTCTCGAAGGGCCAGCGCACCCAGGTGGGGTTGATTTCCGCGGTCTGCCCGGAGACGGACCTGCTCGTGCTCGACGAGCCGACCTCCGGCCTGGACCCCATCGTGCGCCGCGAGTTCATCGAGGCGGTGATCGGCGCCTACCAGCAGGGCATTCCGGGCCAGCGCACGATCCTGGTCTCCACCCACCTCATCACCGAATTCGAGGGATTGATTGATGAGTTCACGCTCATCGACCGTGGCCGCGCCGTACTCACCCTCGACGCCGACCTGGCCCGCGAGCGCTTTCAAAAAATCCGCGCGCGCTTTGCAGAGCCGCCGCCGGAAATCGACCTCACCGCGGCGTTGCGCGTGCGCCGCGACGGCCGCGAACTGGAACTGATCGCTAATGGTGCCGGCGCGCAATTGATGGAGCGCCTGCGGCAGCACCATCCGGAGGCCCTGACGACCGAGTCGCTGACGCTCGAAGAAATCTTCGTCGCGACGCTGAGAGCGTAAGGATGTAGCGTGGGTGTCCCCACCCGCGTTTTCGGATATCGACGCGGGTGGGGACACCCGCGCTACAAGCGTAGGAGACGAGCATGAACACCCAACGAATCCTCAAGGAAGCACGCCCGCTATTTTTGCCCTGGTGCGCCGTGGCCCTGGCCGGCGCGCTGCCGCTCGTTTACCCGTTTGATGTGCGCGCGCTGATCATCTTGATTGGGTTTCTGGTGGTCCCGTTGATGGCCACTCTCTCCCTGGGCGACGAATTCCAACACCGGACGTTTTCGCTGCTGCTTTCTCAACCCGTTGGGAGGATGAAAATCTGGGGCGAAAAGATGAGCGTTACCGTCGTCGCCATCGTGTCGGCGATTCTGGTTTTTTTCCTGGCCTTGCGGGCGACATCGATTCATCCCGGCCGGCTGGAATTGGCCTTTGCCGGGGCGTGGATCGTCGCCATCATCGCTTCGGCGACGTTCTGGACGCTGTTCACAAGATCCACGGTGGGTGGAGTCGCCCTGAACATAGGTATCCAATCGTTCATCAGTTTTACGATTCCCTGGACGAAATTGACCGACGGGCTGCGCGCCCGCGGATACCTCGCGCCGGGAAGCCACCTAGTTCCCTCGGCCGTTGCCATCGTCTTCCTGTGCTACGCAGGGGTAATGGTCTGGCTGGGCGGGCGAAAACTGGCGAGGTTTCAGGCGACGGGAGGCATGGCCAGTGATGATCTGCTGATGGCCGGCCCGGACGTGATGCCGGGAGCCCTGGCCGACTGGTTCCGCAGCCGCCCCTCCGGAGTGGTCCTGAACCTCATCCGCAAGGAACTTCGTTTGCTTCGCCCGGTCTGGCTAATCAGCTTGCTGGCGGCCGCGGGGTGGGCTTGCCTGACCCTGCTCGGCTTGCTGTTCGAGCGAGGATATTCCAGGAATTTCGAAACCGCGGTGATCATTGTGGGGGTGATCAGTACGTTGATGATCGCGATTCTCGCCGGAAGCATGTCGTTGGGGGAAGAGAGAACGTCAGGCACGCATGCCTGGCATCTGACCTTGCCCGTTTCCTCCCCCCTCCAATGGCTCATTAAGCTGGCTGTGGCCCTGTTCGCGAGTTTCGTGGGTGCGTGGCTGCTCCCGGCATTGATCGCGGGTAGATTATTTGGATCAACCCACATCCTTGCAGATCAGCACTTCGGAATACGTTGGTTGCTCCTGGTGTTACTGCTGACCTTTGCCGCATTCTGGTGTGCATGCGCCCTCAACGTGACGGTGGGCGCAGTGCTGTGGGTTATTCCGGTGATGATCGCCGTTGTCCTGACCGGGATTTTCGGCGGCTGGGTTGCGCAAAAACTCGTGGACCTCTTTCTCCCCTCGTTCGATCCCCTGGCATATCGCGGACTTGCTATCGCTCTTCACAAAATCTGGTGGTCCTGGAGGGTCGGCGGCCATGCGGATCTGGTTTCGACGGTTTTATTGGCCCCCGCGTTGCTCTTTGCGATCGTCCAAAGTTACCGGATGTTTCGCGCCCAACCCCAGAACAGCACTTTTTCTCTGGTTCGAAGCGTGTGGCCTTTGGCCATGATGGTATTCCTGTGGACCTTTTCTTTGGGAGCCTTCAATACCTTCGTGGACAACGCCGCGTGGCAGGTGTGGGGCCTGGTCCTTGAAACCAATCACGCCATTGAGAAAAGCCTGCCCAGCGCAACAAACTCTGACGCGATGCATCCGCTGCAACTCACCGTGGATGATCTGGCCAAAGTTGATCCTCGACCTTATTACCCTTTCCCCCTCTCGGAAAGTACGCGGCGCTTGCTGCGCAGCTCCCGGATCACGGTCATTCCCGACAAGGCTCATCCCCGTGGTTTCTACTGCCGGGAACACTCCACGGGGATAAAGTGGACGACGTGTTATTACATAGCCGCCATCCATCTGGCCGACGGCACCGACTTATTCGAGTCAAATGAGCCCTCAACGGACCCCAACTATCCTTATGGACATTGGTCTGTTTACATCCAATGGCCCGGCGCGAAAGCGAAGGAACTAATCTGGGGCCGGTGAAGACCCGCCTTCCGGCCCTTCGCTCTTCACGGCACTCCAGGAGCAGCTTGGGCTGAAACTGGAATCCGCAAAAGCCCCCGTGGATGTTCTCGTCATCGATCATATCGAGTGGCCTTCAGAGAATTAGAGCCAGGCAAACTCAACCCGCATAGTCGCATCTGATTTGAATCGGGCAGACTCACCCTGTAGAATGTAAGGGACCCGCAATCAAACTCTCAGGAAGCTGGGGCGAAAGGGCAATTTATGATCCCTAAACGCCTGCCACGGATATGGGCGGCTATTGCGCCAGTGCCGGGCCTTCGCTTGTGGCAGTCGGCGCTAATTGCCATCGCTGCCGGAGCGGCGGCGTTCGCTCTGGTGACCGCCCCGAGGATCCACGCGCAAGCGCCCCCCTCCACCGCTGCGCCCTTGCCTTCCTTCGAGGTGGCGTCGATCAAGCTGAATCACTCCGGTGGATTCAGCATGCACAAAGTTACGGCGAGTGGGTTTAGGATGATCAACCTGAATACCCGGTTCCTGATCGAGTATGCCTACGGGCATAGGTCCATCCCGCCTTATGACACTTTGCGGCCCAGTCAAGTGATGGGAGGGCCCAGTTGGATCAATACCGAACGATACGACGTTGACGCAAAGGTGGAGGACACTCTGGGCGAGAAATTCCACAAGGATCTTCCCGACAAGAATGGCTCCGATTCTCCCGGTCAAGAGGTGACAGACCAGATTCGCTTGATGGTGCAGTCGCTGCTCGCGGAGCGATTCAATTTAAAGGTGCACCGCGAGATGAGAGAAGCTCCCGTATTGGCGCTGGTGGTGGCCGAGGGCGGCCCGAAGTTCTTGAATACGACATTTCCCGAGCGTGACGCCGCGATGCGGGACCCTAGCCAGCCACCCCCGCGCCTCCCGCCCTGCCCGCCGGGGATGTGGTGCGCCATACGTCGTGCGTCAATGAGCGAGTTGGCGCCCATGCTCTGGGATCTCGGCGAACACCAGTGGTTGCCGGATATCGGGCGTCCGGTGATTGATCAAACCGGGATCAAGGGCGACTATGATATCCAGCTCCAATGGGCGCCCCAGCAAGGGCCTGGCACCATGCCGATGGAACCGAATGATGGCAATCCTGGCGGAGGCGCCGCCGCCCCACCCGAGCCTTCCGGGCCTTCCATCTTCACCGCGCTCAAGGAGCAGCTTGGCCTGAAGCTGGAATCAACCAAAGGCCCCGTGGAATTCATCGTTGTCGATCATATCGAGAGGCCCACGGAGAATTAGGCGAATCCTGAAGACGCTGATGGCTGGTTGTAGCGCGGGTGTCCCCACCCGCGTCTATTCTTTAAAACGCGGGTGGGGACACCCGCTCTACAGATTTCAATCCGCGGTAAAGCTGTACCGCCCAGAGGCAACTTCGTATACCGCCGCCCCGTCCTCCCAGCGCAGGAATTTGATGCCAAGGGCTAGGTCGGCAGGCTTGCCACTCTCCGTGACCTTCGCTCCGGCTTGGGTGGGGACGTACACCACGGCCGTCGTATTAGGTGGTATGGTGACGCTGAGTGTGAGCTTGCCGTTCGCGACGGTCCAATGGCTTTCGATTTTGCCGTAAATGGAATTGTAGCTGGCCTTCACCCAGCTCAAATCGCCCGGTGTGGCGGGTTTGATGACGACCTTTTTGAATGCGGGAACCGACGGGTCGATTCCGATGCCGGCAAGATCGTGATAAAACCACTCCATAATGTGGCCGAGCATAAAGTGATTTTGCGAAGGCCCACGCGCCGCGTCCCAGGCTTCGGTAAGACTGGTGGCGCCTCTTTGGAGTTGGTATCCATAGCCGGGCCGTTCGGACTGGTTGTTCATCGCGTAGATAACATCGGACCGGCCGCCCTCGGCGAGCGCGCGGAGCAGATAGCGATAGCCCACGTCGCCCGCGGTCAGAGCGTTTCCGCGGCGCGTCACATCCTCCACCACGTGATTCAAAACCGCGGCGCGATGTGCGGGGGGGACAAGGCCCATCGCCAGAGGCATGGAGTTCGCGCATTGAGAGCCTTCTGCGTATTGGTCGCGAGTGGGATCAAAGAAACGCTGGTTGAAGGCCTCGCCAATGTTGCGGGCCAATTCTTCGTACTTCGCCGCGTCATCGGCATATCCCAGCAGCCGGGCTGTCTTGGCCAGAACCGCCGCGTCCGCATAATAAAAGGCCGTGGCGGTAAGCGGCACGGGAGTGAGTTGCGCCACGCCGGGCGGCTTGGGCCCAATGTCAAACCAGTCTCCCAGGCCGTGGGAGACGATGAAGTTCTGGGAGCGGCTGCCCAGATACGCAACGTACCGCTGCATGGCCGCGTAAGGGCGGCGAAGCAATTCGCGGTCGCCCGTCCACTCGTATTGCTGCCAGGCGCAAAGCAGGAAGGCGCTGCCCCACTCGGGCGAATCGCGGAAGCCGCTGGTGAATTGCACATACTCGGGGGCGATGTCGGGCACCAGGCCATCCGCCGTCTGGCTGTCGGCCATGTCATTCATGCCCTTGGTGTAGAGCGCCGCCAGGTCAAACTCATAGCGCAGCGACGGCCCATTCAGATGATACTGTTCCAGCCAGCCCAGGCGCTCGCGGTGCGGGCAATCGGTGAGCACGCTCATCATGTTGCTCATCTGTGCCCAGCGCACCAGCGTGCGGATGCGATTGAAGAGTTCGTTGGAACTGGAGAACTCGCCCACCGGTTCGGAAGCGGAATGCACCACCACGCCTTCCAGCGATTCGACAACGGGCAAGTTCCCGCCCGGCGGCGCTGTGCATTCAACCTGAAGATAGCGGCTGCCGTGGTAGAAGAATTTGGGGAACCACTCCTCCTCGCCTTTGCCTGCCAGGGTGTATTGCCAGTAGGCGTCGCCGCCGCCCGCGGAATGGCGGTCCACGCTTCCGTCGGGATTCACGAGTTCCGCCGGGGTGATTCTGACCACGGCGCCCGCAGGTCCGTGCACGCGGATTCGCGGAATGAGCGAAACGTTCTGACCCAGGTCGTAGACTGTCGTTCCCGCACGAAGAGGGTTGATGTGTACGGGCTTCAAACTTTCGAAGGCACGGATAGGCGGGGCCGCGGCGGAGAGCCCGAGCAATTTCCCTCCGGGGCCACTCACCACCAGCGCTTCTTCCCACCCCGCATCGGCAAAGCCCGGCTGATTCCAGCCTCTCGGCTCGAGCCGCGCATCGTAGTCTTCGCCGCCATAGACGCAAGAGAACGTGATGGGGCCGGGATGAACTCGCCACTTCCCATCGGTGCCCAGGACATCGATGCTTCCGTCGGCATATTCGAGGCGCAATTGAGCGATGGACTTGAGGGGTCCAAACGAGCCGATGAATTTGGTGTAGCGGCCGCCGCGAACGTTATACATCCCATTGCCGAGCAACAAACCGAGGGCGTTGTGGCCCGCGCGGAGCAGGGGCGTAACGTCATAGGTGTCGTACAACACGGTCTTGTCGTATTTCGACCAACCCGGCGCCAGCAAGTCGGTGCCAACGCGCCGGCCGTTGATGGCCATCTCGTATTGGCCCAAGCCACAGAGGTGCACCACGGCCCGCTCGAGGCGCGGTTTCACCACGAACTCGCGGCGCAACAGCATGGTGGGATAAAGCGGCCGAGGGGCTGTCGAGTAAGGCGGCGGCAACGCCCTGCCCATCGTGTGGCTTCCCTCAAAGGGTTGGCTTTCCGCCACCGCTTCCCGGGCGCTGATCCACTGCGCGCGCCAATCCGCGTCGTTGATAATTCCCATCGTCCAAGTGGCAGGCTGACTCCAGGGGGAAGGTTGTTCGTGCTCATCCCAAATCCGCACTTTCCAAATGGCCCGTTGCGAAGATCGCAGCGGTTTGCCCGCATACTCCAGTTGATTGGATTGATCCGACGAAACGCGGCCCGAATCCCAGAGGTCGCCGCGATTCTCTGCCAGGAGGGCTGCCGTGGAGGCCACCAGCACGCGGTAAGCGGTCTGCCGCGCTCCTCTCCGTCCGCTGTCCGTGGAAACCATGATCCAACTCAGGCGCGGCGCGGGCACGTCGACGCCCAGCGGGTTCACTCGATATTCGCACCGCAAACGTTCTGCCAGGATGGATGCATGTGCCGCGGAGGTCGAAACTGTAAGGAGAAGACCGAGCAAGATAAAGCTGGCCACCCGGTAGATCGGCCGGATAACGTTCATGATTTTGTGCCTTTCGATAAACGTATCAATCAGAGTAATGGTCAAAGCGCAGGTTTTCAAGTGCCGGCATTCTTAGTGAGCGTGACTGCCAGTGAGCATTAACCTGGAGATATACCGATGATGCGAAGATGGGTTGTAAGTTTGTTGCTGGCGGGCATGATTGCCGCTGGTTTGGCGAGAGGTGAAGACGCCGCGCTGCGCAAATGGTCGAGCCGTGTCATCCCCCTGCCCAAGCAGCTTCAGATTCAGGGCACCAGATTCATATCGCCGGGTAATGTGGTGTTGCAACTGCCACATTCTGAGGACGCACTTCTGACAACGGCGGCGGACATACTTCGGCCGTTCGCGCAAGGTCACCAGGGCTTTGAAATTCGCATGGTTCTTACAGCGGACCAAGCACGCTGTCCCGCGCGGCTACGCGCGGAGGTCGCCAGTCTCCCCAATCGTGATCAGGCCTACGCCATTCAGCCGATCCGGGAAGGGGGGGAGTTTGGCGGCCTCGTTCTTGCGGCCAACACTTCTCTCGGTCTCCTTTACGCGGCTCGAACCCTTGCGCAGTTGCTATCCACCGGTATCCGCCCAGGGGAAGCCGTGGAGGTTCCTCAGCTCACGCTTCTCGATTGGCCCGACTTGGCCGAGCGGGGCGAGTGGTTTGGGGGTGACAACTTTCCGGACCTGCAATGGATGGCGGACCGCAAGTTCAACGTAATCGAGATCCAGCCCCACCTGGGCTTTGGTGACGACGGTTCACCGCAGGGGAACCTTGACCAGAAAGTGGTGGACAAGGCAGCGGTGCTGGGGATCCAATTGGTGCCGATCATCTGGCACATGGAGCAACTTGCCAGCACCGGTCTTTTCCGCTATCACCCTGAGGTGGCTTCCACACCCGACCCCAGCAAACCTCTCCCCACCGACTATGCGCCGGGGGTTTGCTTCTCTCAACCGAAGACCATTGAAATTCTTTCCGCATGGATGCGGCAATTCCTTGCCATACACGGGGTGAAGGAGATCAATGTCTGGCTGTCGGAAGATGCTTCCCCTTGCTATTGCCCGCTTTGCAAAGGCCGTGAGCCCTACGGGGACGAAGTGAAAGGCATCGAGAAAGCCTTCGAGCAGGCCCGCCAGGGGAGGTCCGGCGTTACTCTGCAAATCCTCACCACGCAAGGCAGCTATGCGGTGAATGACAAGGTCCTGGCGGCCGCCTCGCCCGGAACCAGGATCGTCTACTACGACGGGGCAAGGACGTACGACAGCTCGCACCGCCCCATGATCTACCCGCTTCTGGAGAGCTTTGCGCGGTCAGGCCACTGGCTCGGCGTCTACCCTCAACTCACAAGTTCCTGGCGCACCGTCTTTCCCTTCACCGGCCCGCAGTTTATGCAGGCTCGGATGCAGGAATTTGTGGACAAGCGGCTCAGCGGCGTGTTCGGGTATGCTACGCCCTCCAACCGTTATTATGAGTTCAATATTACTGCCTCCGCTGAGTGGGCGTGGAATAGCCGGGGACGCAGCCCGCGAGAATTTTCGGAAGCGTATGCGCAGAGGGCTGGATTTCCCCGTCCCCAGCGCTTTGGCGAATGGGCGCTCATGATGGGAGATGTGGGCTGGGACTTGGCAGGCAGCAGGGCGATCCAGCGGCTGATCCTGCCCGACCAGGCGCTCTTCGAGGAAAAGCAATTCCGGGGTTCACACCAACTGAAGGATTTGCAACCCCTGCAATTTGGGCTTGGGTACCTTTTGGAGTTTCCCAATCGCTCCTACTTCGAACGGAGCATGGCATTGGCTGCGCAGGCGCTTAAGCTCGCGGAAGCCGAAGGGGATGTGCGCATGGTGGACGAATCCCGGAGCGTTCTCGGCGCGCTACGTGTGCTTGATGGACTCGTGGATCTTTCGGATTCGCGAAGCCTTCCGGCGGAAAGAAGAGTTGCGGCTGCGACGGCGGCGCTCGCCCAGGTCGACGGCGCGGCGCGGGTGCTGGCCAATTCCGTTTACCGCTGGGGCACGACGGTGAACCCCCTGCCCCGGGAAGCTCTTCCCTCGCGCTTGCGTGACACCATTGATTTCGCCTCCGCGGTCGCCAGTGCGGTTTGGGAGATCGGCCGGGATCTTGGGATCAAGGACCCTTACCCAGCCTACCGACTTCGGCCGGTGCGAGAATGGAAGACTGAGGATTTCGCTACTGGAGCACCCACTTCATTATGGGCTGATGCTACTCGCCTGAGCGCCGGACCCGGCGAGTATGACGTGAGATTTCAATTCCTGGACGGCAAGGTGGGGCTGGACGTTCACTCCGTGGCACTGTTCCCAGGACCCCATGAAAATCAGCAACCACCCTTGGCCGTGGACCCATGGAATTCGCATGTGGGCGCCTATGCGGATTACTGGCTATCGCTCGCCAAAGATGGCCAGAGCGTATGGAAGCCGGGCGATCCTCTGTTTTTGAAGCTGGACGTCTCGCTTCCGCCCTCAAACGCGGACACCGTCCAACCCACCAGCCACGGCGTGGTTCTGATCGGCAAGTCATGGCGCGGAGAAGATGGCCCACCCTAAATCTGCCCCCGGGGCTTCGGGCGGCGGCCCCGATGCTACGAATCCAGAGACTTGAGGGTGGAGATGGGAATAGCCTTACTGATGGTCGCGTCGCCGACCTTCAGAGTTCCGTAAAGGCGGCGCGATACCTGGGCTCCGAAAAGCATCACTGCCGAGGATATATATGCCCAGGTCATAAAAGATACCATAACACCTATCGATCCATAAACCTGGCGGTAGTTGAAGAATGGCAGGAAGATGGTAAAAAGCCACCGGGCGGTTTCCCAAAGGACGGCGGTCAGCAAGGCTCCGGGCAAAGCGCGGCGCAGGTCCATAGGGCGGTGGGGGAGGCGCTCAAAAAGCACCACGAACATCAGCAGCGCCAGGGCAATGGAACTGCAGGCGGTCAGAAAGTGATAGAGGAATATGACCAGAGAATGCAACGACGGCCCCAGCAAGGCCTCCATCTGACGGCGGATGAAAATCTCCACGCCCACAAACGCCGCGGAGATCAGCATCAGGCACCCGACGATGAAAGCCATCTCCAAAGCCAGCAGACGGCTGCGCCACCACGTGCGCCCCTCGCTGACTTCCCAGGCGCGATTCAGAGCTTTTTCCAGGGGCACGAATACTCCCGAGGAACTCCACAGGAGAAGCAGAAACGAGAGGAGGCCGATTCTTCCGTAAGCCCGGCTGATGCCGACCAGGTTCTGCATGATGATATCGGTTCGTACGGGCAGATAACGCTGGAGGACCACGGAAAGGTTGCCCGCCAGCTCGAAACGACGAATGTAGAGCCCGCTCAACCCCAACAACAACAGCAGGAGGGGGAAAATGGCCAGCAGGCTGTGGTAGGCGATCGAGGCCGACACCATCAGCGAGTCTTCTTCCAAAAAGTTCACCAGGGCTTCGCGCAGCACATGGCGAGCTTTCACCCAACGCCTTTGAAAGCTCTCCCCTTTTCCGGTCGAAGGTGCGATTGGCATTTTCCCCAGGGGCCGGGATCCGCCACGCGGTGATGATGGCGCCCGGAGGTCCGGCCTTGAGGTTAGCTTATACCTGATTTCCGCACTGCTTGGCTAGTCGCATTTGAACTCGACGGAGAAGCACTCAGTGCGGGGCGGGCGGGGCGTTCTGTTTCTGGTAGGTCACGGAGCGCAAGGTACCGGTGATGGAGCCCACGGAGATCATGGCCTTGATGCGCAGAGGCAGTTGCCGTTCGTCAGCGCTGAGCCAGATGAGCATGCGCCCTTTCCTTTTGAGGAGGCCATTGAAAACCTTGGGCTCGACGCGCAGAGCGTCAAACGTCCCCATGGGGGTTTGCACCTTTTCGCGGGCTTGCACTTCCACGATGACGCGCTGGGTTTTCGAGCCGTCATTCACCGGCAGTTCGATGGTGTGGCCCATTTCCAGGTGCTGGCGGCGGAGATAATAGAAGGCGGTTACCACATCTTCGACGCAAGGTGGGATGTCATATTCGGCGTGCTTGGGTGGCGCCTGGGGCAGGTTCAGGTCGCGCTCATCAAGGAGGGCAAGTTTCCGCGCATAGTCAAAAGCTATGTGCGTATCTTTGTGCCGGTGCCCTTCGTTCACTTTCTTGACGATGCCCTCCGAGCAGAGCGTTTGCGCGCTGGAAGTGGCGCGGAAGACGTTGTCGACGGCAAAAAGGAGAGCGACGAAGCCCTCCGACCGCGCCGTGGCAGTGGCCTCGTAAGCGTCGTGCTCCCCTTCGCCACTCTTCCGCAAGGTGGCGGTCACCTCGCCGGCGCGAAAGACGGTCCACATCACATCGAAGGTGAGCGTCTCGCCCGGGGTGAAAGGTTCATGGGGATTTTGCGCGGTCCCGGCGGCCAGCGTGATGAGCAGGAGCGCGAAAAGCAATACAAAAACCCGACGCGGATTAGGAGTATGCATAAACCAGTTAGACGCGGAGCGCCTTACCAAGGCGGCCTTCCCCAATCTAGCGGAGCCAGATTCTGAACGCCAGAAAAATCATTATGGCAAGGTAGCCCAGAAAGGCTTCGTACTCATGATTTTTGCGGTACTGCTTCCACTGAAACTTCTCACCGCCCGCCGGCCGGCGAAAGCGCGGGAGGAAAAGAGGAACCCGCTGAGCGTAACCATCGTAAGCCTCCCCGAACTCGCGGCGCAAGTACTCTTCCTCGCGGCGGATGACCGGCCAATAGATCGCCGCGAACAGAACCAAGCTGGCCAGAGCCAGAATCCACCTGCCTCCGGCCACCGCGAATCCTGCGCCCATCAAGGCGCTTCCGAGGTAAAGCGGATTGCGTGTCCAGGCGTAAGGACCACTCATGGCGAGTCGCTGGTTCTTGGCAAGGTGGCCGGCAGCATAGGCACGAAGCGCCGACCCCGCCGCGGCCACAGCGCCGCCGGCAATGAGGAGCTTCACTGTGGGCCGGCAAAAAACCACGTAGGCGACGCCGAGCAGAAATCCCAGCGGCACACGCCAGCGCGCGGCCCATGCAGCGTAGGCGCTATCCATGCGCCCTCGCCAGACGTTTTTCCACGGCGGCCACAACCGATTCGACGGAAATTCCGGACAGATACGCCGGATAGGTCCCGCGCCGCGTGTGGTTGATCGGCCCGTAGTTGGAAAGGGCAATGTCATCGGCAGCAAACGGGCCGTTGCGCACCGGGTCAGTGGGCCCGTAAATGCCCACGATGGGCGTGCCCACGGCGGCCGCCAGGTGCAGAGGGCCCGTATCGCCACCGATGAAAAGCCGCGCGCGCCTTGCCAGGGCGATGAATTGCACGAGAGTGGTGGGCAGGTAGCGCGCGCGTTGGGCTCCGGCGTTCTGCAAGATTCCCTCGAGCAGGGGTTCTTCCGACGGGGAGCCGGTGAGTAGGATTTGCTCGCGCCGGGCGCCGGCCCATTGCCGGATCAGGGCCGCGTAATTCTCCGGCGACCAGCATTTCGAGCGCCAGCCACCGCCCGGGTTAATGATGATGAAGTCTTTGGTATCCAGTGCGGCAAGTTGCTGGTCCACGTGCCTGTCATCCTCTTGGTTCCGGGGCAGGGGAAACTGCCAGCGCTCGGTGTGCGCTCCCCGCCGTTCGACCAGCGCCAGGTTCTCCTGCACCACGTGGACGTGCGCGCGCGGTGAAACGCGCTGGGTGTAGAGAACCCCCGCGCTGGGCTCGCGCAACCAGCGTTCGGCAAACCCGACGCGTTCCTGGGCGCGGCTGAGCCACGCCACCACCGCGGACTTCCACAGTCCCTGGAAGTCGAATGCCACGCTATAGCGGGTCCGGCGCAGGTCGCCTACGCCGTTGCGAATTTCGTGCCAGGTTGCGGAGGAGGTCAAATGTCTACGCCATCCCAGGGTATCGAGGATCACGACGCGGTGAAGATGCGGGTTGCCGTCCAGCAGCAGCGCATGGCGCTTCTCCACGACCCAGTGAATCTGCGCTTGCGGGAACGACTCCGCCAAGGCTGCGGCGGCGGGCAGCGCGTGGACGATGTCGCCGATCGAGCTGAGACGAACAATCAGGAATCGCTGCGCCGGATCCGTCATCCCTCCCACCTGATAAGAACTCTGGCGCCGAAGGAGGCGGCGCTAATCTCCTGGCGCGCGGCGGGAAATCTCGGCCAGAAGTTCGCGCGTGGAATGATTCTTGGGGTCGCCCACGATGCGCACCTCGCCGCCGAAACTCTTCACCACTTCGCGCTCCGGGACCGTCTCCCGGGAGTAGTCGGTACCCTTGCAATGCACGTCCGGGAGCAGGTCAAGCAGGATCTCCGCCGCCGTCAGCCCGTCGAAGATCACCACGTAATCCACGGATTCGAGCGCTGCCACCAATTCCGCGCGGCCTTCCGCGGGGAGAATCGGCCGCCCCGCGCCTTTCAGCGCCGAAACGGCGCGGTCGCTGTTCACGCCCACCACCAGCACATCGCCGCAACGCCTTGCCCCTTCAAGATAACGCACATGGCCGACATGGAGAATATCAAAACAGCCGTTGGCGAAGGCGATGCGGCGGCCTTCCCGGCGCAGGCGCTCGCCGAGGGCGCACACTTCTTCACGAGGGATCACGGTTCCGCTCATGCGTTGCGGATGGCCTCCGTAATTTCGCCGAGGGAAACCGTGGCGGTGCCGCGCTTCATCACCACGAGCCCACCGGCGCAGTTGGCAATGAGGGCGGCTTCCAAGAAGCTCCCGCCGGCGGCCAGTGCCAGCGTGAACGCGGCAATCACCGTGTCGCCCGCACCTGTCACGTCGACGGCCTGGTCAGACCCGAAGATGGGAAGGTGGCGTGGCGGACGGTGCGGCTCAAATAAGGCCATGCCATCGCGCCCCCGCGTAATCAGCAACGCCTGGAGTCCCTGGCGCCGGAGGAATTTCCTTCCCAAGGTATGCAGCCGCTCGAGATCGTTTCCAATCGGCTGGCTGAAAGCGGCTTCGACCTCAGGTTCGTTGGGTGTGGCTGCGGTCAGGTTTTTGTACGTCAGGAGGTCGTAGCGGGAGTCGATGGTGATGGGCAGCGCATGGTGCCGGGCCCGCCGGCGAAGCGAATCCACTTCCTTGGCGTTGGTGGTGCTGTACCCATAATCGGCAACCAGCAGGCCGGTGGAGGAGGCAAGCAACGCCGCCGCTGCCCGAGTCAAGCGGGTTCGCACTTCCGCCGCCAGGGGGTGGCCCGGTTCCCGGTCGATCCGTACGATCTGCTGACGCTGCCAGTGCGACAGTCCTCCCAGAATTCGCGTCTTCGTGGGAGTCAGATAATTGGGCACGCGGACGATGTGCCGGATGGAAATGTGCCGTTCACGAAAGTAATGGAACAACGCGTCACCGGGCTCATCGTCGCCCACGACCCCCACGGGGATGACGTGCGCGCCGAGCGCGGCCAAGTTATTCGCGGCATTGGCGCCGCCTCCCGGCACCACTTGCCTCTCGCGCTCCTTCAGGATCAGCACCGGCGCTTCCCGGGAGACGCGCATGATTTCGCCGTAGACGGACTCATCAGCAACGAGGTCTCCCAGCATGATGACGCGCTGGCGCGGGAGCCGCTCCAGCAAGGCCAGCAATGCCGTACGGTCGGAGGTTGGGATGCTCATAGTTTTGGTTCAGCACATTCCGCTAGGCGGAATGATCGTGCGTGATGTTCCAACGCTTGACGAGTTCCAGGGTGGCTCGAAACACCTCTTCCACTGAGATGTCGTGCATGCAACGGAAATCAATCGGACACACGCGCCGCCCGCAAGGGCTGCACTCCACGCCGCGCTTCACGATGCGCACCCGCGTTCCCATCGGCCCCGTGGCGCGCTCGTCGGTGGAACCAAAGATGGCCACCAGCGGGATTCCCAGCGCCGCCGCCAGGTGCATGGGGCCGGAATCGTTCGTCACCATCAATCGGCACCGCGCCATGAGCGCCAGCAATTGCCGCAAGGACGTTTCGCCCGCGGCGATGGCGGGTGTGTGCTGCATGGCGCCAGCGATTTGCTCCGCCAGCGGGCGTTCGGCAGCGGACCCGAAGATTAGCACATCGGCGTTTAACGCACCAATCAGGCGGTCGGCCAGTCCCGCAAAGCGCTCGGGCAACCAGCGCTTGGCAGGGCCGAAGGCTGCGCCCGGCGCGAGTCCCACCAGGAATCGCGGGCCGTTCAACCCCAGCGCATCCATCTTTCTCGTGGCCCAGTGGTTTTCCGCCTCGGTCAGGCGAAGCCGAATTTCTTCCACGGGTCGAGGCTTGTCGATCATGCCCGCGCGAAAAAGGAGTTGCAAGTAATAATAGACCTGGTGCCCATAGGCGGCAGGAAGAGGTGGTTCGATGGCGTCGTGGAGCAGCAAGCCGCGGCCATCGCGCGCATAGCCAATGCGCAACGGGATGCGCGCCCGCCAGGCCATCCAGGCGGCATGAAACGAGTTGGGGAGAAGCAGAGCGGCATCAAAGCGCTCCGCCCGTAGTTCCTTGATGAGCTTGGCAAACCCCAACGGCCCACGATGCTCACTCGCGGGCTTATAGATAATTTGGCGATTTACAGCCGGGAGGTGCCAATAGATTTCACTGACCCAGGGCTTGGAGAGCAGGACGATTTCCGCCCGCGGAAAGCTCGCGCGCAGGGCCTCCAACGCGGGGAGTGACATCACCGCGTCGCCCACCCAATTGGTGGACCGCACCAGAATGCGTTGTACGTTCGCAAAGCGAGCCGATGCCATCATGAATGCGCTTTATCCAGATAAGCCAGCAGGGTGGATTCGAAATCTCCAGCGTCCGTGATCTGCGCGATAATCTCGCATGCCAAAATGGGCAGTTGCGCCGCCCAATCGCGAGGGAACTTTACCGCATCCTTTTGGGTTGTCAGCAGAGCCGCCGCACCGTGCTTGCAGGCATTCTCCACCAACCGTTGAATCTCCCCGCCAGTGTATACGTGATGGTCGGGAAATGCATCCTCGGCGATAACATTGAATCCCCAACGGCGCAGGTCGGCAAAGAATGCCCGTGGGTTGCCGATCCCGCAGTAGGCCGCCACTTTCCGGGCTTGGATTTCCTCAATGGAAATGGCCTCGCCACTCCAAGCGTCGGTCCAACCGGTCAATACCGTCCGGCTGCGAAAGACCTTGGCAGCGGGATGGACTTTCAACACCAGATCTTGCAGAGGTTGCGGATCAGCGGAATCCGTGCGCGTGAGCACCACCATCTGCGCCCGCCGCAGGGCAGAGAGCGGTTCACGCTGGCGGCCGGCGGGGAGCAATTGCCGGTCGGAAATGGTTTGCGTTGCATCCATTGCCAGCAAGTCCACATTGCGGGCGAGCGCCAGATGCTGGAAGCCGTCGTCGAGAATGTGCACGTCTACCGGGAAACGCTGTTCCGCAGCCTGCCCGCCGCGAAAGCGTTCAGCACACACGACGAGGGGAACATCCGGAAGCATACGGGCCAGAAGCGCCGCCTCGTCGCCGATTTCCTGCGCGTTCGCACGACGGCCTGCCTCAGGCGCCACAACGATCATCTCTGCCTTGCTGTTGCGGCCGTACCCTCGCGTGAGAATGCTGGGTTTCAACCCCCGGCGCAACAGGATGCTGGCGACACACGCGACGAGGGGCGTTTTACCCGTTCCACCCACTGTGAGGTTACCGACGCTCACCACGGGCCGCGCCAGGCGACGGGTTTTGAACCAGCCCCATTTGTAGGCGGCGTGGCGCAACGCGACGCCGAACCGAAATCCCGCCGAAAATGGCAGCAAGAGCGGATTCACTTGACCTCGTGGGAAAGCGACTCACGGCCTTGCTTATCGCGATCCAGGTATTTCCGCAGGTCATCGAGGGTGCGCGCGGTCGCGCCGGAGTTCTGCTCCAGAACCTCCCGCGCGCTCGCCCCCAGACGCTCGCGCGCCTCCTTATTCTCCAGCAGCCACGCGGCGTGGGCGAGTTCCTCCGGGTTGTGCACCTGGATGGCTGCCCCGGCGTCCAGAAACAACTTGGCGATGTCGCGGAAGTTCTCCATGTGGGGCCCGAAGGCAATCACCTTTGACCAATAGGCGGGCTCGAGCAAGTTGTGCCCACCCGTCGGAACCAGACTGCCCCCCATGAAAACCATGTCCGCCAGTTCGAAAACTCCCGCCAACTCGCCAATCGTGTCCAAGAGGAGAATGGCGGTCGAGGCCAGTTGGCGCGATAGCGCCGGCTCTTCAATTTGCAAGGTGGTGCGGCGCACAAATCCGCGTTGGGCGCGCGACAAATCCTGGCTGACCTCCTCGAAGCGGTTGGGATGGCGCGGAGCAAGGATCAGCAGCGCCTTGGGATACCGCGCCTGGATCAAGTCCCAGGCCTCGAGCACCAGCGGTTCCTCCCCGGGCATGGTGCTTGCGGCCACTACCACCGGCCCGCGCTGAGCTTCCCGGAGAGCAGCCTTCAAGGCCTGAGCAAACTCTCCGAGTTTTGGAGGCTGGGCATCGAACTTCAGATTCCCAACCGTCTTGACGCGCTCCGGCGGGGCGCCGATTTGGCGGAATCTCTCCGCGTCTTCTTCCGTCTGCGCGCAAATCTCGTTAACGTCGGCAAGCACGCGCCGCATGAAGGGCCGCGCGAGCTGATAACCACGTAGCGACCGCTTGGACAGGCGCGCGTTGACCATGACCACGCGGGCGCCCGCCTCCTGTGCGGCGCGCAAGAGATTGGGCCACAGTTCGGTTTCGACGATCACCAGTACTGATGGTTTGATGCGAGCCAGCGCTTTGCCCACCGCCCAGCGCCAATCCAGGGGGAGATAGAAGCGGCCGGCGAGGGAGGGCAGTCGCTTTTCGCCGGCTTCGCGCCCCGCCGGTGTCACGTGGCTCAGGTAGATCTTGCGCTCGGGAAACATCCGCTGCATTTCCGTGACCAGACCTGCAACCGCCAAGGTTTCCCCCAGGGAGACAGCATGAACCCAAATCGCACCGCGACCGGTTTCCTGGAACGGGATACTCCCGAACCGCTCCGCCCAGTAGCCGCGCTTCTGTCCTCGGCCCTTTCGCCACCAGTAGAATGGCGCTGCCAGTATCATACCCACCGAGAAAAGCATGCTGTAGATCAGATACATATCAGGAAGGACTGCGAGCAGGTCTCGTAAATACCGGTGGAACCAGAAGCCGATTATATGCTGAAAGCACGGTGCGGACAATGCGGGTCGATGTCGCGAGGGCGAGGCTGCAAGGGCAGCGTCGAATCCGTTCGCGGGTCTTTGCATTCGACACCTTCCGACGGTTGACAAGACATTATCGGTGGCGGCCGGTCCGTTGCACCGGCGTGTGAACTACCCGGCGGTGGAGGTGAGACTGGCAGGCGCGTCAGGCCGGTGTTTTTTGGGAACTCCTTTGGTGTGGCAGTCCGTACATTTCACAAAATGGATATTGTGCGGGCTCAGGGTAGATTTGAAAGTCGTGTCCATGGCTTCCACGTCGAGGCCGCAATTGGAAAGGCGCGGATGGCAAGTGGCGCAGGTGGCACGCGTGCGCATGCTGTGATTTTCATGGCAGGCATAGCAACTAAGGCCTTCATGAACGCCCAGGGGAGTACGGTCGTCGCCGGAGCGGGCCTGCCGCGTGGCGTCCGGCGCATGGCACTGATAGCAGAGCGCCTGCCGCGGGTCGCGGCTGATCTTCACTTGCCTTTCCCCTTCGCGCACCACGGGCAAGGGAAGATCCGACAGGGCGATGGACTGCAATTCTCGCCGGTCGAAGAATGCCACCGAGGGCCGGTTCAATTCCTGAGTCGTGCTCGTCGCGGGTTTTTCCGCCGGACGGGCCAGGGGATTGCCGTGGTGGTGCATCACATGGCAGTTCAAACAGACGATGACGGGCCGGTCCGCAAGAGCGGGGTCGCGCAGTTTCCAGGGGCCCTGCGTATCGATGGGCGTCACCAGGTCGCGAATGCTGCCGTCGTAGTGCGTGCCGTGGCAACGCAGGCAATCGTCCATCAGCAGGCGGCGATGGTTGTGTTTGGCGTCGAGGAACACCTCCTTGTACGCGACGTGGTGCAAGCCCGACCCCCACTCCGCCCACTCCTGCTGGTGGCAAGTCTGGCACCGCTCGGTGACGCGGAAAACATCGCGCGTCTGCAATCGCACCTGTTCCGGCACGTCGCCCCTGAGGTGATTGAACACCCGGCGCATGTTGTTGATGTGGAAACCGGCTTCCAGAGTAAAGACGTCACCGTGGCACGCGCCACAGGAGATGTTGCGGTGAGTGGACGTGTGCCAGTCGGAGTAGGGCTGCCAGATTTCGTGGCATCGCGCACAGGCTTTTCCGCCCGAGTATTCGTAGTAAACGCTGGCGCCGGGCAAAGTGAGAATGACGACGCCCAACATGATGAGAGCTAAACGCAGGTGACGAGTTTTGGATGGTGGTTGAGGCATTTTGCTTTTCAATGGTGAATAGTGAATGGTGAATAGTCACACACGTTTTGCACCCGCATTTCACTATTCACCATTTACCATTCACTATTTACCATTCACTATTTCCCTCGCTATCCGCGCATGTGCGTGCCCTTCCAGTTGCGGGCGATGCCCTCCGAGGCCATGTAGGCGATGGCCATGATGGTCAGGGCGGGATTGAATCCGCCGTTGGTAACGTGCACGCTACCGTCGATGACGAACAGGTTCGCCACGTCGTGCACCTGGCAGTAGCGGTTCACCACCGAGGTCTTGGGGTCGTTGCCCATGCGGCAGGTTCCGGCCTGGTGCTGCCCGCCGCTCAGGCCCTTGCCGGGAAGTTTCGGCCAGGTCGTGGTGGCGCCGGCTTCCTTCAGCCACGCGGCCGCTTTTCCCGAAATGTAATTGGCGACGTCGAGGTCCTGGGGATGCCGAGTACCCGAAAGACGTGCCACGGGAATTCCCCAATCGTCTACGACGCGCGGGTCCACTTGTACGCGCGCATCGAAGACGGGCATCTCCTGCACGGGGCCGTGCACCGCCATGCAGCGATTGAAGAACCTGCGCATGAAGTCCTTATTCGCGGCGCCCCAGCGCGGCACGCCGGGCGGGGAGAGCGCGGCGGCTTGAATGGGCAGGCGGATGAACTCGTTGCAAAGCATCGCTCCGCCCACCAAGCCCGGATTGCCGTGGTTGTAATCGCAGATGGCGATGGAAGCTCCGGGGCCGAGGTCGTCGTAGGTGTCCGTTTCCATCAGGCCATAAGCGCCGGAGTAGGCGTGCCCCATTAAATTGCGCCCCACCCAGTCGTAGCGATTGCCGAGGCCGGTGGGGAAAAGGCGGCTGGGGGAATTGAGCAACAGGCGCGGCGTTTCCGTGGCCGAGGCGGAGACCACCACGAGATCGGCGGGCTGCTCCTGCAAGTGGCCGCGCTCGTCGAAGTACTCGACCCCCGTCACCTGGCCCTGATCGTCGGTCACGATTTTCCTGGCCACGCACTCGGTGCGCAACGTGCAGTTGCCGGTGGCGAGGGCGCGTGGGATCACTGTATTGTGCGTGCCGCATTTGGCGTCAACTTCGCAGGCAAAACCCACGCACCAGCGGCAACGCATGCAACCGCCCCGGCCATTGTACGGAACCGTATTGCGCAGCATGGGAAGATCAAAAGGATGAAGCTTCAGGCGCTCCGCAGCGGCTTTCAGGATTACGTGCTCGCGGCTGGGCGGCAAGGGCGGCATGGGGAGGGGCCGGCTGCGCGCCCCTTTGAAGATGTTGTGGGTGTCGTCGCCGGAAACGCCGATTTCCCATTCGGCCTTGGTGTAGTAGGGCTCAAGGTCCTGGTAGGTGAGGGGCCAGTCGGCCAGCGTGCTGCCCGCCACCGCGCCGTAAGTGGAGCGCATGCGGAAGTCTTTCTCGAGATAACGCCAGGCCATGGCGCCATAGCTGAACGTGCCGCCGCCCACACACGCGGCATTGTTGTTGTACGCGCCGTCGCTTGGCAAAACGACACGCTCCTGGCCGTCGGCGGCCACCACCACGCGCCGGTAATGCTCGTCGTCAGGTCCAAACGCGCACCCCAACGGCGATGTGCGCTGGTTGCGCAGGTCGTCTTTGCGGCAATCGTAGGCGGTGTACCACCTGCCGCGCTCGAGCAGCACCACGCTCAGGCCGGCTTCAGCGAGCTCTTTGGCCACAATGCCGCCGCCCGCTCCTGCTCCGACGATCACTGCGTTCACTCGTGGTAGTGCCATTCGCTTAACCTGATTTCGAGAAGTGGCTATTAGTTAGTGGCGAGTGGTTAGTTGCTGCTCACCACCCACTAACCACCAGCCACTAACCACTCGCCACTCTCCCCCGCACCGGTGGGTAGGGCAGGCGCAGCATCTTCCAACTTACCCGCTCGCGATTGCCGCCGTGCCGCGGATCGCCGTAGAACCCCTGCATCGTGTGGCTGACAACAAGGTCGAAGAACGACTTGGCGGAAACCTGTTTCCAGCACTCTCCCCGCGCTTGACCTTTGTCCATGGATTGCAGCACGGCGTCCTGCTGCTTCGCAGTAAGCGCCACGAACGGTTTGCCGAACATCGCGAGGCTGGTTGCGTCTGTGCCGGCGAGGCCCCACTGATAGGTTTTCTGCAGCCGGCGGTACGGGCCCGCCAGTTGCCGATCAATGAAGGTGACCACCCCCGCCCATGCTGCTCCCGGATCCTGGTCAGCCGGTATGATCCGCTCGCAAATCGCCTCCAACGTGCGAGCTTCATCCTCGTTCAGGCAACGCCAGGGAGAGATGGAGCCCATGCACCCCGCCATGGGTCCCGCCGCCGTGGCAACGGCGGTGATCTGCATGAACTTCCGTCGGGTTAACCTCGCACTTTGGCTCATAAGGCAGAAGACCCAGCAACCGAGAGACCATCCGGGCGAAGAGGGAAAGAACTGGTCGGGCGAAATGTCAGAAATGCGGAATGATGAGCCGGGATTTCTGGCCTTGGCTATTGTAGGGCCAAGTGGTGCGGCCCCACTTGGACGGTTGCTGATGCGACCCCTACACCAACGAGCGAAAGACTAGGAATGCGCAACCGCCCTGCCCGACCGAGGTGAAAATAACGACTAACTCCTTGCATATCACAAAGTCATAAGGAAAATTGCATAACTTCTTTGTTTTCAATCAACCATTGGGAGCACTTTTTTTGCCCCTTTGTTTTCAATCAACCATTGGGAGCAACCTTCATTTTTAACATCTTTTTGTATCACCCTCCGCCCCGCGGCGCTATGCTCTTGCAACTGCTTTAATCTCAATGGATTGAGAAATTGGGCGGGACAGGAACATCCCTCAAATTGCGGGTAAGAGTCTGTATTTTCAATAACATTTCCAGCTTTCTTCCCAGCGACATGAAATCCTCGGCACATTTTTGCAAGCCGTGGGCATCTTGTCCAGACTCGCCGGGAACTGCCCAAGACGCTCTCCGCCTTGTGCCTTCCCCCCGCCCCCTACCC
>Ga0326727_10005307_pt1 | contig 37053 bp, 26 predicted proteins | sample MB2enrmetagenome_FD_207643 | JGI IMG/M metagenome (GOLD analysis project Ga0326727, IMG submission 207643) | Lab enriched peat soil microbial communities from McLean, Ithaca, NY, United States - MB29MY | ecosystem: Environmental > Terrestrial > Soil > Wetlands > Peat | place: USA: New York... | reverse complement strand
GCTCCCGGTAGGACAGCGACTTCTCCGTCGCTTCACTCTCCAACGCCGTCAAGGCCGATTCCCGCACCGCACTCAACTGCTTCTGCGTCTCCTCGACAGACTGCTCTTGTGTCTCGTGGATCCTGGCGTGCAGCGTTTCCAGCAGGCCTTCCAGGCTGGCCTGGATGCCCGCCTCCATCTCCTTCGTCTGCTGCGCTTGCACCTCGACCAGCGCCGCCCGCAGTTGCTCCCGGTAGGACGCGGACTTCTCCGTCGCTTCGCTCTCCAGCGCGGTGAAGGCCGATTCGCGCGCCGCGCCCAACTGCTTCTGGGTCTCCTCCACGCACTGTTCGCGAGCCGAACAGAGCCCCTCGTTCAGCAGTTCGAGAGCTTCCTCGGCTTGTTTGTTGAAGTCTCTGACCACCACTTCCAGCGCCGATTCAACGCTGCCTTCAAGCTTTTCCGAAATCTCCTCGCTGGCCTTCGCCGAAGACTCGCGGGCCACAGATTCCAATTCGGATCGTAACTGGCCTGCGAACGCCTCCGCCTCGGCGTGAAATTTCTCGAGTTGCGATGCCGATTCGCTCGCCAGGCGCGGCAGACTCTCCTCGGCCTTCTTCAAACTGAGCTCCAGGTTCTGGCGGGCCGCCTGCAATCGTGCGGCGGCCTCGTCGCCAGCTCGATTCAGTAAGTCCACGGCAGAGTCCACGCATACGGAAATTGCCTTGACGGCGGTACCGGATTCTTCCTTGCAAATCTTCCTGGCCTCCGTTCCCGCGTTCAGAGTGTTCGCCTGAATTTCCTTCCGCAGTGCTTCGAGGCTTTGCTGGAGCGATTCCTCACTGCTCCTGCGGGCGCCCTCAATTTGCGACTTGACTTCCTCGGAGACCTGGGTGGTGCGGGACAGGAGGTTCTCCATTTCCCCGCGCGCAGCTTGCATGCGGATCAAAAGGGCGTTCAATTCCTCCTTGAGCATCTGCGCCTCATCGTTGGTCTCTTGCAAAGATTCGAATGCCGCGAGGCCGGCGTTTTGTGCCGGTACGGAAGGCGCTTGGGCGGGCACGGACTCCTGCCGGGGCACCGCCGGCTGGGTTGAAGGCGCCGCGGTCTCCCCGGCTAAACGAGTCAAGGCGTGCACTGCCATGTTGAATTGGCTCAGGCCCCCGGTCTGTTCTCCTGCTTCCACCGGAAATCCTCCTGGCGCAAGGTGCGTCGTCTCCATCTTCAGGTCGTCCTCGGGAGGCGCAGCGGCCGTCGCCGGAGGGCCAGTCTCGGCATGTGGGCCCGGGCCTTTCCGCCCATCCAGGACGCTCTGCCGCTCCTTCGCCCAATCCTCAGGGGGAAGTCTGACTCCCCAGACATTCTGCGCTTCCAGGAGTTCGACACAAACTTCGAAGGGGTCTTCTGCAAAACGCTTCGCACAGATTCTATTGACCCGGCCTCGGGCGGACCGTCCGAGCAGTGGATTCTCGATCAAGACCTGATCGTCAACCGCCAAGCGGTGGAACGTGGCGATTCTGCCGCCATGCTTGTTAACACTGATCGTCCAGGTGTTCTCCTTGAAGGACTGTCCTGTCGCGTCGGTGCCGTGCACGGTTATCGGAACGATAATCGAAAGGCGGGCGCTGCGACGCCCCACCACGCCGGGAATTTCGGGTTCATCAGGAGTCGGCAGCATATTAAGGTGAGAAAATCTTAGAGGATTGAGGAGAGCAAGTCAACAGCGGAGCCATGGTACGGAGGTACCGTCGCGTGCAGTACCTAGGATTGACTCATGGTGCATTACTCGATGCTGCACTTGTACTGGCGTATACGGATTCCCACGCCCCCTGCCTCCTCGAAATCGCTCCCCCCCTCACGCAAAGCGGCCCGGCCGATACGGCTCCAGGGGGAAAGAAGCGGCGCGGCTGAGGACCAACTCGGAGATTTGTTGAGCGGTGATGGGGGCCAGGAGAATGCCATGGCGGAAGTGGCCAGTAGCAAGTATGAGATTATCCAGCTTACTATGACCTAGAATGGGCAGGTGATCCGAAGTATCAGGGCGCAGTCCTGCCCAGGAGCGAAGAAAGGCACACTCCTTCAGGAAAGGCGCGAACTTCATTGCTCCATTGAGGATGGATTGCAGTCCTTCGGCCGTCACGCGTTTTTCGAACCCGGCGTACTCGGCTGTCGTGCCGACGACGACCCGCCGGGCAGAGCGCGGCACGAGGTAATGCGTTCCGGCGCGGACCACGTGGGGAATTTCACGAGGCGATTCGAATTCCATCATTTGGCCTCGACAAGGCTGCATGGCGAGCTGCAGCCCCGCCTGCGCGGCGAGCCCTCCCGACCAGCAGCCCGCCGCCAGCACGAACGAGCCTGCCGAAAGCAGTGCGGGCGCGCCGTCATGAGAGCCGGTCCGGGTGTGAACGGCTTCCACGCGGTCGTCGCGGACGACCCAGTCCTCCACCGCGCAGCGAGATTGAAATTTCACCCCCAGGCGGTGAGCGGCCTCGATCACGGCCCGCGTCAATTTCTCATTATCCACCCAATGGTCCTCAGAAGCGCCGAGGGCGAGGCGGATCTTCTTCGAAAGCCCCGGCATTTTATGTTCGAGGCTGGCCACCGTGAGCCTTTCCAGCGGCAGCCCGGCCCGGGACTGGTTCCAGAAAAGCTTCTCGAGGTTTGCGACTTGCTTTTCGTCGGTTGCAATCAGCAGGCTCCCGTCGCGACGAAACCCGACGTCCTGCCCACTCAAATCCTCGATTTCCGCGACGAAATCAGGAAACAGAGCGTGGCTGGCTGCGCACAAGGCGAAGAACGCATCCGGCACTGCGGTTTCACCCTGCGGACCGATCATTCCCGCCGCCGCACTGCTGGCCTCGGACCCGGGCTCGCCACGATCGAAAACAGATACTCGCAGCTTGGCCTGGGCCAAGCGCAGCGCAATGGATGAGCCTATGAGGCCGCCTCCAATAACGATCACGTCAGGGTTGTTCGCTGAGGTGGATGTGGACGTCATGGAATTATTGTATCACTAGTGTTGCCGGGGCGGCTTCGAGTTGTCGCAGCGCCCGTTGTGGCGGTCCGCGGAGAACCGTGCGGGTTGCCCATACATCCCTGCCGGATGCCCGGAAGTTATGTCATAATCGAAGCTCCGTCCCACGCGGCCGGCGCTCAGTGCCGTCCGAGGAGCCATCCCTTGATCTGCCCGATCTGCAATAAACGCAAGGCAAAGAGGTTCTGCCCCGCCCGGGGAGACAGCATCTGCGCGGTTTGTTGTGGAACCGAACGCGAAGCATCCATCGACTGTCCCTCGGACTGTCCTCACCTGGTGGCCAGCCGCAAGTATGATGCCGAGCGGCGCCAAATCGACTGGAGCAACGTCCCGTTTTCCGATGCCGAAATCTCGCAAAGGTTCGCCGAGGCCCACTCCCCGCTGATGATCGCGCTGCTTTCTTGCATTGGGCGATATAGCCGCGACCACCGCCAGGTGGTGGACACGGATGTGGTGGCGTCGCTGAAGGCGCTGGCCGAATCCTACCGGACGCTTTCGAGCGGCCTCTATTATGAGAAGCCTCCTGACTATCTTTACCAGCGAGAACTCTACCAGGAACTGCAAGCCGCCCTGGAAGAATTCCAACGGATCGAAACTCAAAGGCAAGGCCTGATCAGCACGCGGAACAGCGACATCCGCGATGCATTAATCTACCTAACCAGGCTCGGCGCCATCCGCTCCAATGGCCGGCCAAAGGGCCGAGCCTTCCTGGACCTGATCCGGGAGGTTGCTTCCTACGAACGCGCCAAAGCCGACTCGAAAATCGTTCTTCTCAGCTAGTCGGTCGAAGGGTCACCCCCCAGAGTAGACGATCCTTTGTTTTCATAGACATTCTCGGTTTGTTCCCCCAGAAACGTCTTCCGGAGTTCAGCCAAGCCTACTCACTTTCCCCATTCAAACGGCGGCCAGCCTGCACCTCGGCGCTCAACCTCTCACTTAAATAGGCTATCAGCACACCGGTTCCTTGTCAAGAGAAATCTTCCCGAGGTGGACTTATTGACCTAGCCCATTGAACGCGGAGACGGAGGTGCCGCTCCTGCCTCTGTTCCGTCAAAGCACGCGGAATCGGAGAGTGTCCGGGATTTTCTCGAGGGCACGGATCAGGCCATCGTCCCACTCGTGATTGATATCCAGGATGGCGTAGCCGACTGCCCCTCTGGTCTCGTAGACCTGCCGCTCGACGTTGATCCCTCGGTCCGCAAACACCCGGTTGATGGCCAGCAGCATTCCGGGTATGTTCCTGTGGATATGCGCTAGCCGGTGAGTCTGCGGCGTGCTCTCGAGTTGGCAGTTTGGCAAATTCACGCTGAGCTTGGAACTACCGCTCTGCAAGTAGCGGTGGACCTGCGCCGAAACGAATTGTCCGATGCTTTGCTGAGCTTCCTCGGTGCTTCCGCCCACGTGCGGCGTCAGAATTACGTTGGCCAGGTTTTGGAGTGAATCGGAAAACAACTCGCCGCTGGCCGGTTCCTCGGGAAAGACATCGACGGCCGCCCCGCTCAGCTTGCCGCTCCTCAGATTCTCCGCCAGCGCTTCGTGATTCATCACAAAGCCGCGGCTCAGGTTCAGGAAGAACGCGCCCTTTTTCATGATCCGGAATTCCTCTTCACCGAAGAGATTCCTGTTTTGCGGCTTGCCGTCGACGTGGAGAGAAACCACGTCGGCGGTTTGGAGCAGCTCCGAGAAGGTGCAGTTCCTGGCGTTACCGCGCGCCAGGACGTCCGCCACATCGCAGAAGACGACTTTCATGCCGATCGCTTCCGCCAACTCGGAAAGCTGCGAGCCGATCTTGCCATAGCCTATAATGCCGAGGGTCAGACCGCGAACTTCATGACATCCTTTGGCGCTCTTGTGCCAGACGCCGCGGTGCAGGGCGAAACTGCTGTGAAAAACCCGCCGCACCAGCATGATGATTTCCCCCAGGGCGAGCTCGGCCACGGAGCGGGTGTTGCTGTGAGGGTCATTGAACACGGCGATGCCCCGAGCGGTGCAACTCGGCAAGTCGATGTGCTCGACGCCGATGCAATACGCGCCTACGACAAGCAATTCAGGAGCAGATTCGAGGACGGCCTTGGTGACTCTTGTCTTGGACCGGACGCCGAGGACGCTGACATCCCGGAGTACCTGAAGGAGTACGCCCTCATTCGGGCTTCCCGGCAAGGTCCTGACTTCGTAGCCGGCGCGTGAAAACGTTGCGACCGCATCTTCATGCACGCCCTCGAAGAACAAAGCTTTCATCGCCATCTCGTTCCCTCGCCAAAAAAAGTGATGCGTTTATAGCATACTTCCGAGAAGTTGCTGAAAGAATAGTACTTTAGAGTCTAGAATAGACAAATCCGTGGAGGCGGCCCTCGCGGCCGACCTGGAGCCATCACGGGGTTGCTGCTACTTGGGGGGTGAAATGCCCAGGCGATTGGAAAACTACGTGGAAGGCGGCTGGCGCGCTTCTCGCGCCACCGAGTCATTGAACGTACTGAACCCGGCGTCGACGCAGGTGTTGGCGGAGGTTCCGCTCTCACCGCCCGAGGAAGTGGACGCGGCGGCGCTTGCAGCCGAGCGGGCATTTCCAGAGTGGCGGCGCAGGCCGGCGGGAGAGCGGACTCAGCCGCTCTTCAAGCTTAAGGCGCTGCTCGAGGAGCACCTGGACGACCTGGCGCGCAGCGTCACCGAGGAGTGCGGCAAGACCTACGCTGAAAGCGTCGGAGAACTGCGGCGCGCCATCGAGAATGTGGAGGTCGCTTGCGGCATCCCCAGCCTGATGCAGGGCTATAACAGCGAAGATATTGCACCGGGGATTGACGAGCACATGATCCGGCAGCCGTTAGGTGTGGTGGCGGCCGTCACGCCGTTCAATTTTCCCGCCATGATCCCGTTTTGGTTCATGCCCTATGCCCTGGCGACGGGAAACTGCTTCATCCTGAAACCCTCGGAGCGCGTGCCGCTGACTTCCACCCAGCTTTTCCACCTGCTGGAGGCCTCCGGTTTCCCCCCCGGCGTGGTGCAGCTCGTGAACGGCGGCAAAGAGACGGTCAACTCGCTGCTCGATCATCCGGCCATCCGGGCGATCAGCTTTGTAGGCTCGACTGCGACGGCGCGCCACATCTACAGCCGGGCGGCGGCCAACGGGAAGCGCGCCCAATGCCAAGGCGGGGCCAAGAACCCGGTGGTGGTGATGCCGGATGCCGACCTGGAGATGACCACCCGGATCCTGGCCGATTCCGCCTTCGGTTGCGCCGGGCAGCGCTGCCTGGCGGCCTCCGTCGCCATCACCGTGGGCGAGGCAAGAAGAGCTTTGACGGAACAACTGGAGGAGGCCGCCAGCAGCCGCAAGGTCGGATACGGCCTGGACGAAGGCGTGGAGATGGGGCCCGTCATCTCGTTTGAAAGCAAAACGCGGATCGAAGCGTTGATCGCCAAGGGCGAGCGCGAAGGAGCGAGCTTGCGCGTGGACGGGCGGGGCAAAAAAGTGAAGGACTACGAGGAGGGATTCTTCGTTTTTCCCACCGTCCTGGACGGGGTTTCGCCGCAAGGTGAAATCGCTCGCACCGAGATCTTCGGCCCCGTCTTGAGCCTCATGCACGCCTCCTCGCTCGACGAGGCGATACAAATGGTCAATGCACGCAGCTACGGCAACATGGCCTGCGTTTTCACACGCGATGGCGCGACAGCGCGGCGTTTTCGGTACGAAGTCAACGCCGGCAATATCGGCGTCAATATCGGCGTGGCCGCGCCTCTGGCAACCTTTCCCTTCAGCGGTTGGGGCGAGAGTTTCTTCGGCGACTTGCACGCCCAGGCACGGCACGGCGTCGAGTTTTATACACAGACGAAGGTCGTGATCGAGCGGTGGCTGCGGGAATGGAACCGGAAATCTTAATTGATTCAATATATCATTGACTCATTGATCATTGAAAGAGCCGGACCTCGATGTTCAATGATTCAAAGGCTCAATGGGGCAATGAAACAATGAACAACGACTACGCTTTCGAGATGGCGACCTCAGCCGTTCGCTTCGGCGTTGGCGTAACCCGCGAAGTGGGGGCAGAACTCGCGGACCAGGGGAAGGGGCACGCATTAGTCTTCACTGATGCCAACTTGCGCGCCTTGTCCCCGGTGTCTACGGTGCTCGAATCGCTCGGCGAGCACAGGATCCGCTATTCAGTCTTTGACCGCGTGCGCGTCGAGCCCAGCGATGAATCGTTTTGCGAAGCGATTACTGCCGCTCAGGCCGACAACTTTGATTGCATTGTCGCCGTGGGCGGGGGATCTACAATCGACACTGCAAAGGCGGCCAATCTCTATAGCACTTATCCAGCCGATTTCCTCGACTATGTCAATCCACCCATTGGCAAGGGCAAGCCCGTGCCTGGCCCTCTCAAAACGCTGATCGCCGTTCCCACCACCGCGGGCACCGGAAGTGAAACCACGGGAGTGGCCATTTTCGACCTGACTCGAATCCATGCCAAAACCGGCATCGCGCACCGCCGGCTTAAACCAACCTTGGGCCTTCTCGACCCGGAGAACACCCGGACGCAGCCGCCCGCCGTGGCCACTTCCACCGGGCTGGACGTGTTGAGCCACTCTGTGGAGTCGTATACGACCTTGCCCTTCGATAAGCGCCCGCTGCCCGCGCGGCCGATTCTGCGCCCGGCGTATCAAGGGTCGAATCCCATCAGCGATGTTTGGAGCCTGGAGGCTCTGCGGCTTGTGGCGACTTACTTGCGGCTCGCGGTAGCGGACCCGGAGAACGACGAGGCGCGCGCCGCCATGCTGCTCGCCGCATCCTATGCGGGGATCGGATTCGGAAATGCCGGACTGCATTTGCCGCATGGCATGTCCTATGCCGTCTCCGGCCTGGTGCGGGATTACAGGGCGCCAGGCTATGGCGCCGGACATCCTCTGGTCCCGCACGGGATCTCGGTGATTCTCAACGCCCCGGCGGCATTCCGCTTCACCGCGCGGGCCTGTCCCGAGCGCCACCTCAAGGCGGCGGAAATACTCGGCGCCAAGATCAACGGCGCTCGCCCGGAGGACGCGGGTAAGATATTGGCCGAGCAGATCATCGGCTTCATGCGGGATCTGCGCATTCCTAACGGGTTGCGAGCGCTCGGCTATCAAACTTCCGACATCCCCGCACTCGTCGAGTGCACCCTGCCTCAACACCGCGTCACCAAGCTATCGCCCCGCCCCTTCGAGCCGGAAGACCTGGCTCAGATCTTCAGTGAAGCCATGGTGGCTTGGTAGGAATTATTTGCTGGGCACGAGGGGGAAGGAGCGCGGGATAATCCCGGTTCCTTCTTTCACCGTGATGATCTGGTTGATGGGGACGTTAGTGAGCTTATCCACGATTCCACTGGGCCAGGTGATTTCCAGGCTCTCGATGCTCTTGCGCTTTCCGAGGCCGAAGTGAATGCGCGGATCTTGGGCGGACATGTAACTCATGCCGCCCTTCCGCTGCTGATACTGCGCGAATCCTTCTGAGACCAACTTCAGCGCCGCGCCCACGCCGTCGCGATTCGACCTGGTTCCTACCAACATCACTTCCAGCCAGTTGTTGGCATTGCCGCCGTCGTTGCGCAGCAGTTGAGGGTAATCGCCGCTGACCGATACGGCGATGTCAAGATCGCCGTCGTTGTCGAAGTCGGCGACAGCCGAGCCTCGCCCCACGACCGGCTTCATGAAGTCGGGCCCCAGAAGGTCCGAGACCTTCTCGAATTTTCCCTGGCCCACGTTGCGGAACATCAGTTTGGGTTCCGGGAAGGTCTCTTCGCTGTGATAGAGCTTAATATTATCCAGCATCGATCCATTAACTTGAAATATATCCACCCAGCCGTCGTTATCGTAATCGAAGAGCTTGCCGCTGACCCCGCTTAGGAAGATTGCCTTGTTGCCCATCCCGCAACTGTAAGTGGCATCGTCGAACGAATTGTCGTGATTGTTGTGGTAAAGGCGGTTGAGTTCGAAGTCCAGGTGGGTGACGTAGATGTCGAACCAGCCATCGCCGTCCACGTCGGCGGCGTCGGTGCCCATTCCCGCCTCGTATTTTCCGTCCTCGCTGGCCGCCACGCCGGACATGAAAGACACATCCTCAAAGGTGCCGTCCTTCTTGTTGATGAAGAGCGAATTCGGCCACGTGTCATTGGCAATGAAGACGTCCGTCCAGCCGTCGTTGTTGAAATCCGCGAGGACCAGGCCCATGCCCTTTACTTCGGGGATACCCAGGCCGGATTTCTCACTGACATCGGTAAACGTGCCGTCGTGATTATTGTGGTAAAGCTTCAGCCGCAACCCGCGATAGTTATCCGGATGGCAGTAGGCGCGGTAGCCGGGCCGGTGCTCGCCGCAATACATGTTGTTCTTGGGCGTCCAGTCGATGTAGTTGCAGACGAGGAGGTCGAGGTATCCGTCCTTGTCGTAATCAAACCAGCCGGCGCTGGTGGACCACTGGCCTTCGTCGGCGACGCCAGCCTTGGCGGTCACGTCCGTGAAAGTGCCATTGCCGTTGTTGTGGTAAAGGATGCCGTGCCCGAAGCCGGTGACATAAAGGTCCGGGTAACCGTCGTTGTCGTAATCGCCCACCGCCACGCCCTGACCGTAGAGGCCCACGGCGCCCACCCCCGCCTTCTCCGTCACGTCCGTGAAGGTGCCATCGCCATTGTTGTGATAGAGAGCGGAATGCAGCGGGTGAGGAGGCTTGTACCACTCGGTCTCGGCCGTCTGCACCAGGTAAAGATCCATCAACCCATCCTGGTCGTAATCGATCCAGCCCAGGCCGTTGCCCATAGTCTCGATGTAGTTCTTTTCCGCCGTGAAGGTGTGGTCGTGCTGGAAAGTGATGCCGGCCGACTCGCGGATGTCCGTGAAGCGAACCGGGACAGAGATGGGAGGTGTTGCGGCCGGTTCGCCGCTCAAGTGTTCTAGCGTCCCGAGGATTGCACCCCAAACCAATGCGAGGAGGATGGTCGGAACGAGCCGCCTGAGTCTGTTTCCAAAGCGAGGAGAAACCTGAGCCATATTATTCAGCAAGCCAGTTCTCGACCGCGATATCGCTGAGGCGCGAAAGACGGGCAAAGTCGCTGTCGGCTGACACGAGCGTCAATCCGTGACGCTGAGCAACCGCAGCGATCCATAAATCATTTTCCTGAAATCCCAACTCGGCGAGCCGCGTTCTTTTGCGTCTGGCCTTCTCTCTTGGCCCAAACCTTTCAAGGACAGCCGCCTTGAGTTCTCCGTAGCGATCGGCTGTGTCGCGATCGAGAGGCAAGACCTCAATACCTCTCAGGAATTGGCTGACGCGTTGCGCGTTCGCGGACGGATGGTCGGATTTGTGCGCCATAAACACTAGTTCGCCCTCGACGATGACGCAGGTCGCAGCGGGAGCATCCCCCAAATCGTCCATCTTTCGGATCAGGCTCGGGTGTCCCTTCAGAAGAAAGCTGCAGTGGTTGGTGTCGAGGAGATAACCACTCAAAATGCCGCCCGCCCCCGCCAGGCATAGACTTCCTGAAGCCGCTCCTCCAGATCGTCACCGACCCAGGTGCCCGCGAACTTGAGTAAGGAGCGGGTGGTGGAACTTACCGTGCGTTGGGCGGGCTGCCGGCCCAGAGGTTCTGGAAGTGGACGGTCTTGGTTGGCCAACTTGGTGATTCCTTCCCGCTGAAGAGCGCCGCGCGGCTTCGCTTCACCACGTTCCCATCGCGCCCAGGTGTTGGGGCTTACCCGCACTAACGCCGCGGCCGCCGCTTGCGTGAGCTTGAGGCGCAGACGAAGCTGCTTAAAAGATCGTGGGCTCATAAGAGCATTCAAGAAGTCGCGAGGTATAAAAAACCAACGTCCGCACAGATTGCAGACACCGGCCGCAGAACCAACTATACATACGTATGGCTATCCAGTCAACACCACAACGCGCACGAGCGCAACAGGTCCTGAATTCATATGAAATTCAAGTCATGCTACAAAATGTGAAAATGGGCGAGCGTGGTCAAGTCACCACACCTAAAGACCTTCGGGAGAAGTTTGGGTTGAAGCCAGAAACGGAAGTTGAATTCAAAGTCGTCGACAACTCCATTCTGCTACGCAAGAAACCGGGAAGGCTGAACTTGTCCCGGTGGAAGGGCCGGTGTGGGAAGAGCTTTAAGGAGTTGGGCTATGCTCGTGTAGACGAATTCAGTGAAGATGTGCGGGGAAGGGTAACGGGCAAGGCGTAAAGGGTAAGGATTAAGGTTCAAAGGCGGACTTCACCCTCTGGCCTTTATCCTTTACCCTTTAGCCCTCAAGCTCCTCACTGCCCCAACAATTGCAAGTACCTCCCCACCGCGTCAATCCCACGATAGAAATTGGGCAGATGGAACTTCTCATTCGGGGCGTGCAGGTTGTCGTCCGGCAGACCGAAGCCCATCATCACGCTGGGGATTCCCAGGTTCTTCTGGAAGACTCCCACGATGGGAATGGAGCCCCCGGAGCGCATGTAAACCGTCTTGTTCTTGAAGACCTGCTCCATAGCTTCGGCCGCAGCAGCAATCCACTTGCTCTCCGTGCTCACCACGGAAGCGGGCGCCGAACTGATCACTCGCACCGAGGTCTTGATTCCCTTGGGCGTGATCTTTTTCACGAAGGCCGTGTATTGGCGAATGACTTCCTTGGGATTCATCTCCGGAACGAGGCGCATGCTGATCTTCGCCACGCCAACGGCGGGGATCACGGTCTTGGCGCCTTCGCCCGTAAAACCTCCCCGGAAGCCATGGACCTCGAGAGTCGGTCTGGCCCAGGTACGCTCGAGCACCGAGAAGCCTTTCTCACCGGTCAGGGCGATCGCGCCGACTTCTTTGCGCAGATAATCCTTCTCGTTAAATGGCAAGCGTTTCCACGCGGCCAACTCCTTCGCGGTAGGTTTCTTCACGCGCTGGTAAAAGCCCGGAATGCGGATCTTCCCGTCCGGCCCCTTGAGCTGGTTGATCATCTCGGCCAGGGCTTGGAAGGGGTTGGGCGCCGCTCCGCCATAGACCCCGGAGTGAAGGTCGTGATCCGCGCCCCGCGCTTCCAGTTCGGTGTAGACCAAGCCGCGCAGGCCGGTGGTAATGGTCGGCAGTTCGGGCGCGAACATTTCCGTGTCGCAGACCAGCGCGGCATCGGCCTTCAGCCGGTCCGGGTGGGCCGCCACGTACTCCTCGATGTGTTCTCCGCCCACTTCCTCTTCGCCTTCCAGGAGGAATTTGATGTTAATGGGAAGCTTGCCTTCGGTCTTCAGAAATCCTTCCACGGCTTTCACCAGGAGATATGTCTGCCCCTTGTCATCCACGGCGCCGCGGGCATAGATGTTCTGGTTGCGGATCGTAGGTTCGAAGGGCGGCGACACCCATTCCTCGAGCGGATCGGGCGGCTGCACATCGTAGTGCCCGTAAAGCAACAAGGTCGGCTTTCCGGGAGCCTCCAACCACTCCGCGTAAAGGAGCGGATGCCGGCTTTCTTTCCCCGCGATAATCTCGACGTTCTTCATCCCCATGGCGCGAAGTTCATTGGCCAGGAACTCGATGGCGTGCTGCATATCCGGCTTGTGTTCAGGCAAGGTGCTGATGCTGGGAATCTTCAACAGATCCGTCAACCCTTGCAGAAATCGGTCCCGATTCTCGTGATAATATTCAAATATAGTGGTTGCCACAGTTAATACCCCCGAAGTTGAGATTTTGAAACGCTCGCTCGAAGAGTCGAGAAGTCAAGGAGTCAAGGAGTCAAGAAGTCAAGGAGCGAAGACGGCGAGAAACTAAAAAGTCGGAAAGTCCGGAAGTCGTCTTCTGCATTTTTCGACTTCTTGATGTTTCGGCTTTTTGACTTCTCAACTCCTCGACTCCTTGACTTCTTGACTCCTCGACTTCTGAACTCCTTGACCCCTCGACTTATTCCGCGTGCTGCCCATAACGCTTGCGGACCACCACCCCATAATGAATGCCGGAAGCGACGGTGAGGACCGCGGCGAGGTAGGCTAAAACTCGCACCATGCCCCCCATAACAAACGGCACGTGGGCCTGGAAACTGACCGCCGCAAAAACGGTCAACACCTGGGCGACCGTGGATGCCTTTCCCAGGGCCGTAGGGTAGAAGGGCCGATAACCGGCCACCAGGCTGATCAGCAGCGCGGTAATGATAATGGCGGCATCGCGGCTGATCACTATTATGGTCAACCACCAGGGAATCGCTTGGCGAAAAGCCAGGGCGAGATAGGCGGTCGTCATCAGGAGTTTGTCCGCGATGGGGTCCAGCGCCACGCCGAGGGGAGTCTCCTGCTTGAGCAGGCGCGCCACAATCCCGTCGGTCATATCCGAGAGCGCAGCCGCAGCAAGCACCACCAAAGCGCCGCGGTACCGCTGGTCAACGACCAGGATGGCGAAAAATGGAACAAAGGCCAGACGCAGGATGGTGATCTGGTTGGCCGGCGTCAGGATACGGGAAGTCATGGCTACGAGACAATATTGCGGCGCGGCTTCGCAGATGTCAAATTCACTCTCGCTGTCGCGGGAGCGCCCCGCTCCCGCCCGTGGGCGAAGCTTGTCCTGAGCGTAGCGAAGGAATGCCCACGCGGCCGCGGGCGAGACGCCCGCACCAGAGGACGCAGGACGCCCCTGCTGCGTCGGTCCAAAGAAAAAAGGCCCCGGCTGCCTTCGCGGACAGCCAGGGCCCAAATACAGTCGAACAATCTTTCAGTCAAACTAGAAGATGAACTTCATCCCAAGTTGGACATTGCGAGGACTCCAGGCGCCGGAGACCGTGCCGTTGCCCGGATTGAAAGTAGCCCCACCGCAACTCCGGCCGAAGGCGGGCGTACCGTCGTTATAGGGATTACCATTGCACCCCACGCTGACGCTTTGCCACTGCACGTGGTTGAAGGTATTGAAGGTCTCGATCCGGAACTGCAGCGTTGCACGCTCGCTCTTGATCCAGGGCAACTGGGCTTCCTTGAAGAGGGCAAGATCCCAGTTGTTGCGCCCGGGTCCCGTCAACGCGTTGCGTCCCATGTACCCAAACATACCGGATTGGCCGTTGGCGTAGAGTTGAGACTGCAACGGTTCTGTCACATTCGTCAGGTCAAACCACTGTTTGATCGGCCCGTAAACAGGATCGTCGTAGATCGACTTGCTGGTCTTTATGGGACCGGTGGTATTGCAGCGGGTGCTGGTGCCGATGCCGGTACTGTAATTCAGGATCCCGCAATTGAAGTCTATGGGCGTTCCGGTGAAGAAGCTGGTAATTCCACTGAATCGCCATCCTGCCAGCCCCTGACGGGCAAAGCCGTTGTGGGAGTTCTTGAAGAACGGCAGATCGTATACGTAGTTCGCCTCGAACACCTGAGTACGATTAAGGCTGGAAGTCGCCTTCCAGCGATTGAGGTCGTAGTTGTCGTCGACGCCGGTCGCGCCACCACCGGAATTGTCGTCGATATTGTGCGAGTAGGTGTAGGATGCGTCGAGAGTCAGACCGTGACCCGTGGTGTGCCGGAGGTTAGCTTGCAGTGCGTTGTAGCCGGACGTGGCTTCCGGCTCGTTTCCGCTGATGCTGCTGAACCCTTGATAGGGGCGGAAGAAATCCGCGGGAAGCAGGTTGTGCATAAGAACATTCTGCACGTCGCAGTTCCCCGAGGCGTCGCAATATTGGTTATTTCCCGCCAGCGCCGGAACCGACTTCATCCCGACTCCCACAGGGACTTGGTTTAGGTTTTGAGCCGAATCTATATGCCGTCCTTGTGTTCCAACGTAAGCCAGGGTGGCCAGATTGTTGCCGCGGAACTCATGCTGAAGATCGAAATTGAACTGAGCGATGGACGGGTCCTTCAAATGAAAGGGAATGGTATAGATGCTGCCTGGGCCAAACGCGGCAAACCCACTCGAAGTATTGAAGTTGTAGGTCGAGATGTTATACAGATAAGGAGCAACCTGCGTCGGAGCATTGCCTTCCTCCGACAAGGCGCCAACGGCCGCACCGGGCTCATAATAAATGCCGAATCCGCCGCGAATGGTGGTCTTGCCAGACCCGGTGGGATCATATGCAAAACCAAAGCGGGGTCCGAAGTTGCCCTTGGGGATCTCCTGGCAACCCTTGGGCATGGGGGTTACGCCGCATTCCACCAAGCCATTGCCATAGTTGAGGAAAGAGTTGATTTGTCCCGTCGCGGGGTTCGCCAGCAAAGTGTCGTTGGCCTGCAGGACTGCGGCGGTGCCAGGGTTATACAGGTTGGGAATGAAGCTGGAGTCGACTGTGGGGTGGCTAACATCGTGACCCGGTATCAGCACATAGTAACGTACGCCGAAGTTGACGGTAAGTTTGTGATTGACCTTCCAGTCATCCTGAATGTAGGGGTCGAAATCCGTGCGCCGATCGTGCTCCCAGGCGTACCCGCCCGTATACGTGCCGTGATTGTTGAAGGTAGTTTCTGTGTAGTTGCCGATTTCCCCGACGAACATGTCAGCCATGGCGTTGCCGGTCGAACCAGGGTGGCCCGGATAGAAATTATAGAAGCCTTGCGCCCAGTCGCCCCACATCACCACTTGTTCGTTCAACTGAAATTTCTCCAAAGTGAAGCCGAACTTAAGTGTGTGCCTTCCGTGGATCCATGCCAAGTTGTCCCGATAGGTAAACACCGGCTCGGCGTCATACTTTCCAACGAACGGGCCGTTATCCTCGTAGTAGCATGCTCCGGGAGCCCCGCCGCAAACGTCCACGGATGGGATCAGGGGATTCGCGGCATTGGCCGGGAAGAAGTGGCTGGCGCTAAAACTACTTGGTATATCCACGGAGTGGTCCGGGCTTCCCGGGCCGGCCTTCGGGTAAACCCAGTGAGGGGTGTCCGTGTAACTGATGATGAACTCATTCATCAGGGTCGGTCTGAGGTTGAGGTTCAGGTGCGCCACACTTTGCCGGGCGGGTACCCTGTAATCGCTCTCGGTCGTGTCGTAATTCCCTCCAAACCAGAGAGCGGGGACTGTCGTGTTGTCCCAAGTATCACCCGAAAAACGTACGAACATCGAAGCCTTGTCGTTGATGTTCTGGTCAACACGAATAATCGTATCGCTGAAATTGGTCGGTACGCTCGCGGCATGGACGTATCCGGTGTAGCCGCTGTTGGGCAGCGGAACAAATGCGTTCAGCCAATCCGCGCCATTGCTATTCACCGGCGTGACCCTATCCACCGGCGTTGTGGCGCCAGGCAGCGTGGGCACGATGCAACCGTTCTGGGGTTGAAACGACGGGTCAACGTTCCCCAGATAGTTGCCCGAGGACGGATCGCATTGACTAAAGTCGCCTTGCCGCATGAGCGGGGTAGGAACATTATCGTTGATGAGGTTGGCGGCGCGATACCGGGCCCATTCCTGCGACCAGAAGAAGAAAGTCTTAGTCTTGGTGGTGTTGTAATGGCCGGGGATTTCGAACGGACCGCCAAAGGTATACCCGAAGATGTTCCACTTCAGGGGAGTCTTGGGAGCATTTTCCCCAGCGCCCAGAATTGCCCGGTTGGCAAAGAAGTCATTGGCATCCATCGCGTCATTGCGAACGTTTTCGTAGGCCGTGCCATGGAAATCCTTGGTGCCGCCTTTGGTTACGACCTCGACCAGCGCGCCGGAGTGCTGACCCACATCCGCGCCGTAGTTGGAGGTCGAAACACGGAACTCTGCGATGGAATCAAGCGCCGGAGTCACGGCTCCGCCAATCGAGGTTGAACTTTCCTGCGCGTTGTTTCCGCCGTCGTATTCCAGTTGGCTGTAATTCGTGCGCGCCCCGTTGAAGGAAGCGCTTATTTCTGATCCGGAGTGGCCCAACTGCATGGCATCTGATTGACTGTTGGTAATCATCGCGCCAGGCACCAGGAAGGTCAGGCCGAGAAAATTCTGGCCATTAAGGGCCAGATTGTCGATCTGCTTCGACGTCACGACGTTTGATATCGTCGCGTTTTCAGTTTCCACTTTGGCGACGTTGCCGACAACTTCGATTTTTTGACTCAGTTCTCCGACCGCCAAGACCAAATCCACACGCTGGGTTTGGCCGGCCGTAAGCGAGATGCCAGAACGCTGGAGCTTGTGAAAGCCCGCGGCTTCGCAGAAGACCACGTAGTCCCCGATGGGAATACGGTTGGCCACGTACTCGCCTGCCGTGTTTGAGGTCAGGTCGCGAACGAATCCCCGGACAGGATTGGTTACTGAGATCTTGGCTCCAGGGACGACTGCCCCTGACGAGTCTGAAACCGTGCCCACGATGGTCGCAGTATCCTGCGCCCAGATGGGGGAACCTGCCAAAAAAACAAAACCAACGAGCAGGTATAACGCTCTCCTCATATGTATTCCTCCTTAAAATGATTGGAACCGACGCTGAATCGTAAACGACCGTAAATGGCCGTGAAGTGACGCAACAACCAGGTAACTGTAGTCGCGCTAAGCATCCCCGCTTGGGCGGGTGTAAGACCTTGAGGATAGTTCATCATGCGAGGGACGAACTCTGGTATTTGAGACATACGAGGTTAGATTTCATAATACGTTTTGTCAAGTGAAATCTTTCTATATTTTGGATTGTGAAACTAGCTGCGTTGAGGTATTCTGCTCTCGTAGCAGGATGATTTCTCGGAGCGTTTCAGACTGCGAAATATCCTTAGGAATGCCTCCTGTGCATTGAATTGCTTTTCTGATTTTATGCAGTAAAATCGATATGAAATCCTCGTCAAAGTCATCCATGCGCGGACCCCGGAAAACCAAACCTGTTGGCGTCCTCACCAAGGCGCTTCGCCTTGTCGATTTGCTTCAGGACTCCCGTTCCCCCTTGTCTTTGCACGAAATCAGCATCCAGGCAGGAATCAACAAGAGCACGGCCCTCCGTCTTCTTGCGCACCTGGAGGGTGAAAAATACCTCCGGCGTGATGAAAGGGGTGGATACAGCCTGGGACCCAAGTTCTTGCGGCTGGGTAGCCACTACAACGTGCAAGCTCCCTTGCGGGAGATGGCGCGTGAGTCTCTCTGGGAGTTGTGGCGGGTCACCCAGGAGACGGTCAACCTGGCGCTGCTCGACGGCTTCGATGTAGTCTATATCGATTGCCTGGAAAGCCCGCATGACTTGCGCCTAGTCAGCAATGTCGGCATGAGGGCGGTCCTTTACCGTACCGCGCTCGGCAAGGCGCTTCTGGCATTCCAGCCGGCCGAACAGTGCGAGCGGCTCATCAAATCCCTCCGCTTCGAGACGTTCACACCACACACAGTCACTTCCGCATTCGAGTTGGATAGCGAGCTGAAATCGATTCGCCAGTCCGGATTTGCCGTGGACAACGAAGAAAGCGTTGTGGGACTCCGCTGCATTGCCGCTCCCATTCTGGACGCGCGAGGAATTGCCGTGGCGGCAATCAGCATCTCGGGCCCTACCAGCAGGATCACGCCGCAAAAGACTCCCATGCTAGGGGAAGCGGTGAAGGCCGCCGCCCGCGAGGTGTCGGGGCGGATCGTCAGTCAGCCCACCATGGCATGACAATCCTGACCCGGAGGCGATGCGGCGCGCCACCTGGCCATCGCCCAAGACACCGGCCACAGATGCGTTTGGCAAGCCTGGGCACTCACGAGGGGTCCTCCTACGAGTGCTGCGCGGTAAGAGCAAGGAACCAGGGTGTGGCACGCAACCCGCCCCACGTATCGGGCCGATGGTTGGCGACAAAGATCTTTCGCAGCTTCTCATCGTACGGAATTAGAGCGTCCCACAGGACGCCAGGCGAGTTCTGCCAGCGGGGATCGGGAGGTCCGCCGTCAATGCGCTGGAACTTGGCTCCCGAAATCTGTTGATTCCACATGAAGTCGCGGTTGGTGGCAATGAGGCGGTCAATATCCTCCCGGTGGAATGCCAGGTTATGTTGATAGGCAGCGACAATGCCTTCCAGGTCGATGGCATAGTAGCCCCCGTTTGGGTGCACGCCCACCCAGTGCTTGGTTTTGCCATCCGGCTTATAGTCCCAAGGCCCCGCCGGGTCCCAATAATCCCAAACGAAGTACTTCCCGTTATCCCGAGTCTTCATCCGTGAGCGCATGAGCTGCCACCACTTCTCGCAGCGTTCCCGGTAGACCGGCTTGCCGATGACATCAAACATGGCGATCAGCCAAAGGGCGATAAGGTTTTCCTTGTTGTCAGGATGTGAAAAAGCCTCGGACTTTCTGCGCGCGAAACCTTCCGTAAAGCGGCCGGTGGAACGGTCAATCCCGAAGTACTGGACAACCCAGATTCCGCAATCGCGCCAGGCATCGCGCGAGTCCCACTTCTCGAACGTGCGTTCGGCCAGTTCGAGATAGCTCCGCGCTTTTCCGCCCCATTTGGTTTCGAGCGCGGGCGTCTTCAAGACTTGGTCGGCCATGAGGACCATGGGGCGCAGCATCATCGCTTCGCCGAGCATGCTGTCGTAGTCAAAGCCCTCGGTTTGGTCGCTGACTTTAGGCCAGCCGAGATAACCGTCGGGCTCCTTGACGGCCCGCTTGATGCAGGAGTCAGCCCAGTCGATCAATCGCTCCACCCATCTCGCGTCGTGCGTGGCGAGATAGCCATAATAGAAGCCATCAAGAAACGGGCTTACAAGCCAGCCCAGTTCCTCTGCCATTTCCGTGTCGCAGTAACGGTTCTTGCCCGAGTCGGTGAGGATGAATTTCTCCCAACGCGCCTGCCATTCCCTGGCCGTGGACGGATCAATCCATGGGGCCGGCCGGTCAGCGGGAGTAACGGCATCGGCATTATCGCGAAGAGCGATGATCGCGGAAGCCGCGCTGATGGCCTGTGCTGAAAGCTCGTGAAGGAATCTGCGGCGATGCATAGGTGATGACGGTTTTGAGGAAAAGTCCCGAAAGCGTGAACCTCCGAGATTCCTCGGGCCTCCGAGGCGTGGGGGGTGAAAACTATGGCTCTCTCGAAGCCCCACACGCCCCGGCGGCAAAGACAAGAGGAGGGGACGTGGTTACTCGACCCGGATGTTGCCTGAGACGGTGCTCACGTCCAGCAGGAACCCGCCATCGCCGACTTTGCCTTCCAGATCGTGTTTGCTCAGTGTGCCTTGGACCGTCATCTCTCGTTGAGTATGAACGGTGCCGGAAACCGTGTGGGCCCGGAGCGTGAAGCCTTGCTGGCTGGGCAGGCGCACCGTGACGTTGCCGGAAGCGGTGGAGAGCCGCCAGGATTCCCGGCCTTCCCCTTCCACGACGATGTTTCCGCTCGCGGTCTGGGCTCGCACGTACCCGTGAACGCCTTCGAGTTGCAGCGTGCCGGAGCCGGTATTTACCTCCACATCGCCTGGCGCGGTCTGCCGCAGGGTGACGCTGCCGCTGCCCGTCGAGGCGTGCAGGCCGCCCGCCACGCCAGTGGCCTGGATTTCGCCGCTCCCCGTCGACGCGTGCACTTCTCCCTTAGCACCATCCACCGAAATACGGCCAGACCCGGTCGAAACCCTGACCTCGTCTCCTATGTTGGTCAGGCGGAGGTGACCGGAGCCCGAAGAGGCTTCCACGGGGCCGCGTGGGCCGTTTATACTCTGTTCCCCGGAACCGGTATTGGAGCGCAAGCGTGTTTCAGTGGGCACCACGATCTCGTAACTAATCGAGATGTTGTGCTCCAACTCGTGATTTTCAACGTGACCGATCTTGATGAGATTGCCGTGCTGCTCAATTGGCGGGTTACTTTCCAGGTACCGGATCTTGCTTTCCGCATCCGAGCTATCGAACCAGCCGTTTGAAGATCGGATCGTGCCGGTGATGCGCACGGTGGAGCTGTCACCGGTGCGCACGTCGATGGTTCCAGAGCCCGTCTGGATCTCGAGGTCGACCGGGCCGGAGACTTGCAGAGTGCGGGCAAAGTGTCCCTCCGCGGCGCGAGCGGCGGCGGGGACGTAGAAAGACAAAACAGCGACGATCAGAATGCTCATGGGGAGCCGGCGGCTTGACTTCATAAACACATTCTCCTTTTTTAGCACGGGCTTCTTATCGATTATACGCATCAGGTGCTCATTTTGTTTAGACGCGCGAAGCCCTGCTCCGTGAGCTTTCGCCCGCGAACCGTGGCGCAGCCGTCGCGCCCGCGCGACGTCCTCCAGCGCATGACGCTACTTGAGCCCGGCTGTGTCACAATGCTAAGCTCCAATCCATGGATGAAGTAGCCGAGAGACAAGCCGAGAGGGCCTCCGCCGTCGAACAGTATCGCGCCTTGCTTGAGATTTCTGAGTCTATTGCCACGCATCGCGACCTGCCGGCGCTCTTTCATGCCATTGCTGAACGACTTCATCGGCTGGTTGCCTTCGACTTCATCGGCCTGACTCTGCCGGACTCGGATCGGAACACGGTACGGATCCACGTGTTGGAGAGCTCGCTGCCCACGGAGGTGAAGGAAGGTTTCGAATTCCCCATCGAAGAGGCCACGCAGGAGATAGTTTGGAAACAGCAGAAGGCGCTGGTGGTTAGCGACCTGGAATTTGAGACGCGCTTTCCCCGCAATGTGGAGTTGTTACGCAAGGAAAGCATGAAATCGCTCTGCCTGCTTCCACTCACCACCGCCCAGCGGCGCGTGGGGGCCTTGGCCTTCGGGTCGGTGCAGAAAGGGGCTTACGACGAAGCTGATCTGGAGTTCCTGCGGCAGGTGGCGGCGCAAGTCGCCGTGGCCGTCGATAACGCCCTGAATTTTCAGGATGCTCAGGTTTACCAAGAGCAGCTCTCGCGTGAACGCGACCGTTTGCGGTTGCTCCTGGAAGTCAACAACGCCCTGGTCTCCAACCTCGACCTGCGCGAACTCCTGAAGCAAATCTCGGCTTGCTTGAGTCGAGTGATACGCCACGACTACACCGCTCTGGCTCTCTACGATCCGGCCAGATCCGAGATGCGCCTGACCGCTTTGGATTTCCCGGAGGGCAAAGGGTTCATCCAGGAAGAAATGGCTGTTCCCTTGGAGGGTTCGGCAGGCGGCGAGGTGCTCGCCACACGCAAACCCTTGCTCGTCGACGCTTCAAACGTGGAGCGCTTCAAGTCCCCTATCGGCCGTTTGGCCGCTGCCGAAGGCTTGAAATGCACGTGCGTACTCCCACTTTTCACTTCAACCCGAGACCTTGGGGTCCTGGCCGTGGGCGCGCTCGCCGCCGACGCATTCCAACCGGATGACATTGGTCTCCTGGCGCAGGTGGCTAACCAGATCGCCATTGCGGTGGAAAACGCGCTGGCTTACCGCGAGATCGCGGAGTTGAAGAATAAGTTGGCGGAGGAAAAACTCTATTTGGAGGAAGAGATCCGCACGGATCACAACTTCGAAGAGGTGGTGGGTGAAAGCACGGCGCTCAAGCGGGCGCTGAGCCAGGCGGAGACCGTTGCAACTACGGATTCAACGGTGCTGGTTCTCGGGGAAACAGGAACCGGCAAAGAGGTCATCGCTCGCGCCATCCACGACCTGAGCCGGCGGCGGGAAGGCACGTTCGTGAAGATCAATTGCGCAGCCATCCCCACGGGCCTGCTCGAGAGCGAGCTGTTCGGCCACGAGAAGGGCGCCTTCACCGGCGCCATCGCGCAGAAGATCGGCCGCTTTGAGCTGGCGCATCGAGGCTCCCTGTTTCTCGACGAAGTCGGCGATATTCCTCTTGAACTTCAGCCCAAGCTCCTGCGTGTTTTGCAGGAAAAAGAGTTTGAGCGCTTGGGGGGAACCCGCACCATCCGAGTTGACGCTCGAGTAGTGGCTGCGACCAACCGCAACCTCGCTCAGATGGTTGAGGAGGGACTGTTTCGCGGCGACCTTTACTATCGCCTGAATGTTTTCCCTATCCAGATTCCACCCCTCCGCGAGCGCCGCGAGGATATCCCGCTGCTGGTGCGCTACTTCGTGCAGAAATATGCGCGGCAGATGGATCGCCGCATTGAAACCATTTCGGCTGAGGAAATGGACGCCTTGGCGCGCTACCACTGGCCCGGCAATGTGCGGGAACTCGAAAACCTGATCGAGCGGGCGGTGATTCTTTCACCCGGGCCCGAGTTGCGTGTGCCCGTGGCGGAGCTGAAACAGCCCTCCGAAACTCCTTCCAATCTCAGTTTGCAGTCGGCGGAGCGTGAGCACATCGTTCGAGTGCTGCGGGAGACGAACGGGGTGGTGGGCGGGCCGCGTGGCGCCGCCACCCGGCTTGGCTTGAAGCGAACCACCCTGCAATCCAAGATGCGGAAGCTGGGGATCGTGCCACGGGAGCTGTAGGGGCACGCCATGGCGTGCCCCTACCGGGCGCGCACGAGGGGTGCCCCTACGAATCGAACATGCGGATATTTGCTGCGGTCGACATTGGCTCCAATTCAGTGCGCATCAAGATAGCGCGTGTCATTCGCCACCGTCTTGAAACAATTCACGAAGACCGCGTGGTGACACGCCTGGGCGAATCCGCGTTCCGTTTCGGAACCCTTTCACCGGAGGCCATGGAGGACACGGTGAAGGTGCTGCGGCGCTTCTACCGCCAAGTCCAAGACTTCGGCGTCGACCAGGTACGCGTGGTTGCGACCAGCGCTCTCCGGGATGCGCCTAACTCGGCGGCATTTATTGCCTGGGTGCATTCTGCAACCGGTTGGAAAGTGGAAACGATCTCCGGGCTGGAAGAGGGGCGCCTGATTCACCTGGGAGTTCTTGCAAACACGGCGCTTGGCGGCTCCCGCGCTCTGCTCATCGACCTCGGGGGAGGCAGTTGCGAATTGACGCTCTCGGACCAAGGGCACATTCGTGAGATGGTTAGCCTGCCCTTGGGTGCGGTACGCCTGACCGGCGAATTCCTTCCCCATGATCCTCCCCGCGCGGTGGAAATCCAGAGGCTCCGGAGAAGCATTGGGGAGGAGTTGGAGGGTGTCCACAAGCGTCTTGCACGCGCCAAGCTGAGAAACGTGGTCGCCACTTCAGGGACTGCCGCGGCACTCTCCGATGCGGCCCAGGTGGCCGAACCCCAAGATTTTAGGGCCAGGGCTGGGCACATCTCACGCGCTGCCATTCTGAGCCTTGCGCATCGCTTGGCACGGCTGGATGCGAAGGGCCGGGGTAAAGTGCCGGGAATCGGGCCTCGCCGGGCAGAGATCATTGTGGCGGGCGCCTTCGTCTTTGCCGAGCTTATGGAACGCTGCAATCTGCCCGGCTTCCGTTATTCGCCCTTGGGGCTTCGGGATGGACTGCTGGCTCAAATGCTCGCTGACCACGACCGAGCTACGATTCCGCGCAAGCAAGTCGAGGCAGAACGGCGCGACGCCCTGCTCGCCATGTGCAAGCAGTACGGCGTTGACCTCAAAACGGCGGAGGAAGTCCGCCGCCTGGCAGACCAACTCTTTCACCAACTGCGCCGGGTGCACGCGCTGCCGCCCGACTATGCGGGCTGGCTCTCCGCGGCCGCGATGTTGCATGAAGTGGGCACGTTTATTAACCGGAGCGGACGCCACCGGCACACCTATTACTTGATCGCCAACTCAGAGATCTTCGGCTTCACCCCCCAACAACGGCTGAGTATCGCCGCCATTGCGCGCTATCTCGGGAAGACCCTCCCCACTCCGGCCGACGGCCCGATGAAGGCCCTGGATAGAGCTGACGAGGAACTTGTTCCTCAGGCCGCGGCGCTCTTGCGCCTCGCCAAAGCGATGAGCCATGGCAGCCCTGGCAGCATTATCAATCTGACTGCGGAAGTGTATCGCGGGCGCGTCATGCTTAAACTCAAGGCCAGGGACAACGCCGACCTTGAAGTCTGGATGCTGAGCAAGGAAGAGGCTTATTTCCGTCAGGTATTTGGCCGCGAATTGGATGTCGAGCTATTCTAGTTAACAGGTGCCGAAAATGGTGGTGTTGTAGTTTAACTCGTAGTGCCCCAACCTGTCGGGGCAGTTGCCGACCCTTCGCTTCGCTCAGGGCAGGCTCTGGAGGTCGGCGCTACTTTCAGACTTGGACACCATCCCGAAAACAAAGGGCTTGCAAGCTTTGCCAATGCCTTGTAGCCTTGCATTCTGGAACTCCAAGGGGCCCTGCCGCCTTGCGAGGGCAAATTCAGGGAGCGAAATATGCCAAAGCCGAAGGGCATTGTGATCAACGGAGTACGATTCCGGCACGGAGAAGTCGATTGGGAAGACGCGCACGGGGCCAGTCGCGACAAATTGCCTGACTTCGATGCCATGCGTCAAGGCGGACAATACATTGGTTCGAAGATTACCTCTACCGGCCTTATTGCTAAAATCGGGAAATACCTTTTAGTGATTACTGAGAAAGATGAAGGTTTGACGGAATTTGATTACACCTTGATTCCCCTGCGCGCCAAAGTCCAGATTCGCTACGCCTAAACCCCGTCGGCAAACCCTTTTAAGCCGGTTTGATCTGGTAGGGGCGCTTGCGCATGCGCTCCTCGTACTGCTTTCGATTGACGTAAGTGAGTCCAGCCGCGTCACAATTGGTTGCGGGCGGACAACAGGTCTGAGCATCGGCTGGGCAGCCGGGGGGTTACAAAAATGGACAATCGTGTTAAGTTATTGCAACGGGCGGATGCGTCCGGGGCATCCAACCGGATTACGGATCAGTGGTTGTTTGCATTGCGAATTAGTCATGGGGAGCGGAATTATGTTTCTTAGACGTTTGGTCCTCGCCCTCTGCCTGGCATGCCTGGTATCAGGGCCGGGGCTCGCCGTTGGGCCTACAGGTACGATCGTTGGGACGGTTAGCGATCCCAGCGAAGCGGTAATTCAGAAAGCGCAGGTCACAGTTCGCAACCAAGGGACAAACGCTACCCGCGTAGTGTTGACCAACGATGCCGGAGACTTCAGCGTCCCGCTTCTGCCTCCGGGAGTGTACGAGGTCACGGCGGAAAAGGCCGGGTTCCGGCTGAGTGTCCATAGCAACATCAACCTGGACGTCGACCAGACGGTGCGCGCGGATTTTATGCTGCAAATCGGCCAGCCAAGCGAGCAAGTCGTAGTCAACGAGGTGGTACCGCTAGTTCAGACCGACACCTCGACGCTGGGTCAGGTCATCGAGCGCAAACAAGTGAGCGAGTTGCCCCTGAACGAGAGGAATTTCCTCACTTTTGCCCTGCTCGTCCCGGGCGGCCAAATGCCCGTGCAAGGCTCGCAGAATTCCACCCAGGGAGGCGCCATCAGCGTCAACGGCGCGCGCGAGCAATCGAACGATTTCCTGCTCGACGGAGTCGACAACAACGACTTATACATCAATCAATACAGCGTGCTTCCCTCCGTTGATGCTATCCAGGAATTTAAGGTGCAATCCAGTGATTACTCGGCTGAATTCGGGCGCAGCAGCGGAGCCCAAATCAATGTGATACTGAAGAGCGGCACAAATCAGTTCCACGGGAGCGGGTTTGATTTTGTTCGTAACCGCCACCTGGACGCCAAGAACTTCTTCGATCAGCCCGATTGCACACCCGATTCTGTTCAGGGGACCTGCGCGCCTATACCTCGTCTTGATCGCAACCAGTTTGGCGGTACGTTGGGCGGCCCGATCCAAAAGGATAAGACCTTCTTCTTCCTTTCCTACGAAGGGCTGCGACTTCGTCAGGCAACCACGCGGGAAGCGACGGTGCCCTCGCAAGCCGTGGACTTGGCGGAGGCCCAGGCCTTCTTCGGCATAATGGAGAGTGTCGGTTACCAACCGAATCCCGCGGGCATGGCCGCGCTCAACCTGATTCCACCCGCCAACGTCGCCGTGCCGAACCTGGCCGATTCCAACACCTTCGTTTCCGCTCCGGTGATCCAAAACACCTTCGACCTGGCGACCATCAAATTAGACCGCCAGACGGGTGCTCACGACACCTTTTCTGCTCACTACTCGCTGTTTAACGAGAACAATTTCAATCCTTTTGATCCCGTCAACGCTTTTACCAACCTGCCTGGATACGGCGTCACTGCCGTTAACCGAGGACAGAACGCCGGCTTTACCTGGACTCACGTCTTTAACCCGCATTGGATCAACGAAGCCCGGTTGGGTTTCAATCGCCTGCGTGCGGCCGACTTTCAGCAGGACTCCGGCATCAACGTGAGCCAGCAATTGGGATTTCCGACCACGTCTGCGAATCCAGTGGACTGGGGATACCCCAACATCAACATTTACGGCTACGACGGTATTGGCGAGCCTGTGAACTACCCCCAGGACCGGCACGACAATACCTACGAATTTGCCGACAATCTTGCCTGGAACACCGGACGCCACCAATTCAAGTTCGGAACGGACATTCGCCGTTTCCAGTTGAATGACTACTTGGACTTCATCTCCCGCGGGGATTGGTTCTTCGAGGGCGAAACTGCGATGGGTCTAGCGCAAGCTTTGGCGCCCGTGTTGCCGCCCCAAGCAGCGGATATCTGCCCGGGCGGAATCACCAACTGCCCGCCGCAAGTCGGAGCTTTGGCGCAGCTCATGGCCGGGGTTCCCGATTACGTCGTGACCGAAACGGGCAATACCGATAATGGATTGCGCACCACCGGCCTCGGCGTATATGTGCAAGACGATATTCGCGTTCTGCCGCGATTCACCTTGAACGTCGGACTGAGGTGGGAATTCAACAGCCCACCCGTCGAAATCCATAACCGCTTCAGCGTTCCGGATTTGACCGTTAATCCGGAAACCTGCAACGCCCTGGCTCCAGGTTACCCCAACTGCGCCTTCATTCAGGCCGGCACTGACGGGATTTCCAGGGCTACCTACGGCAAGAATCTTCACGATTTCGCCCCGCGTATTGGATTCGCTTGGCGGCCTTTGAAGACGGAACGCTTTGTTGTGCGCTCGGCCTTTGGCATTTTCTATGACGAGAACATCCTCAATCTCAACATCCTGCCGCGCTTCAACCCTCCCTTTGTGGACATTACGGCCTTACCCCAGAACTCGACCGGAAGCCTGGTCATTCAGGACATCTTGAATCAGCCGGGATTGTCCGAACCGCAGGCCAATTTTGTTTCCCCAAAGTTCCGTGATGCTTCGATGCTCGACTGGAACGCAGACCTTCAGTACGAAGTTCAACCGAACTGGATGATCGACTTGGCCTACGTGGGCACCAAGGGAACGCATCTTCCCGCCACCCGCGATATGAATGAAGAGAACCCATTCACTCAGGTTACTCCTTACCCGGCGTTTAACTCCATCTTGGCGGTGGAGTCCCGCGCCAACAGCATCTACAATGCTTTGCAGTTTAGGTCCGAGAAGCGCGTCAGGGAGGGCATGGCTTTCCTTGCCGCTTACACTTGGTCGCGATCGATCGACGACGACTCCGCTGTTTTCAGCGGCAGCGTTGGTTCGGGCGTACCGCAAGACTCGTACGACTTTCGTCTTGACCGTGGGCTTTCCGACTTCCAGGTTCAACAGCGCTTCGTCCTCAGTTACCTCTATGACCTGCCGTTTGGGCCGGGGCGAAAGTGGCTGAGCAATCCCGGCTTTTTCAACCATATCTTTGGTTCCTGGGAAACCGCAGGAATTGCCACCATGCAAACCGGCAGTCCTTTTACGGTTAACATGCCTGCCTCACAGGCGGGAACATCGATTACCTCATTCGGAGTTCCCTACCGGCCGGACTTGGTGGGCGACCCCACGAAAGGCGGTTCCGTGGCGGCAAACTCGGGATGCTCAGCCCCAGCTCAAGTTCACACGCCGAATAGCTGGTTCAATCCCTGTGCCCTTGCCAGCCCGCTGAACCCCCTTCTGGGAACTGAGGGCCGAAACGACTTGATCGGGCCGGGACTCAACAACCTCGACTTTTCGATGCTGAAGGAAATCCCGTTCCGGCACGAAGGCCGAAGACTCGAAATCCGCTTCGAGTTCTTTAACCTTTTCAATATTCCGCATTTTGATATTCCTGGCCGAACCTTCGACACGTCGGCGCTCGGCGTCGTGCAGTCGGCAAATGAGTACGGCAATAAGCCGCCCAGGCAGATTCAGTTGGGGCTGAAGTACATTTTCTGAGAAGTTAACAGTCGACAGTCGACAGTTTACAGTCGGAGCGGCCCTGGTGGTGCGTGCATTGGTTCATGCATATGCGCCGCTCGGGCTCTACGTCATCTCCGTGTATACTCGGAATGACATGCGACTGCCATGGGAGTGGCACCGGATGGATCGCCAAGAAGCCTGGAATCTTCTCTGCGAGTACACCAAGAACGAGAACTTACGGAAGCACGCGCTGGCAGTGGAGGCGTGTGTACGTGCCTATGCTCGGAAGTTCGGCGAGGACGAGGGAAAATGGAGCGTCGTGGGCCTGATCCACGACTTCGACTACGAAGTATACCCGAACGCGCCCGATCACCCGCTGATGGGAAGCGCGATCCTGAAAGAGAGGGGTGTTTCCGAGGAAATCCGTCGTGCCATCCTCGGACACGCTGATTATACAGGCGTTCCGCGCGATACTCTTCTGGCCAAAGTTCTCTTCGCGTGTGACGAACTGGCTGGATTCATTACGGCGTGCTCCTTGGTGCGGCCCGACAGGATTGCCACCCTCGAGGCCAAATCGGTTCGCAAGCGGCTGAAAGACAAAGCCTTCGCCCGCTCCGTAAGCCGCGAGGATATTATCAACAGCGCTCAGGAACTGGGTGTGCCTCTTGACGACCACATCACCTTCTGCATTGAAGGCATGCGCAGCATCTCGGACCAACTGGGCCTTGCACCCATTTAGGGCAGGCGCTAGCGGCCACCCAGATCTTCAGCATCGACGGCTGCACTTCATCATTGCCCACAACGATCTCGCCACACTTGACAGAGACTGAAGAATCCCGTACGGTAAGCGCTTACATTAAGCGTTTTTTCTGCCGAGGCCGCTGGGAACGCCGCCGGCCCCTTGTACTTCGTGCGCGCCGGCATGGCCCCGGCGGCCCGCTCGATGAGGTTTCAATGTGAGGATTCTATGTCCAATGAAAAATTCGCGCTGGGAATCGACTACGGAACGGCATCGGGGCGCGTGGTGGTCATCCGGGTCCGCAACGGTGAGGAGATCGCCTCTGCGGTGGTCCCCTACCTTGATGGAGTGATCGACGAGAAGCTGCCGGGGGGCCCGCCCCTTTGGCCGGATTGGGCCTTGCAAAACCCCCACGATTACCTTTTGGTGATCGAAAAGGGAGTTCCTAAGGCCCTGAAAGCTGCGGCGGTCAAGGGCGAAAACGTGATCGGAATAGGCACAGACTTCACGGCGTCGACGCCACTACCTGTCAAAAGCGACGGGACGCCCCTCAGCTTCATTTCGCAATACAGCAAGCGCCCACATGCCTGGGTGAAGTTATGGAAACATCATGCCGCGCAACCGGAGGCGAACCGGATCAACGAAGTGGGGCGGGAACGAAACGAAGACTTCATCCAGATTTACGGCGGGAAGTATTCTTCTGAATGGTTTTTCTCCAAGGTGCTGCAAGTCCTCAATGAGGACGAAGAGATTTACGATGCTGCGGACCGGTTCATCGAAGGCGCCGACTGGATTGTCTGGCAGTTGACGGGAGAAGAGAAAAGGAACACGTGCACGGCCGGTTATAAGGGTATGTGGATCAATGGCAAGGGATTTCCTTCCGACGAGTTTTTCAGCACCCTGCACCCGCGACTGGAAAACGTCATCGAGACGAAGGTGGGAACGGACTATTGCCCGCTCGGCCAGAAGGCGGGAGAGCTTACCGCCTTCTGGGCACGAAAGACAGGGCTTAGGGAGGGTACCCCTGTGTCGGTAGGTAACGTCGATGCACACGTCGCCGTGCCCGCTTGTACGGTCACCCAACCCGGTTCCCTGGTAATGATCATGGGGACATCCATCTGCCACATGGTGCTGGGCACGGGACGACAGATGGTGGAGGGCATGTGCGGCACGGTAGAGGATGGAATCGTTCCCGGCTTGTGGGGATTCGAGGCAGGGCAGTCGGCCGTGGGCGATATCTTCGCCTGGTTCTTCGAGCGTGGCGTGCCCGATTATATCCACCAGGAAGCACGCAAGCTGAAGATCCCCTTCGCCGCCGTACTCGAGAAGCGCGCCGCCGCCCTAAAACCGGGCGAGTCGGGACTGCTGGCGCTTGATTGGTGGAATGGCAATCGGTCTGTGCTGGTGGATGTTGACCTAACCGGACTCCTGGTGGGATTGACGCTAGCGACCAAGGCGGAAGAGATCTATCGTGCCTTGATCGAAGCCACGGCCTTTGGCACGCGGACCATCGTCGAGGCTTTTGAATCGAAGGGCGTGGAAGTGAAAAACCTGGTGGCCTGCGGAGGCTTGCCGGAAAAGAACAAACTACTCATGCAAATCTACGCCGATGTGACCGGACGCGAGATCAAGCTGGCCGAGCAGCTTCAGACTTGTTCGGCCCTGGGCGCCGCCATGCACGGGGCGGTCGCTGCCGGGCGCGCCGGAGGCGGTTACGATACCATCACGGAAGCCGCAAAACACATGGCGCACGTGCAGAAACTGACGTACCGGCCGAAAGCCCAGAACCACGCCGTGTACAATCGGCTCTTCAAGGAATACCAGACACTGCACGACTATTTCGGTCGCGGCGGCAACGACGTCATGAAGCGTTTGAAGACGCTGAAACGAGAAATCGTGGAAGAGCAGTGACGAGTGACGAGCAGGAGCCAGAAGCAAGAATCCAGAAGCAAATCACAACGGACGACTGACAACGGACAACTAACTGCTGAGAGCTGATAGCTTCTAATCACCAATGACTACGGATAAGTATGTCATCGGAATCGATTTTGGCACGGAATCGGGCCGCGTGGTGGTGGTGCGAGTTCGCGACGGCGAGGAAATGGCGGCGGTAGTTGTGCGGTATCCGGATGGCGTGCTCGACGAAACACTTCCGGGCGGCGGGCAACTCGAGCCGGATACCGCGCTGCAAAATCCCCGCGACTACTTTTTGGTGCTTGAAAGGGGTGTCCCCCAGGCGCTCAAACAAGCCGGAGTTAAGGCGAATGACGTCATCGCCCTCGGCACGGACTTCACTTCCTGCACGGTCTTCTCAACCACCCAGGACGGAACGCCGCTTTGTTTCCTCCCCAAGTACCGCCGCGAACCGCTGGCTTGGGCCATCCTCTGGAAACACCACGCTGCACAACCGGAAGCCGATCGCCTCAATGATATCGGTCGAGAACGAGACGAAGAGTTCATTCGGATGTATGGCGGCAAATACTCCTCGGAATGGTTCTTTGCCAAGGTCTTGCAGATACTCAATGACAGCCCGGAGGTTTATGAGGCCGCAAGCAGATTGATTGAGGGTACGGACTGGATCGTTTGGCAACTGACGGGCCAGGAAAAACGCAACAACTCCACTGCGGGCTATAAGGCCATGTGGGTGAAAGGCAAGGGCTTTCCGGAGCGGGGTTTTTTCCGGGCCGTTCACCCCCGCCTCGAGAACGTAATTCAGGAAAAGGTGGGGACAGAGTTCTACCCTCTCGGCACGCCCGCCGGTGGACTGGCGGCGCGTTGGGCGCGAGCCACGGGGCTTCGCGAAGGGACTCCCGTTTCGACCGGCGTCGCCGACGGGCATGCGTCTATTCCTGCTAGCACTGTGACCAAGCCCGGTTCTCTCTCCATGGTCATGGGCACATCTTTCGTTCAAATGCTGATGGGTCGCGAGCGACGGATCGTGGAGGGGATCTGCGGAGTTGTCGAGGATGGTATTGTGCCGGGATACTGGGGATACGAAGCAGGCCAATATGCGGGCGGGGACATGTTCGCCTGGTTCTTCGACCACGCGGTGCCGGCTCACGCCAGGAGCCAAGCGAAGAAGCTGAAGCTTCCCTTCACCGCCTGGCTCGAAAAGCAAGCTGCCGCGCTGCGTCCGGGCGAATCGGGGCTGTTGGCGGTCGATTGGTGGAATGGCAATCGGTGCGTGCTCGTGGATGCCGATTTGAGCGGCTTGTTAATCGGTGCAACACTCAGCACGCCGCCGGAAGCGATTTTTCGTGCTTTGCTGGAAGCTGCGGCCTTCGGCACGCGGCAGATTATCGACGCCTTCGATGCCATGGGACTGCACACTCAGGACGTTGTGGCGTGCGGGGGCCTGCCGGCAAAAAATAGACTCCTAATGCAAATCTACGCTGACGTTCTGGGGCGCGAGATCAAGGTGGCCAAACATCCTCAGACCTGCTCCGCGCTGGGCGCGGCCATTCACGCCGCCACGGCGGCGAGTCGTCAGGCCGGAGGCTACGATTCCATTGCCGAAGCCGCCGCGCATATGGCGCATTTGCGGAGCGAAACATACCGGCCGCGCCCCGAAAACCAGAAGATCTATAATCGCCTTTTTCAGGAATTTCGGATTCTGCACGATTATTTCGGCCGGGGAGTGAACGACGTGATGAAGCGGCTTAAAGCCCTCCGGCGAGAGATCTTGGCCCTATAGGAGTCAGAATTCAGGAGTCAAGAGTCAGGAGCAGAACATCGACCCTCAACCGAAAGGGTGCTGAAGTTCGGCTGATGACTGATAACTGACGACTGACTACTTTTTTCTATGTCAAAACTCGAACAATTGCGTGAGGAAGTCTGGAAGGCAAACCTTGGAGTTTATCGTGCCGGGCTGGTCACCATGCACAGTGGCAACGCGAGTGGAATTGATCGCGACCGGGGCGTGGTGCTGATCAAGCCCAGCGGCATGGATTACGACCGCATGCGAGCGCAGGACATGGTCCTGACCGACCTCGAGGGCCGCAAGCTCAAGGGTGAGTGGAATCCCTCCGTGGATCTCCCCGACCACCTTTACATCTACAAGCACTGTCCGCAGATTGGCGGAGTCATCCACACGCACTCGAACTATGCCACGAGTTTTGCCTTGCTGGGACGGCCCCTGCCCGTTTATCTGACAGCCATTGCCGATGAGTTCGGCGAAGAGATACCGTGCCTTCCTTACGTAGATAATCGAGCGGATCATATTGGTAAAGCCATCGTCAAGTACATGGGTAGGAAGGCCCCCGCCGTGCTCCTGGCGCACCACGGGGTGTTTGCTTTCGGAGCCACGCCGCGCGCGGCGCTAAAAGCCGCCGTGATGGTCGAAGACGTTGCCAAGACCTGTCATCTCGCCTTGCTGCTGGGCCGGCCCAAACCCTTGCCCCCGCGCGAGATCAAGAAGTGGTGGGACCGCTACCACACCACCTACGGCCAGCCCGGGAAAGAGTAGTTGACGTGAATCGCTAGTCGCTAATTCCGGTTATTGCGACGTACCGCAGCTCAAGAGGTAGGTTAATGAACTATCCCTTGCCGTTCTTCTCGCCCGCCCTGCTGGCCGCGGATCCACAAGCCGGCAGTCGTCTGATTTCTCTTCATGCCCCGGACATCACCATCATCGCCATCTATTTCGCCATGGTGCTGGGAATCGGGTTTTATCTGCGGCGATACACGAAGCGCGGTGAGGATTTTTTCCTCGCCGGCCGGGAAATGACCGCCTGGGTGGCGGGACTGAGCTTCGTCTCCGCCAATCTCGGCGCGCTGGAGCTGATGGGATGGGCCGCAGCCAGCTATCAGTACGGCATCCTGGCGGCGCACTGGTATTGGGTCGGCGCAATTCCCGCCATGCTCTTCCTGGGCGTCGTCATGATGCCCTTTTACTACATCTCGAAGACGCACTCCGTCCCAGGCTACTTGCAACTGCGTTACGGCGAATCGGCGCGCGGCCTGGCGGCCTTGATGTTCAGCTTCATGACCATCTTGATGTCCGGTATTAACATGTACGCTATGGCGCTGGTGATGAAAGTGGTGCTGGGTTGGAACATCCACTTCAGCATTTGGGTTTCGTCACTCACCGTGGCGGTGTACGTGTCCCTGGGAGGGTTGTTCTCTGCCATTTTCAACGAGGTCCTGCAGTTCTTCCTGATCTGGCTGGGCGCGTTGTTGATTCCCATTCTGGGCTTGATTGAGACCGGCGGCTGGTCCGGTGTGGTGGCGCGGATTCATCGGAATTTTCCCCAAGGTGATTACACTCACCTCTGGCGAACCATGGGCAGTTTCGCCGACAATCCTATGGGAATCCATTGGACAGGAATCGTCTTCGGCCTCGGCTTCGTCATTTCCTTCGGCTACTGGACCACGGATTTTCTGGTGGTGCAACGAATCCTGGCGGCCAAGGACATCCGCGCCGCCAAGCTTGCTCCCATCATCGGCTCGTTTTTCAAGATGGCTGTCCCTTTCATCGTAATCCTGCCGGGCTTACTGGGCCTGGCCTTATTGCCTTTCAAGTTGCTGCCTGAGAGTGCCGTGGGCCCCGGTCAGCACAGTTACAACGAGGTTCTGCCCCTCATGTTGGCGCGCTACTGCGGCCCCGGCTTGCTGGGGCTGGGCATCACGGCGCTCATTGCCGGTTTTATGTCAGGCATGGCAGGTAACACGAGCGCCTTTGCGACGGTCTGGACCTACGACCTCTATCGGAGTTTCATCAGAAAGAACGCCTCTGACGATCACTACGTCAAAATGGGCCGGTGGTGCACAATCCTGGGGGTTTTGATCAGCATAGGAACGGCTTACCTGGTGATGAGATTCGGCAGCATCATGGATTATGTGCAGGCGCTTTTCAGTTTCTTCATAGCGCCTTTGTTGGGAACCGTACTGCTGGGCATGTTGTGGAAGCGTGCCAGCCCGGCCGGTGGTTTTTGGGGACTTCTCTGTGGCACCGTCTCCTCCATCGGCATGTGGGCTCTCGTCAGGGCAAATCCCCACCTGCTCTCTTACATCGCCCTTTCCAGCCACGCTAAGGACATGGCTGAGAACATGTATCGGGCGCTTTGGTCGTGGATTGTGTGTGTGATCGTCACCGTCGTTGTCAGCTTGTTGACCCGGCCCAAGCCCGTTGAGGCATTAACAGGGTTGGTCTATGGTTGCACGGAACTGCCTAGCGAGGGACACCTGCCCCTCTGGAAGCGCCCCATCTTTTGGGCCGGAGTCTCGCTGGCGTTGTTTCTGGTGCTCCAGTGGATCTTCTGGTAATTCTGGATTTTCGACATTGGATTCGTCCCGTGTGATTGGTTGTCATTCCGAGCGCAGCGAGGAATCGCGCTGTGATTTGTCCGGAGCAGCGCGCGGTGCGAGATTCCTCGCTCCGCTCGGAATGACACGTGCATAGTGGTTCGCTGAAAGCTGACGGCTAAGAGCTGACAGCAATGTGAGGTTTTCCATGAGCGAAGGTCCTCGCATGATTCCCGTCTGGTTTTTTGTCGGGATCATTCTGCTGATTTACGGCGTGATCGTCCTGGCCACGGGAATCTATGAACTCTCCAACCCTCCCCCGACCGTACTCGCCAACCTGCATCCCGCCCTATGGTGGGGAGGGTTGCTCACGATTCTGGGCGGTTTGTACGTTTACATATATATGCCGAAGAAATCGTAGCGCCTTCCTCGGGGGAAGCTTCCGGCCGGGCCAGAGGCGGGGAATCTACGGCTGGCTGTGTTGAGCGGCCTGAGCCCCACGCCGGGCGTCTCGACCTCTTTCCAGGGGATCATCCACCCACTCTCGCATCACTTCAGGTTTGAGCAGCATTTTCATCAAGACCGCATCGCTGGAGTCGATGGAAATAATCAGCATCTCGATTTGCTCATTCCCCGACTCGCGCGTGTAGATGCAGGTCCATTCCCCGCTGCGAACATTGTGAACGTTCACGAACGGCTGGTAGAACGGTCCCACGAGGCTCGCCAGGGAAGACTCGAGATCCTCACTTGGATGGGTCGGGGAGGCTTCGACGTCGTCAAAGATCGCCATCTGGAAGTGGCTAACGCCGCCGGGCGTGAATCGGTTGGCGAAGAAGTTCAACCATCCCATGAAACGCATCGGGCGCTTCTGGTAATAGTCGGACATCCGTTCGACGAGTGAGTGAAACTCCGAGTCCCCGGCTCGTGCCGCAGCGGGAAGCATCTGGAGCAGCGCCACGCTCAAGATTGCAGGGGCTAGCAACGGCCTACGGTTTCGCACGGTGACCCCCTGGCTTCGGATGTGACTCGTCGCCTTGCTCTCCTAGGCGCGGAATGCCCATCTTGCCTTCGAGTTGACTCAGTTTGTCAATGTCAACAGGCCCCACAATGTTCACCACGGTGAATTCGGTGGGCTCGGCACAGATGACGGCCATTCCCAGGACATTTCCCC
>Ga0326727_10005306_pt1 | contig 37056 bp, 35 predicted proteins | sample MB2enrmetagenome_FD_207643 | JGI IMG/M metagenome (GOLD analysis project Ga0326727, IMG submission 207643) | Lab enriched peat soil microbial communities from McLean, Ithaca, NY, United States - MB29MY | ecosystem: Environmental > Terrestrial > Soil > Wetlands > Peat | place: USA: New York... | reverse complement strand
TGTTTCAATCCACGCCCCCGCGCGGGGGGCGACTGTTTTGCAAAAATCCTACGGCCCGCCTTAGTCCCCGGGACTCGTGGCGCGAACCTTCACTTCATATCACCGTTTCAATTGTCACAGACCTATACTTCAAAAAATAACTTTCTATAATGTTTAACTTTTTCAATTGCGCGAACTTCCCCGATATTGCCACCCCACTTCAGGTTCGCGCTCATGTTAAACCACAAGCGGGCCTTCCAAATCCACCGCCTCCTTGGCCCCAACATGCTCCACCCGGCGACGCCAATTCGATCCCAAAAAATAGAAACGGAGGCTGTCATGCTCTGGATCGATCTCGGAGATCAGTCTGGCCCGAAGCTTCGTCCATTGCGCCGGGTCCACGATGCACTCGAACACCGAGTACTGCACCCGCTGGCCGAAATCCCGGCAGGCCTTGGCCACCCGCCGAAGCCGCCGCGCCGCCCTCTCTCCTTCCATGGCCACATCGTAGCTCACCAAAACGAACATCGACGGCCTCCTATTTCCACAAAAACGCCGGGTAGCCGTCCAAATCGCCACGGATATGGCGAGCAAGCAACAAGGCCTGAACGTGACACAACAACCCCGCCGGTATCCTCTCCTTCAAAAACGGATGCATCAAATCCTCCTGCTTGCGTTTTTGATAGGCCACGAGCACCTCCTTGCGCCCATCATCGGAAAGAAGCACAGCCCCGCTCTCCAACTGACGAAAATCGCGAGCCTTCAACTGCCCTAGGTTGATGAGCGAGACGGCCACCCGATCCGCCAAAACCGGACGCAATTCCTCCATGAGATCGAGCGCCAATCCCGGCCGGCCAGGCCGGTCGCGATGGAGAAAACCGACGGCCGGATCCAGTCCGACCCCTTCCAAGGCCGAACGTACGTCATGGGTCAAAAGCGTGTATAAAAACGACAGCAGGCAATTCACCGGATCAAGCGGCGGCCTGCGGTTGCGGCCGCCAAAGACAAAAGCCGGGTCTTTCGAGGTGATGAGAGCGTCAAAAATCCCGAAATAGACATTGGCGCCCTCTCCTTCGATGCCGCGCAGCACATCAAGCGAATCCGCGCCAGGCAACCTGGTCAGGCAGTCCTCAAGACGACCGCAAGCTTTCGCCAAAGCGGCCTCGTACGTTTTATCGCCGTGATCGCGACGAGCGCGCATGAGCACATTGCGTGCGTTGGCCAGCTTTCCGGTCAGTATATTCCGCGCCACATCCGCGCTGCGGCCCGGGTCGTCGGCCCAGCGATAATGTTCGCGGCGAAGCAGAACATTGCCGCAGACCGGCCCGGCCACCCGCGCCAAAAACTTTCCATTTTCGGACAGAAAGCTCACGCCCACGCCGCGTTCGGCGCAAAGATACAAGAGCGCCGGGCTGCACCACACCTGTCCGAAGCAGACTAGGCCGCCAAGCCCATGCACCGGGACGCGCAGGCGCACCTCGCCTTCTTCGCGCACCACGACGTTTTCGCCTTCCTTCACCACCGACGCGCCTTGAAGGGTCACGAAAAGGGTGTTGAGCAGCTTTTTCAATCCGCACCTTCCGTTATCGGGTCCAAGGCTCCGGCCAGGTAGGCCGCCACACCGCGTCCGGCCCCGGCGCTTTTGGGCAGGCACACCGGGAGCAGCGAGCATGCGTCACAGAGCTCCGGCGCATACTTCGCCTTCGGGGTTCGGCCGGACCGGACCAGGTCGTGGAAGCGCAGCACCGCTTCCTCGGTCGCCCGTCGCAAGGCCAAGTCGAATTCCACGTCCAGCCTGCGCCGGGTCTGGCCGTAAAAAAGCGCCCCGGCGGGCACGCCAACGTCAAGCATTTCTTCCAGGCACATGGCCTGGGCGCACAGTTGCACCTTGTCCCAATCTTTCTCCTTGGGACGCCCGCGCTTGAACTCCACCGGGAACGGCAACCACGTCTTCCCTTGCCCGGCATGGTGAAACTCGACCACGTCGGCTTGTCCGACAAGTCCGAGCCGCAGCGAGCGCAGCGGCAGGGAGAAGGCCGTCCGGACTCCCGGTTCGGAACGGCCTCCGCCGCCGTGCGCCCGCTCGTGCGACAGCCTGCCCTCGGCAGTCTGCCGGTTCTCCAGCCACAGCCCCTCCACGTGGATGAGCGCGCACTGACGCTCGCAATAGAGCAGATGCTGGAGCCCGGACAGGGGCAACAGGTCGTCTTCGGAGTACATGGGTTATACCTAGAGCTTTTCCTCCAACGTGACACCAGCGGGTACATTCGTTTTATCGGCCGTGACGGTGTAATCGGAAAAGGCTCGCGCCGGGCTGGATTTGTCGGTGGCTCGTTCGACCTTGACCAGATCGAAGAGCTTGTGCGCCGGGGCGTTGCCGAGCGCCGTTTCGTGGCGAAAGACGATGAGCTTGCGCGCGGCCATCTTGCCCCTGGCGGCCGAATGGTCGTGGTCGAACATCTCCATGATCGCTTTCCAGAAAAGCTCCAGGTCGTCATCGGAAAAGCCGGTTTGCATGGCCAGGGGCGCAGAAATGAAGCCTTCGGCGCGATACAGGCCGTAAGGTACGATGTGCTTGCGGCCCATGGTGCGGTTGTCGCCGCTTTGGGCCAGGGCTTCCTTTTCCGTGGCCACGGCCATGCGGGTGATGGTCACGTCCAGGGGCACGATGGGCTCCACGCTGCGGGCGAAGGCCAGTTGCACCGGACCGCGCACTTGGCCGCAATTATTTTCTTTAAGCGACATGACCGCCCCAAAAGCGCGGATGTCGAAGAAATTGGCGCACATCCATTGCTTGGCCAGGGCGATGGTATCGCCAGCGGTTTGCCCCTCGACCGCCACCGCCTTGTGCGCCCGTCCCTGGGTCGTGGTGAGCACGGCTTTTTCGCGCACGTAAATTTCGTAGGGACTTTCGTTGTTCTTGGCCAACTCGACAAAGTTTCTCACTTTGCGCTTAAGGCACACATCGGTGACCAGGCCGTGGTTGGTTTCCGGATCGATGCGCGGCATGTTGCCCGCGTCCGGGTCGCCGTTGGGGTTGCCGTTTTCCACGTCGAAAAGCAGCACGAATTCATAACGGTTCTGGATGGCGCTCATGATTATTCCTCCGTTTGGGCAGTGGGGGTTTCAGATTTGGTCTTCTTGGTCCATAGATTGGTGTGCTGATGATAGTAACCCAGAGCGAAAAGGCCCTGATCCTCCAGGGATAGATGTGCCGGAAAGCCGCCGTCGGCGATGTTGATGCCCTCCAAGATGTCGGCGATGCGCCTGTCAGATACGTAACCGTATTCAGCCTTTTGGCCGTGGTGCTGGGCCAGACGCAAGAGAACAGGGAAGACGCTGCGCGGCGTGGCCGAGGCCGAGCCGAAATAGCGGTCCTTGATGGTGCTGTTCGCGCCGGGGATAGCCTCTTGCTGGAGCTTTTCCAAAACGGCGAAAAGCCTGCCCAGGCGGTAGGCGGTGTTGGTGGACTTCTCGTCGAGACTCACGGCGACCTCCAATGTTTGCCCGGCGGCCCGGGCGTTGCGGACGAGGTAGGCTTTGATCAATGCCGCCCGGATATAATCGATTTTCTGCTCGGCCCGGATGCGGCCGATAACTGCCGAAAGCAGACTGCCCGGGTACGACGCGCCGGTCAGAATGGAACGCATGAATGCTCCGGCCAGTAGCGGCGAAAGGTTGTCCAGATCCTCGCGTTTGGCCGTTGACTTAAGCAGGAGCCACATGGGCGGGAAGTCGGGTTCATTATCGTAGGTCTTAACAATGCGGAGGTCCTCGAAGTGTTGACCTATCTTGCGCCAAATACCTTCGACTGTGTCTACATGCCAGAAGCGCACTGAGATGCGCCCAGCGTTGGGAGATAAACCTAGCACGTAAAAAGGTGTGTCGCTTTCGTTCTTGAACTGATCCGGCATCTTCCCGTCTCGTGCCGCCTGAAGGAATAGGCGCAAGGCATTCAAGTCGCCCATATCCTCTTTCTGACTGAACACGAGGCCTAGGAAGCCCTCGGATTTCGTTTTGCGCTCCGTCCAGAATACCGTGCTGGCGTCGCCAATCTGAATTCTTTGGCGGCTACCCGTTCTCAATAAATCATTAAGGGCCGTGGTGTAGTTGAAGGCTACAGCCTCGCTGATGGGAGAGTTCAGACCTTGCCGGAGGTCTTTCCCGTATGACTCGAAGGAGCGTTGATTGAACGACACGATTGCAGCACCGGAGGGTTGGGCTCCCCAAACACCTTTGAGACTTGAATGGGTCAAGGCGATGGGACGAGATTTCCCTGTGACCAAACATTGCCCGATATCTTTGGATGCAGTGGTTTCGTAATAATTGAGCCAAGCTTCAAGCACGGCCGGGCGCTCGTGCACGTAACGTCTCTCGCCCGCAAGCCGGAATACAAGGTTACGCCCGGTCATCTCCTTCCAGTGCGTAAGTTCCGAAGCCTTTTCCGGCGACCAGTTGTCGAGAAAGGCCAACACGGCGGCGAAGCCCTCGTCGTCGAGTTGCCCGCCGACTTCCCGCAGCCTGTCGCGGAAAGATTGGAAAGACTTGGCGGCCCGATCCGGCTTATCCTTGGCGTCCGCGCCCAACACATAGCCGGTGTTGTCCCACAAGAAGTTTGCTGAAAACCCGGAGCCCGGAGTTTTAAGCGGTTCGGGCAGCACCAGCGACGCCGGAACTCTCTTTTTTGAAGCATCCCGAAGGTCCAGCACCTGTAGAAGCTCACCCGCAGTAGTTATCTCCAGGGCAAAAGGAACCGGCTGCCGGCTGAACCCTCGCAAGGGAATTTCCGAACCCTCCTCCCCGGCCAGCCGTTCATAATATTCATTCAGCGCCTGCAAGATCATGCGCGCACCTCCTCGGCATTCCAAGCCGGGACTATAATGACCCCGTCAACCATGCGCGCGCGGAAAAAACGCGGGGTCATGTCGTTTGCGAAATCGATGTCGTGGAGCATGTAGCCCAGCTCGCGCTCCCCCAAAAGCGAGGAATCGGCAACCGGGAGGGGGTCGGTAGCCGGTCCGAAATGGGCTGCAAACTCCCGGCAGCCCAGATAGGGCCGGTGAAAGCACTGCCCGCGCGCCACCCGGCGGTTGAAAATGTCCAGGTGTTTTCCCTCGCTTTCGACAGCGGAATTCCAAGCCCCGGTGGGCTCGAAACGAGCCTCGATAACGTAGGCCACGTCTCGTAACACCATGGCCGCCCGCTGCTGCCGGTCGTCCTCGACGAACGTCTCGACCTTCGTTTTCCCGTCGCGCATGGCCGCTTGCACCGTGCGCATGGGCATCTTGCCCGCTACCTCGTTGCGCCGGATGTTGTCGAAGCGGATGGGATTTAAAACCCTGATGCGCTCGACCATCCAGCGGATCGCCGGTTTCCAGTACACTGCCTCCAGGACGCCCCTGGCCGCCGAGGGGGTCATCACGTCGTAGCTCACCCGTTCCACCTTCATTTCCGGCCGGGTGAAGCAGGCGTAATCGCCCCAGACTTTAAGCCTCACGCCAATTGCCATCGTCCTCCTCCTTTGTTCAAAGGCTTGTCGGAAACAATGCAGCGCCTTTACACGAACAAATCCTCCGGTGCGCGAACGCCGGGATCATCCTTGAAAACATCCAGGCCATAAACAGGATCGTACAAATCGGTATTGCTCAAAACGAAAAACTGCCCGCTCGGGCCGCTACGTTCCACCGCCCCCTCTCGCTCCAACCGCGCCAAATCCCTCTCATAAAGTGAGACCGAAAAACGTTGCGCCCTGCGCATAAGTCCTCCAGCTCGGTCGCCGGCTTCAAGCGAGCGCAAGGCACGGATGACCTTCTCGGACTCCTCGTTGTAGGGGATGATCACCCCCTGGGTGGCGGATTCGATCAATTGAAACTCGCGCCCGATTTCCCGAAACGGGAACCAGCACCGACTCGCGCCCTCGGTCAGGCGTTCAAGAATGCTTTTTTTGTCGAGTTGATCCTCCCCCACCTGCCAATATAGTTCGAGGAAGTAATCCCGGATTGCATTGGGATGCAGAAGATCGGCCGCGTGGCGTCCGGCCACGGACCGTCCCGCCTGGGCCACGCGCCGAAAATGTCCGACGGGATGGCCGCGTTCCGGCCGGAAGACGAAGACTTCCCCCTGCTCCAGTTTCCCCTCGCGGTTGCAGCGTCCGGCCGCCTGGGCGATGGAATCGATGCCGGATTCGGCCCGAAACACGACTGGAAAGTCCACGTCCACCCCAGCCTCCACAAGCGTTGTGCTCACCACGCGACAGGGCGAACCGTCATCAAGGGCCTTCCGAATGCGCGCAAACGTCTGCGCCCTATGTGCCGGGCACATAAGCGCGCTTAAGTGGAAAAGGCCGCCTTGATCTGGGCGAATCAATTCCCGCAAGGCATCAAAAACAGTTCTGGCCGTCCGGCGCGAGTTCACGATGCACAGCACCCGGTCGTATCCGGCCAACTCCCCGGCGAGTCCGGCCTCGGAACGTTCGCCCACATGGCGCACCCGTACTCGACGCAACGATTGGTGCAGCGCGACCGGATCGGGGATGATCTCACGCACGCCGAGAAGGCCAACCTTGAGTCCCTGGGTCGAGTCGGAGGAGGCGTTGAGCGCAGGCTGGGTGGCCGTGCACAGGACGACGCTCGTTTTATAAGTTGCGACGAGTTCCTTAAGCGCCTCCAGGCAGGGTTTGAGGTAATCAAGCGGGAGCATTTGCGCTTCGTCCAGGATGACGACGCTCCTGCTCAGGTTGTGGAGTTTGCGGCATCGTCCAGCCTTGTGACTGTAAAGCGACTCGAAAAATTGGACGGACGTGGTGACGATGACGGGCGCATCCCAGTTTTCGGTGGCAGGATGTGGTTGATCGTCGTTTTCCCCACCCGAGTCAAAATTCGAATGGTGTTCGACGACAAACATCCCGTCCTTGTCGCCCAAGGCCGCGCGGAATACGGCGGCGTTTTGCTCAATAATGCTCGTGTAGGGAATGACGTAAACGATCCGGTCCAGGCCATGCCGGACGGCGTGATCCAAGGCGAAAGCCAGCGAGGAAAGCGTCTTTCCCCCGCCGGTGGGCACGGTGAGGCTGAATAGGCCGGGCGAAAGAGAAGAGGCCTCACGGCAAGCTTCAAGAACCTGCGCGCGGATACGGTTGACCGGGGACGGCTCGACTTGAGATACTTTGGTGTTTAAATACGCATCCAGCCTGTTACCTAATTCGGTTATAGATGGGTACCCCATCCGCCCGGTTGCGCGGTCCGGATCACCGACCGCCTCGGCGTCCAGGCGGTCGGCGTCCACCAAGCAGGAAAACAACATCCGCACAAAAAATGCGAGGCGAAATCCCAATCCCGCTTTTTTGCAATCAAAAGGAGGGGGCGTAGGAAGCGTGGGCATATCGTCCGTCCCCAGGCACTTGCGCCACGCCGAAAAATCTTCGATATGCCGCTTGGTTTCATCCAAACGGCGACAAAGGCATGCGTCTTCGTTGCTTTTCCCATCAGGCAAGCCGCCGTGGTGTCCGGCGACGGCGTAGGACATGACGCGTCCCGCATCGCCATATTCCCTTGCCGTCTGCCTGGCCCCGGCCGTGGAATGGTCCACCCGGCGCTCTGTCTCTCCACGAACTCTTTGCTGAAAAAGAGCCGAGCTTTTTCCTATATCATGCCAAAGACCCAGGCATCGGCCCCAGGCTCCAGCATTGAATTTTGAGGAGAACCCCTCAGCTAGGCGGGATACGTTGTGGAGATGATCGGCAAGAAGTTGGCCCGGCCGGGCCAGTAATGCATCAGGTTCGTTGTCCTTCAAAATCAACCCCCTTGATTGCAAGCCGTAACCGGGCTAGACCCTGGTATTACATGCCAAATCAGCTCAGGTGGCCTTAAGCATACGCGTATCGATATTCGCAGTAAAATTATTTGGTGATCAAGGCAGGTCAGGATGACTACCTACGCAAGCCTCCAGAATCCTGGCTTTTACATGAACAAATTTTCTTTTATATTTATTTCCTTATCTTTTATTCCTCACCACCCAGCCCTTCACCCCCGGGTACAGCGTCAGCCAGGCCCTACCGGGCCTGTCTGAATGTGAGGAGGCAAAGGGCGGTTTGCATCCGCTGGTCAACCTGACTCGGGGCGGCCAGGCCCGCCTTGGCCGACTCCATGAACAGACCGGAACCCAAAAACAGACAGGCCGTGAAGGCGGCGGACAAAATAACGGTGGTGAGCAGACGGGCCATGGCGTTTCTCCTTGGTTTTCCGCCTTTCCCCTGCGCCCCTCGGGGCGGAGGGGGGAGGGCGGCGGGCTTTCAACGGCCGAAGGCCGCCGCCCTCCCCACGACCCCCGAGGGGCTTCCGCAAAATCAAATCGGGCCGGGGCGGACGAGCGTAGCGACAAGCGACGTGACAGGCCGCAGGCCTGGCGCGGCGGTTGTAAGCGGAGTTCGGCCGTCTTTGCCCCGGCAGTCCACCTCGGCGGCTCTCTTTTGCTTGAAATTTCACACTTTATATTTCAAAGCTCGGGAGCTTTGATATCCAATGGTGGGGAGCTTTGGGGTCAAATTTGGTTTTGCCCCGGGAGCTTTGGGCTCTAAAAAGTTGGCTCTTTGATGCCAAATCAAAAATTGAATCAACGTAGGACAAGGGATTTAAAGCCCTGGGAGTTTTGACATCCAAAGAGCGGGAGCTTCGGGCACGAATACTCTTCCCGACTGAGAGCTTTGAGGTCAAATCCGCAAAAATCCCGGCTAATCTTCTAGATCGCCCAGCCAAAGGTACGAATAACGGTGCCCACCAGCGCAGTCTAAGCCGTACCACCGGCAGCCGTCGGTTTCGCCGCTCATCTTTGCATGCCAATGTGCGAAAAACCACAGCTTGGGCCGGTAGCGTTCAAAAGCATAGTCTAGGGCGTCCTCGCTTGGGTCTTTTTCGTAGTCCGTAAAGCCGCCCTGGCGTTTGATGTAGGATTCACGGACGCCGAAACGGCTAGGTGAGGTATGGCTGCAAACAATGTCCACCTTGCCGTGCGGCAGCCTGGCCAGGTCCTCCCCGGTTATGATTTCTTCCGGGAACCAGTCAAAGCCTTGTGTGCGTTGATCCTTGTCGATTGAGTCAGCGCCGCCGATAAAAAGCACTCGCCGTCCGTCCGGGAGATCGAGGAAGCTCCCGCGTTCCTGGTAAAACAGGCCAGGGCATAGTTCATGCGCGGTTGGGTTTTCGCCCCGGAACTTAGACAGTGCGTCGTGATCCTCGTGGTTGCCGTCGATGAAGCGCACAACGGACTTGCCCAAGACCAAATGCTTGCATGGGTCATAAAGGTCGTCAGACTTCGGGAAATAGCCGAAATCGCCAAGCTGCAAGATGAGGTCTGGACGCAACTTTTCAATTAGGCTGTTGACCAAAGACCAAAAGCAGTGAATGTCGCCCAGGATCAAAGTTTTCACTGCAAACCGCCCTCCGTGGGCAGGGCTATAAATTCGTCGGTTTCCCTCGCCAGCTCTTCTTCGGCCGAGCCCGGCACGGGGGCAAGAAGCTCCGCCAGTTCCAAGTCCTCGGGGTCTAGTTCCTCGATTATGCAATCGTAAAGATCGTTACTATCCATCTCTCTATCCATTGTTGTCTCCGTTTATTAGCGGATTTCCATCTTGCCCTTATTCCAAAAAAAGACCGGAATTCGGAAAGTTTCGTCCCCTCCTTTGACGATTAACGCAAAATCGTCATAATCCCGATCCTCGATCAGCTTGAGCATGGCTTTGATGCCTGTCCGCCGGCTGTCAGAAACGATTAGGTTTAGTTGCCTCTTCCCCTCGAATTCAAGCTTGGCCCGGCGTATCGTCTGAGCCTCGCGCTGCTGCTCCTTGCGCTTATCCGAGTTCGACATGTGCGCCTCCTGAAATCTGGTCACCTTGAGCGCTAGCAAGCGCACTTATACATCGCGGGGCGATGTGTAATTGCACTTACTGGCAACTAGTCAACATCCTGTTGTCGCCAAAGGCACCCCAAAATCCAACAGTCTAGTCATCAGATTTCACCTGTCCACCCTATCTCAAACCAAGATGACTAGTCAACATTGCGGAGTAGAATTTGGAGCGCCATTTGTGGCACGCGGTTTTGGGCTCCTGGCGATTTTGGGACACCTTTTGGGAATAAGCCAAGATGTCGTGACTCCCAATTTTGACGATAGCGATGCTAGTAATTTTACTCATCCTGCCGCAGACTCTTTGGGTACGCTTTCTTGCAGTGTCGGCCGGACCTGAGCGTGAAAATATTGTCTGAGGGCCACATCTTCCGGCATATGGTAACTCGGTCCATTTTCCGGCCTTACAATGGCTGTGCGCTCCGCCACCGTGAGAGCGGTACGCCAAAATTCGAATTCCTCCAGAATTCTTGCTTCCCTGGCCTCTTGAAGGCTCTTAATTTCGACAGTTCTGTCAAGTTCAGCTTGCATTTGCGGGGACACATAGTTTGCAGGCCTTTTGTAGTAACCTTGCCGCGCAAGAATGGTGAACACCCAAGCCATAGGGTCTAAAACATTTTTACCCTCGCCGTCCCTCATGACTCCCCGGGAGAGTTCCCATTCAGCGTAAGTCAATCCCTGCAATACCCCGTCAGGTGGTATGCACACCTGCTCAAGACGGAAAAGAATCTGCCGTATCTGGTGAGTACCAAAACCCGTACTGGCTAGTCCCGGCCAGTGAAAGGCGATGTCCTCCTCAGTCAACTTCTCAAGGCTACGGGCTGCCTTCAGAACTTCCTGTTCTTGAGAAAAGACAGATAGATTTTTCTTTCTATCTATCTTTTCTTCTAGAATAGAGGGCTGTGCATTATCGTCTGGATGCTGGTCCGACTCCGTGTCTGACTCCATGCCAGACTGCGCGCGGGGAGAAAGCGGGATAATGTGCCTGCAAGGCTCGGCGCGGAAAGCGTAGCGATTGCCCTTCAAGAGGCCCCTGGTGGCTCTCTTGGCCATAAGAATATTTCGATTGCCAAATCGTTCCAAGGTTCCTCGCACCGCCCCTTCAGTGGTCTTCAGGCCGTAATGCCCACGTATAAGCTGGGCAATCTGCCAGTAGGCGATGCACTCCGGAAGGCTTTTCAACACACTTAAAATGGCTATCTGAAGGGTGGAAAAGCCCCGTGGGCAACGTCCTTCGCGGGCTGGCAACAGCATTGCTGACTCCGTGTCAGACTCCACGCTTTTCTCCGTGGCTAACCCCGTACATGCTTGAGTGCACGGCCAAACGCGCGGCAGACTCCGTGGCTCCGTGCATGACTGCGCGGTTGACTCCATGTCTGACTCCGTGCTGTTCATGAGAAGCATTATCTATCGCGCTTCAATTTTGGGGCGGTGTCGATTGTCTCGACTATCCGCGAGTCGGAGTATGAGTTTAAATCGGCGATTTCATAAAGAACGCGGCGCCCGTGTTTCCTGAAACGGGGTCCTTTCCCTTTTGATCGCCAGACTTCAAGGGTTCCGGGGCTGAGACCAAGACAAGCGGCGGCCTCTTTGGTCGATAAAGCCCTTTTATCAGGTAGGTAAGCCATGTGGTCCTCCTTAGCTAGGTTTGGCTAGAGAGGAAAAAAACACATGGCTCAGAGCGAGTCTAAATATCGCAAGATATTCTATTTAAGCTCAGAAAAACTAAATCGGACAGCTTTCTTTTGATTTATCAGCGGTTTAAATTTAGTTTTTGCTGTTGCCCTTTTCAGATATTCGGCTGAAATTTTAAAAAAAGTTAAAAGTGGACTTTCACAGTCAATTCCTCCAATAAGCTTCAAATTGTCGAAACGTATGACTGGAATTTTTCCATAAGTTGATGGTGTATCAAAATGTGTGATTGCAGCCCAAAGGTGTGCAACATTTACAAATTTTCTCCATACATTTGATCTAAAACTAAGTTGATCTTTCCATTGTTTTTCAATTTTTACATCGAATTTTGTGTCATCAATTTTACTAAATATATCAGCCGTACGTGATGCTATTTCATTTCCGTGCAGCTTATCCTCTAAGGCATGCCCAAGAATTTCGCCAATATAAAGACCATGCTTTCTGTTTTTTTCTAATTCAGGGATGATGTCATTTGACCTCTTCCCAAGAATTTTTGACAAGCTACTGTAGCCGCCGCAATATGTTACAATGGTATTAAAAAAGACATGCTGGCAATTAAATAAATTTTGATCATCAACTTCAAAAATATCACTATCGGAAATATACTTATTTTCCAGCAGGCCAAGATATTCTGAAATTGCAACGAGTGAATACCTCCTTCTTAAATTTACATCTTCAGGACATAACAATATACCAGTAATAAAAATATCACCAATGACAGGGTGTAACAATGGCACAACTTCACGAATTGGCTCAGCAGAAATCAATAGTGTCATAACTTACCTGAAAAGCTAGTAATAAAAATTTATTTCGCCCTGGCCATTTCAAGCACTTCAACTCACTACCGGCTTGACAGACGGAATCCCAAAGCCTCCCGGCGATCGATCACGAGGGCTATTTGCTGCAGCAATCCTGCCTCTTTGGCTTGGAGTATAAATTCAAGCTGGCCCGCTTGATGGAGATACTGAAAGGGGGATGTGGTGCAGATGATCTTAGGCAATGCGGGCCTCCCCGCGAAGGTCCTCCTCTGACAGGTCGAACGTGTTCACTCCGTAATCCCCCAGGCGGGCGAGAAACAGTGTACGCGGTACACCGGCCAGGTTGGCTGCGGCCCCAGAGGATAGACGGCCCATTTCATACAGCTTGAGGGCGGCCAGGAAGGGCAGTCCCTCCGCTGCATCTTGCCCTGGAGGCATGATCCCCTTCAGGACCGACAACGCCTCATCCGGCAGATTCAACGTGATTTGGCTCATATTGATTCCCCTGATTCAGCGGTGACGGACAACCCCGAGAACCTTTTTTCCCTTGGCCGTTGTTCTGCAAATCTGGGCGGGTCATTTATTAAAAAGATCGCTATGCGTCCCGGTGCGGACCAGGACTAACCGGCCAGGTTCGAGCCTGTAGATCAAGAGCCAATCCGGGCGAAGATGACATTCCCTGTGGTCCATCCAATTGCCCGTCAAAACGTGATCGCGCAGTTGCGGGCCAAGTGGCGCATCAAGGACAAGCAGCTTAACGACTTCCTTAAGCCGCTCCATGTCATTCCGCCCGGAAGCGGAAAGCCTCTTGAAGTCCTTGCGGAAAGCCGTCGTGGGCACGATTTCCCGCATGACTATTCTTTCTCCAAATCCGCCCACAGAGCTTCGGGGCTCGCGTAAGCCTTGAGCTTGCTGGATTCGCGCCCCTCTTGCATGGCCTTGACCGTTTCCTCGTTGGGATCAAGATACTCAAGGCGGCTAGCCATGATTTCCCATTCCTCAAGCGGTATGAGAACGGCCAGCTTTTGCCCGGCGGCGTCCGTCACATATTGGATGGCCATTGGATAATCTCCTTCTCGATTCAACCCTTACGGGTGATCTCAATCACCTTGTTTCCCTTGCTCAACATATCGCAAAGCCCCGCATGGTTGGCAAGAAGTTCCGCCGCCTTGTCGCTGGCACGTTTCCTGGCGTCTGGCAGGAACTGCCCATAGCGCCGGGTCATGGCCGTTGATTTGTGCGTCAAAAGCTCCCCGATCATGTCCAGGGTGAATTCCCCGGAGTTGGCCAGGGTCACGGCGAAGTGATGCCGCAAGCCGTGGAAGACTCGGAAGGTGGTCGGAATGCCTGCGGCCTTCTTGATGCGGCTGGCAGCTCCGCTGGCCACCCTCAGGCCCCCATGCCTTCCGGGAAAGATGTAGACACTACTTGGAAAGGTCTCGGCCTTCCAGGCAAGTTGCTTCTCCAGGATGTCGCGGGCAATGGGATTCATGGGAATACTCACCGTCTTGCCCCCTTTGGGGTCTTTGAGGGTAATAATCCCGGCCCGGAAATCCACGTCTTGTTCCCGTAGCTTGAACACTTCGCCGCGCCTCATGCCGGTGAACATGGCCAGCTCCAGCATCCGGGCAACGTCGCGCGACGGCCAGGCCTCCAGGACTTCTTTCAACCTGGCGGCCTGCTCGGGCTCCAGGTATTCGACCACCTCATTGTCCCTGTTCGGCATCTCGATAACGAATGGCAAGGGAGCGCAAAGTTTGGCCTTGGCTCCGAAATTGACGACGCGGCGCACCAGTTCCAGAGCGTTGAAGACCGTGCCCGGGGCGCGGCCCTCCATGGCCCTGCGAAGGCGCGCCATGTCGAGGGGGGAGAGCCTGCTGGCCCGGAATCCCCCCAGCACGGGGCGGACGTGTTTTTCATAGCGATTTAAGTCAGTGACCGCCCCTTTGAGGCTATCGCCCTTGGACTCGAAATAGGCGCGGGCGATTTCGTCCACTGTCCTGTCATGCTTGACGCGGTCGCGGGCAATCTCCTTGGCGGTCTTCACGTCCTGGCCATGGCGGGCGGCCTTCACCCGTTCGGACCGGACCTCGGCCGCTACCTGCGGGGTGTAGCCCTCCGACCTCCAGCCCACCTTCTCCCAGCGTTTTTTGGTTCCCACCTTGTAGGTGATCCACAGACATACGTCCGGCTTGCCGTCGAACTGTTTGTCCTGGCTCTCATAGTAGTAGACACCCGGCCAGCGTTTTGCGTCCACCCGTTGCTTCTGATTCCGTTCCATGGTGATCTCCGTTTTGATACCCAAGTGGTTCACTGACGCCCGGGAAGACGCTTTGGGCAACGAATTTTTGATACCCTATTGGTACCCAACTCGGCAAATTCGGTTCAATTTGGTTAAGTATGATACGGGTAATTGACCCGACACGACATGGCTTGTCAAGTCTGAAATTAAAGAGAAATTTACTTGATTAAACTCGGTTAAGCTGGGTATCAAAATGGGTATCAAGGGCAGGTGTCCGGGCTCATAACCCGAAGATCACAGGTTCAAATCCTGTCCCCGCAACCAAAAAAATCAAGGGCTTACAGTGGAAACACCGTAGGCCCTTTTTCTTTCCCCTGCACTATTCCCAGCGCACGGCACAGAGAAGGTCAACCGATTTGGTAGTCTTGGTTAGTTGAGGACGAAGCGAGTTGAAAGACAACATGGCCCATTTTAGCCCGAACATACCAGGATTTGTTTTCATCCCCGGGGACAGCCCGGCTTCCCCATAACGTCGCAGCTTTCTTGGCTGCATCCATTACTGACCAGTCGTCCCCAGCTACCCCTATCACTATCCTGCCCCCCTGGGAGGCCCTGAATTTCGCTTCGTCGAGAATCTCATTACTCATAAAACACACAATTCCATATAGTTATACTTTCTATTCACTCGGGACAGTCCGTATCACTCCCCAGCGCAAACTCCCATGTACTCCGCCGGGATGAAGATGTCAGGTCAATTTTCCCTCCTGGAAGTTTTTTCAACGTGTGATGATTTCTCCGCATGCCTCGGTAATTCACCGCTTCCCCCACATATACCCCACAAGCCGTTTTTCCTCCTTCTGTTCCCATTCGTAATGGACCAATTAAATGATTGATATTATTAGACTAGCTAATTGATGCGTCACCCTCATGGCGAACCTGTTTCCCTTTTCTATTTGTTCGTATGGTTTCCGGGTGTGATTGTATCACATTGTTCAATGATTTCAATTTTGTGCGTAATATTACACTTTAGCAGAATAATGGGATTTCCCGCCCCAAGGCCAGGATTCTGCCTTTAATACCTGTCGGGGCCGCAGCAGGCCCTTCATTGGGAATTCCTCAACTTAGGCCGCATAGATTTTCCATTGACATTTTATGCCGTGAGAATATTATTTGGTATGGAATCCGCAACAATTTGACGATGGGAAATGTTGTTCCGCGATAAAGGACATAACCATGGATAACCCCATAAAAATTAATGCTGATTTAATGGGAAGGGAAGAGGTAGAAAAAGAACTTATTAAATATATGACTCTTGTTACTGATGAGTTGAGGATTAAGTCTCATGCTCGACAGTTACTTGTTAATATAGTAAACTTAAAAATTTCTCTGAATAAATTTATGTATCTACTGACTGAAGAAGAATTAGAATTTTTTCATAATACAGCAACAAAAAATATTAAGATCCTTCATGGCATGAATAATGTTTTAGTTAGAAAATACAACCCTGACTAAATATAAAATATTATTTTTTCCCACATCATCAATCAAACGTCCATATTTTCCAATTATAAATTGCACAAAATACACTAGAATATCGTCCCCACCCTTGAGGCATGTCTTTGGTCTGGCCTTGTCTAAATGCGATTGGAGGTTTCATTTTGTCTAAATCCATACCAATGGGGTATATTTACCAATTCTTTATTTGATTTGCCTCGTTGAAAAGGGATAATCACGTAACATGGAAACAAAAAAATGCTTGGATTGCCAATGTTGGGGGGAAAACAAGGCCATTCCCTATGCCTATTCTCAAGCTATCCGGTGTCACAAAAAGAGGGAAATCGTATTTGCTGACGGCCCTGTTTGTGAACATTTTGAACCTATGCCACCTAAATCCACCTCGCTCACGATCGATTAAATATCCGCTCATTGCCAACCCGATTTTCGCCCCACTTTCGCTTTAAGAGGGCCGTCCCTTACAAAGGCCGGGGGGTCGCTCGTCCTGGGAGCAAGTCGAGCGTTTCTATCACCGACCCAAATGAATTGACGGGTTGCCCGCTCCCGATGTTTTTCCCGCTGTTCATCGCCAATGTACGGATTGCGGCCCATCCTGAATGGCCCGCAAGGGCAATGGAGTAGCCCCGTTGACCTTGGACAGAAGCGGGGCCGGTCCGATTGGACATAATTCTACCCACGGTATCCGCGCTCCTTTCAATTAAGTCTGCCCAACAGGATGCGTTTTTCGATGGCCTCCCTCTTTCGAGGACAGAATCCTGCATTTGACACTCCCGTGTCGGCTTAGCCGCTTCATTTTTTCAATTTTTCTTCCCCCCGGTTTAACCACGTGCTAAAGAGTGCCCAATCAACAATTTTGTCTCCCAGAGGTGGCGATATTGGACTCCGAGAAGACCAAAAAACAGTTCATCGCCGAGTTGGAAGCAGCGAGGATTCAAATCGCCTTCCCGGGGGAGAAGGCGCCATTGAATGAGCCTCCTCCGAAAGAGACCAGCCCACCCGTTTATCCTTCCGTTATCGGCTACTTGATCACTCCGGTTTTCGTTAAGGATATCAATGGGAAATACCTGGACTGCAATAAGCCGTTTGAGAACTTTCTGCAGTTGTCCCGAGATGAAATCATCGGCAAAACAGCTTACGATATAGCCCCAAATGAACTCGCCCAAAAATACGATGAGATGGATAAGCGTCTTTATCAGGAAGGCGGCGTCCAGTCCTATGAGTTCGAGGTCCGCCAGGCTTCCGGCGAAATCAGGGCGGTGTGGTTTAGAAAGTCAATTTTTCCCGACTCCTCTGGCGCTCCGGGCGGGATAATAGGCGAGGTCTTGGACATCACCGAGCGCAAGAAGGCCGAAGAACGGCTGCGCCAGAGTGAGGAAAAGTTCTCGCGCATCTTCGAGATGGCCCCGGAATGCATCGCCTTCGTGCGGCTTAAGGATTCGGTGTTCATAGATGTCAACGCGGCCTTTGAGATCATCACCGGATACACCCGGGACGAGGCCCTCGGTCGATGTCCCCTGGAGATCCACCTCTGGGACGACTTGGCAATGCGTGACGAATTCCTGAAACGCATCCAGTCCGACGGGCAAGTCACGGACTTAGAATACTGGCTGCGGCGCAAAGACGGCACTCTGCGCCTCATGGCGGCCTTGGCCCAACTCGTGACCATCGCCGGAGAGCATTGCTACATCACTGTCATCCGCGACATCACCGACGAGCGCAAGATGCAGGAACTGCTCATCCAGTCCGAAAAGATGGTGTCTCTGGGCAGCCTGGCCGCGGGCATCGCGCACGAGATCAACAATCCCTTGGGTATCGTGCACCAGGCCGTGCAGAACATCATCCTGCGCACCAGCCCGGACCAGAAAAAAAACCTGGAGACAGCCGCCAATCTGGGCCTGGACATGAGCCTGCTGCAGCAATACCTGCACGAGCGCAAACTCGACGTGTTCCTTCAGGACATTCAAGTCGCGGCCATGCGCGCCTCGGGCATTATCCGCAACATGCTCAATTTCAGCCGCGGTAGCGAATCCAAGCGCCAGATCTGCGACCTGCGCAATATCATCGAGCAGTCCGTGTCCCTGGCCTCCTCGGACTACGACCTCAATAAATTCTACGATTTCAAGAGCATTAAAATCGTACAAGATATGGGCGAGAAGCCCCCCCCGTGCATCTGCATGGAGACGGAGATCGCGCAAGTCCTCTTGAACCTGTTGCGCAACGCGGCTCAAGCCATGTCGATGGCCCGGCCCCCCACCCCGGACCCGAGGATCGACATCCGACTGCGGGCCGGGGAGTCTTGCGTACGCATCGAGGTGGCGGACAACGGCCCCGGCATAGACCCGAACGTCCAGCGCAGGATCTTCGAGCCTTTCTTCACCACCAAGCCGCCTGGCGTGGGCACGGGGCTGGGCTTGTCCGTGTCCTACTTCATCATCACCAAGGGCCACGGAGGCAAAATGGGGATGACCTCGGAACCCGGCAAGGGCACCACCTTCTTCATTGAGCTCCCCGCAGAACAGCAGGAAGCCACCCCTGCCTGAGATGCCCCGCTCCATACCGGCCGTAAGACGGCGAGGAAATGAAACTTCGCCTTGCGGTTCGCGGGAGCGATTGCTTCGGCATAAGACGGTGCACCGGTGAAGGTGGCGACCAGGGGCTCTTTGGGAAAACCCAAGGGAGATCGTCCCTTTTCGTCTTGTGCTTCACGCAAAATTTGTGAATTGTAAGCCATAGATCCCGGCAGAGCCGGGGGGTACCCGGGGTTATTATTCTTATCACGAGCACCCTGCTCGGCCGGGTCTTCCGGGATTTCGCGAGCGGACTCGGGACCGGGCCAAGTAAGGCTTGTCCCGACCAAACGAGGTGAGGTATAAAACATTCCCGCGCGGTTCATTATTTACGTCGCCCCAACCACTTCACCGGATGGCATGCATGAATTCGAGTAAAATTTCCATCGCCCTCCTGTCCCTGGCCGTGCTGCTGACATGCACTCTGACCGTGGACGCGCCGCCTGTCCTGGCCGCGGCCCACAAGACGCGTGTCGCCTTCGTGCTGCTGGGGCCCATCAACGACCAGGGATGGACAGCGGCGCACTACGACGGCATCGAGTACATGAAAAAGCGGCTGGGAGACAAAGTGGAGGTCTCCTACACGGAGAACGTGGTGTCAGCATCCGATGCCGAGCGCGTCATCCGCAATTACGCCCGCCAAGGCTACGACATCATCTTCGGTACCACCTTCGCGTACATGGAGCCCATGCTCAAGGTCGCCGGGGAATTCCCCGGCGTCACATTCATGCACTGCTCCGGCTTCAAAACCCGCCCCAACATGGGCACCTACATGGTGCGCATCGAACAGGGCGAATATCTGGCCGGCTACCTCTCCGGTCTGATGGGATTTAAGAACGTGGGCACCGTGGCTACCCAACCCATCCCCGAGGTGGTGCGCGGGATTAACGCCTTCACCCTGGGCCTGGTCCGCGGCTTGTCCGAAGCGGGAACCGAGTTCGACGCCGGCAGGGTCAACACCGTCGTCTGGCTCAAATCCTGGCGCGACCCGGTGAATGAGACCACCCTGGCCGAGGTGTTGGCCGCCCAAAAGCACGACCTCATCCGCCAGATGGCGGACACTCCGGATTCTTCCAAGGCCGCCTGCATGAAGGGTGTGCCATGCGTGGGGTATGGCACGGACGCGGCGAAATTCGGGGCGGGGTGCGCCCTCACCTCGACAATATTCGAGTGGGGCCAAGTCTATACGAACATCGTCACCAAGATTATGGACGGAACCGGGAGGAACGACCAGGTTTTCGTCGGCTTTGAGGCCGGCGGCGTGGGCCTGGCTCCCTTCGGCAAGGCCGTGCCGCAAGATGTGGCGGACAAGGTTCTGGCCATGAAGGCCAAGATGGCCGCGGGCGACGACGAAAGTTTCCTGGGGCCCATTGTCGACCAGTCCGGCACCTTGCGCGTCAAGGCGGGGGAAAAGGCAACGGACGCGGAACTGTTGTCCATGCGCTGGTTCGTCAAGGGTGTTTCCGGCCGGCTGCCGGAGTAGTTCGCCGCGTTGTCCGGACCGCGCCCTGTCGCCGCAGCTGATCGCATGACCCCAAACCACGCCTCGCCCCTGCTGTCCTGCCGCGGGCTGACCAAGCGCTTTGGCGGCGGGCCCCTGGCCTGCGACCGCGTGGACCTGGACCTGTTCGCGGGCCGCATCCATGTCCTGCTGGGTGAGAACGGCGCCGGTAAGAGCACGCTCATGTCCATGCTCTCGGGCTGGGTGCGGCCGGACGCCGGGACCCTTTTCCTGGACGAGACGCCCTTTTTTCCCCGCTCCCCCGCCCTGGCCGCGCGCAAGGGCATCGGCATGGTCCACCAACGGTTTTCCTTGATCGAGGCCCTAAGCGGCGCCGAGAATCTGGCGCTGGCCGCGGGAAGGGCGTTAAGTCCGAGGGCCGCCTCGGACCTGGCGCGGCGCATTGGCCTGCCCCTGGACCCGCGCAAGCGCGTGGCGGAGCTGTCCATGGGCGAGCGGCAACGCCTTGAGATATTGAAACTGCTCTCCCGCGATGCGAGGATATTGATTCTGGACGAGCCAACCAGCGTGCTTGCGCCCATGGAGATCGGCGGCCTGTACGACGCCTTGCGCCGACTGGCCGACCAGGGGCGGGCTGTGGCGCTCATCACCCATAAGCTTTCGGAGATAGCCGAGGTCGCGGACGAAGTCTCGGTGATGCGCCACGGCCGCATGGCTGCGCGGAACCTGACCCGGCGCGGCGGGGCGAGCGGCGAATGGGATACGGCCGAACTGTTGCGCCATATGGCGGGCCGCGAGGTTCCCGGCGTTTCGGCCAAGAGGGCCGGCGCCCCAAAAACCGCTCCGGGGGAAATCGTATTGCGGGCGCACGCGCTGTGCGGGCCGGACGGGCCGGCGGCCGGCGCCGGCGTGAATCTGGAGGTTGCCCGGGGCGAGGTGCTGGCGATCGTGGGCGTCGCCGGCAACGGCCAAGGAGCGTTGGCCGCCATGCTGGGAGGCATGGCACGCCCGGCGCGGGGTGAGCTCTCGGTTTTGGGCCGGCGGCCGGATCGCGAACTTGTGGCGTATGTTCCCGAAGATCGCCATGGCACGGCCACCGTGGCCTCCATGACCCTGTCCGAAAACATGCTGTTGACCGCAGCTGGAAGACGGGGCGCCGTTTTTTCCCGCAAGGCAGGGGCCCGGGCGGCCGAACAGGCCATCGATTCCCTGCGCGTCGCCGCTTCCGGGGCTGATTGTCTGGCCAGAGAGCTTTCCGGCGGCAATCTACAAAAGTTCATCCTTGCCCGCGAACTGTCAAAGTCCGCGCCACTGCTTGTGATGGAGCAGCCCACCCAAGGGCTTGACGCGCTGTCGGTTTCCGAAGTGCATGCGGCCATTCTGAGGGCCGCCCGGACCGCCGCCGTGGTGCTCGTCACCGGGGACCCGGCCGAGGCGCTGAGCTTGGCGGACCGCGTCGCGGTCATCTTCAAGGGGCGCATCGTGGGTATGCTGGGCTCTGATGAGCCGGATGCCTTGGACCGCATCGGCCGACTTATGGCCGGGCTTGTGCCGGAAAGACACGCCGGGGCTGGCCGGGCCGGGAAGGAAGGGTGATATCCTTGCGTCTGGCTATTGAGTCCCGCGACAGCTCCCCCTTGATGCGGGCGGTCCTCTCAGTGCTCCTGGCTTTGGTTGCGGCGGGGTTCTTGGGCTCGTTGGCCTTCGCCCTGGCCGGGGGCGAAGTGAGCGCAACCTGGCGGGCCTTAATCAAGGGCGCGCTGGGCAGCGGCTACAGCCTCAGCGAGATTCTGCTCAAGGCCGCACCGCTGACCCTGACCGGCCTGGCCGTCGCCCTATGCCGCCATCTCAATCTCTGGAACATCGGCGCGGAAGGCCAGTTCGTCTTTGGCGCCTTGAGCGCCTGCGCCGTCGGCCTCTCCATGCCTCCGGGGTGGCCGGCATACCTCGGACTGCCTTTGGCCCTGGCGGCGGCCATCGCCGGAGGCGCGGCCTACTCCCTTGGACCCGCCCTGCTCAAGGCCCGTCTGGGCGTCAGCGAGATCCTCTCCACGCTTCTGCTCAACTATGTGGCCTTGCTGTTCATGGAGCATCTGTATTTCGGCCCCTGGCGAGATCCTCTGGGCATGGGATTTCCCGGAACGGCGGAGCTGCCCCAGGCGGTATGGCTGCCCGCGCTGTTTGGCTCCCGCGTCCACTGGGGCTTGCCCCTTGCGCTGGGATTGTCCGGGGCCGTCTGGTTGCTTCTGGCGCGCACGCGCTGGGGTTTTTCGGCCCGGGTGCTGGGCTTAAGTCCCCAAGCCGCGGCGTATGCCGGTTTTTCGTCCGTGAGCCTGACCGTGACGGCCATGTGCCTTTCCGGGGCCCTGGCCGGGCTGGCCGGCGCCGGAGAGCTCCTCGGCGTGCAGCACCGCCTGCAGGATGGACTGGCCTCGGGCCTTGGCTTTACGGGCATCATCGTGGCCTTTCTGGCCCGGCAAAACCCGCTCGCGGTGCCTCTGGCAGCGCTTTTCCTTGGCGGGCTCCTCGTGGGGGCGGACCAGCTCCAGACGGAGTTGCGCCTGCCGGGGGCGGTTATTGCGACCCTGCAAGCCGCCTTGCTGTTCGGATTCATGCTGGGCGAATTTTTAGCAGGAAAACGCCTGCGCCTGAAGATCTCCGCATCCGGGAACGATCATGCTTCCTAGCCCGAACCTGGAAAACGTGGCGCTGCTGGGCCAGATAGCAGTCAAGTCTTCCACGGCGGTGCTGCTGGCCGCGCTTGGGGAAATCGTGGCCGAGCGTTCCGGAGTGCTCAATCTCGGGCTGGAAGGGATGCTGCTCCTTGGCGCCTTGGCAGGCTTCGCCGCCGGTACGGCCACGGGAAATCCGGGAGTGGCCCTGTGCGCCGCGGCCTTGGCCGGAACGCTGGCGGGCTTGGTGCACGCCTTCTTCACCGTCGGCCTGGGCGCGAACCAGGTGTTGTCCGGGCTGGCCCTCACGTTTCTGGGCGCGGGCCTGACGGGGGTGTTGGGCCGCGATTTGCTAGGCGCTCCGGGCCTTGTGCTAGCCCCGGTCCCGATTGCGGTTCTCGCCCAAATTCCCGTGTTGGGCGCGGCCTTGTTCACGCAGCCGCTTCCTACCTATCTCGCCTTGGCCTTAGCCCCGCTGCTCTGGTGGACGCTTGGACATACACGCCTGGGCCTGATTATCCGCGCCTGCGGGGAAAACGCTTCCGCGGCGCATGCCGCGGGCGTGCCGGTACGGCTGGTGCGCTATGGCTGCACCTGCTTCGGCGGGGCGCTGGCGGGCCTCGGTGGAGCTTTTTTGTCCCTGTCCTACACGCCGGGCTGGAAGGAAGGCCTCAGCGCCGGCCAGGGATGGATCGCCATAGCCATGGTCGTCTTCGCCCTCTGGGACCCCCTGCGCGCCCTGGGCGGGGCCTTGCTCTTCGGTGCGCTCATCGCAGCGCAGTTCGCCATGCAGACCGAGAGCGCAAATTGGGCGCCTGTGTGGATTTTGCGGGCCATGCCCTACCTGCTGCCCATTGTCGTGTTAGCCTTGATTTTTCCGGGTTCCAGGCGGCGGCGCTACATAGGGCCTCCCGCCGACCTGGGCCGATTCTTCCACCCGGAGGGATGAATCCGTGAGGCAATTTTGAGCGGCACGCACATTAAGACTTGGCCGTGCCTTGGCGGATGGATTCTGATCACATATGACCAATTCTCATAACTCGAAGACCATCGGTTCAAATCTTGTCCAAGTAACCCCCAAAATGGCTTACAATGGAAACACCGTAGGCCATTTTTCTTTTGCCCCCATTATTCCCATCGTTATTCCCCCTCGCTTTTCCGGTCCGAACTTTCTTCTCCACCCATTTTTTTAGTCTCTCCTTTCCCCATGGGGATATCCTTGTTATGATTTTTTTATAATTTGGCCTCTGGAGGTCGCGGCCATGGGTAAGAACCAAAACGGCAAAAAAACAGTCCCCGGACTGCCAAAACCCAAATTTGCCTGACCGGGGAGGGCCCGGGATGTGACGCGGGCCGCCCCTTTTCCGGCCTTGCATTCCACAACGTCCAAACTCCGAGATCGTGCATTTTGCAATCCGGCTCGGTCGCTCCGTTTTTCAACACCGTAAAAATACTGTCTATTTTTTCCCTTGGCCGTTGGCACGCCTGATGCTTTTCGACCCCTCCGGGAACCAGCCCCAGAACGACTCCCCCCCGCCCCTGGCCGGCCCCTCCGGCTGGGGGGGGCGGGTTCCCGTTTGTGCTTTACGGCCGCGAGCGTCGTCCGGGGACACGCCAAGTGGAGTCGCGGCGCGCGCCTCCCCGCCGAAAGCGGAAGGCGCGGCGTTCACCAGGAAAAAAGCCATGCAACACGGAGGAGACCTTTTATGGACCTGTATTTTTGGATTCCAGCCATGTTTTTCTTGGGCCTGGCGTGCATGGGGATCTGCTTTCTCTTCATGAAAGCCTGCGAAAAAATTTGAACTAAGAGGACAACAACATGCTCATCTATCTCACGGCTTTGGTCGCGGTGTTCCTCGTCGTTTACCTCGTCACGGCCCTGGTGCGGCCGGAATGGTTCTAAGCCGGGAAGAACGCCGGTTCAGACCGACCCAAAGGAGTCTACGTCATGTTCTTTAAAACCTGGTTCCTCCCATTTGCGCTATTCGCATTTGCGACAGTGATCGCCTTTCCCCTGAGCCGCTACATGGCCTGGATCATGGAAGGGAAATACAAGCCCTGGAAAATTTTCCGCTGGTTCGAAGAGCGCCTGGACACAGGCCCGCAGAACTGGAAGCAATACACCGGTTCGCTTCTGACCTTCAACGTCGTGCTCTTCGTCTTCGGTTATCTGGTCCTGGCGCTGCAGCCTTTCATGCCGCTCAACCCGGACGCGAAGACCATGCTGGCCCCGAGCACCATCTTCAACAGCGTGGTCTCGTTCATGACCAACACCAACCTGCAGCACTACTCAGGGGATCAGCATCTTTCGAACTTCAGCCAGATATTCTTCTGCATGTCCGATCTCTTCCTGTCGGCGGCGGTGGGCTTAACCGCCCTGGCCGCGATCATCCGGGCCTTGCGCGGCGACAAGTCGCTGGGCAACTATTTCCTCGATATGTGGCGGGTGGTCGTCTACATGTTCATCCCCGTGGCCTTCGTTTTCAGTGTGTATTTCCTTCAGCAGGGCTCGCCGATGACCTTCGAGAGCTCCGTGCAGGTCCAGACGCTGGAAGCCGGGGCCATGGGCACGGCGGACGACGGCTCGAACAAGCCCCAGACCATCGTGGTCGGACCGGTGGCCGCTTTTGAATCCATCAAGATGCTCGGCACCAACGGCGGCGGCTTTTTCGGCATGAACTCCGCCCATCCCTTCGAGAATCCCACCGGGGGATCGAACTTTTTCGTAACCTACGCCATGATGATGTTCCCGTTCGCGCTGGTGTTCATGTACGGCCGGATGCTTGGCCGCCCGCGGCACGGACTAGTCATCTTCGGGGTCATGCTCACGCTCATGATCGGGACCGTGGTCATGTCGGTGTATTACGACACCCTCAAACCCAATCCGGGTCTGACCGGCAAAACCACGACCGAGAACTATGAAGTAGCCAGCCCCGGCAGCCCGGACGGCAAGCTCGCGATAAACTCGCCCGCGGTGGCCAGCCTGCCCGTGGACCAGCACCTGGGCAACCTGGAAGGCAAGGAAATGCGCTTCGGCACCTCAGCCGGGGCCACCTTCGCCGCCCTGACCACGGACGTGACCTGCGGCGCGGTCAACGCCGAATCCGACAGCTTAAACCCCATGGCCGGGCTCTCGCCCATGGTCGGCATGTGGCTCAACTGCATCTTCGGCGGCAAGGGCGTGGGCGTGATCAACTTCCTGCTCTACATCATCATCGGCATCTTCGTGGCCGGCATGATGGTCGGCCGGACGCCGGAGTATCTGGGCAGAAAGATCGGGGCCAGGGAAATGAAACTGGCCACCATCGCCATGCTGGTGCATCCGATCATGATCCTGCTGCCCACCGGGCTCTTCGCGGGCACCGTCTGGGGCCTGCAGGCGGTCAGCAATCCCGGGGCGCACGGCCTGTCGCAGATGCTCTACCAGTTCTCCTCGGCCACGGCCAACAACGGAAGCGCCTTTGACGGACTCGGGGTCACCTACGGATTCTGGAACAGCACCACGTTTGCGCCCCAGGCCATCGCCTGGGACATCGCCACCGGCCTGTCCATCGTCTTCGGCCGCTACCTGCCGATCATCGCGCCCATCGCCATGGCCGCCTATCTCGGCGCTAAGAAGCCGAGCCCGGCCGGCATGGGCACCCTGCGCGACGACAGCGCCACCTTCGCCGTGCTGATTCTCGGCACTATCCTGATCATCGGCGCCCTGCTCTTCCTGCCGGTGGCCGCCCTCGGACCGGTCGCAGACCACTTCGGCCCCATGCCCTTCGGCGGATGACCTTCAGGCACAATCAATACGACCCCACATGATCATACAGGAGTAGCGGGACATGAATACCTATAGCGCAACCGAAGGCGGACAAACGCTTTCTCAGGCCCCGAAGGGGCCGCATAAAGACCGCCGCGTCAAGGCCCTTAAGCTCATGGACAAGGACATGGCGCTGACAGCGCTCAAGCAGTCGTTCGTCATGCTCAAGCCCAACATCCAATGGAAAAACCCGGTGATGTTCGTGGTCGAGGTTGGCACCTTCCTGACCTTGCTGTACATCATCGAAGCCGCCTTCGGCGGCGGCGTAAGCCAGGTGCCGCTGTCGTACTTCATCATGCTCGACATCTGGCTGTTCTTGACCGTGCTCTTCGCCAACTTCGCCACCGCTCTGGCCGAAGCGCGCGGCAAGGCCCAGGCCGAGTCGCTGCGCAAAGCGCGTCACGACACCATCGCCTATAAGCTGGACGCGGGCGGAAAGGTGAAGGAAGTGTCTTCCGCGACGCTCAAGCCCGGCGATAAGGTGGTGGTGGTCGCTGGTCAGACCATCCCGGGCGACGGCGACATCGTCGAGGGCATCGCCTCGGTCGACGAGAGCGCCATCACCGGCGAGTCGGCCCCGGTCATCAGAAGCTCGGGCGGCGACCGCTCAGGCGTCACCGGCGGCACGCTGGTGATTTCAGACCGGATCGTGGTCGAGATCACCAGCGGCGCGGGAGAGTCGTTCCTGGACAGGATGATCGCCCTGGTCGAAGGCGCCATACGCCAACGCACCCCCAACGAGATCGCGCTGACGCTCGTGCTTTCGGCCTTCACCCTGGTCTTCTTGATCGTGGTCATCCCGATCTGGCCCATGGCCTGGAACGCCGAGCAGTACATGATGGGCTATCTCGGCGTCACCGAGCCGATCAAGAGCCTGGGCACGGACATTCCCACCCTGATCGCGCTGGTGGTGTGCCTGATCCCGACCACCATCGGAGCCCTGCTCGCGGCCATCGGCATCGCCGGCATGGACCGCGCCCTGCAGGCCAACATCATCGCCAAAAGCGGCAAGGCCGTGGAATTGGCCGGCGACATTGACGTCGTAATGCTGGATAAAACCGGCACCATCACTATCGGCAACCGCCAGGCCACCCTGTTCTCGCCGGTGGCCGGGCAATCGGCCGCCGAACTCGGCCGCCTGGCCGCGCTGGCCTCCCAGGCCGACGAGACCCCGGAAGGCAAGTCCATCGTCAAGCTCTACGAAAAACAAAACGGCGGCGTAGTCGACGCCCCCGAGGGCGCGACCTTCGTGCCCTTCTCGGCCACGACCCGCATGAGCGGCGTGGATCTGCCGGACGGTGGTCGCATCCGCAAGGGCGCGCCGGACGCGATCATCCAGTTCGTGACCGATGCCGGCGGCAGCCTGCCCAAGGACCTCAGCCCCCTGGTCGACGGAATCGCCCGCAAGGGCGCGACCCCGCTGGCCGTGGCCGAAGGCAACGTCATCGTGGGCGTGATCGCCCTGGAAGACATCTTAAAGCCCTTCATGAGCGAACGCTTCGAGCGGTTGCGCCGCATGGGCCTGCGCACGGTCATGATCACCGGCGACAACCCGCTGACCGCCGAAGCCATCGCCCGGAAGGCCGGGGTCGACGACTTCCTCGCCCAAGCCACCCCGGAAACCAAGCTGGCCTATATCAAACAAGCCCAGGCCGAGGGCAAGCTGGTGGCCATGATGGGCGACGGCACCAACGACGCCCCGGCCCTGGCCCAGGCCGACGTGGCCCTGGCCATGAACGCCGGCACCCAGGCGGCCAAGGAAGCGGCCAACATGGTCGATCTGGACAGCGACCCGACCAAGCTCATCGAGGTCGTGGAGGTCGGCAAGCAGCTCCTGATCACCCGGGGGTCGCTGACCACCTTCTCCATCGCCAACGACGTGGCCAAGTACTTCGCCATCATCCCGGCGCTGTTCGCCGGAACCCTGCCCTGGCTCAAGGTCATGGACGTGATGCACCTGCATTCGCCGACCTCGGCCATCCTCTCGGCCGTGATCTTCAACGCCCTGATCATCCCGGCCCTGATTCCGGTGGCCCTCAAAGGCGTCAAGTACCGGGCCCTGGGCGCGGACGCGCTGCTGCGCCGCAACCTCTTGGTCTGGGGCCTGGGCGGCGTGGTCCTGCCCTTTATCGGCATCAAGCTGATCGACATGGCCTTAACCGGCCTCAAACTCGTCAGCTAACGCCGCGCAACGAAACGGAGGCATCGTCATGTTTCGAACTATATGGAAAAGCATCGTACTGCTCTTTTTGTCGGTGATCGCCTGCTGCATCCTGTACCCGATCGCCCTGTGGGCCGTGGGCCAAACCTTCTTCCCGTTCCAGGCGGGCGGCAGCATGCTGAACGGGCCGGACGGCAAGCCGGTCGGCTCCAAGCTGATCGCCCAGCCGTTCACCAAGGATGAGTATTTTCAGCCCCGGCCCTCGGCGTGCTCTTATGACGCCACGGCCTCGGCCTCCTCGACGCTTTCGACCAACAATTACCAGCTCAGGGACCGGGTCGCCAGGTCGCTTGCGCCGCTCGTGAATTACAAGTCCGGCCCGAACGCCGGCAAACCCGTGGCCCCGGATGTCGAAATCTGGTTCCAGAAAAACCAGTACCAGGGCAAGCCGGATATCGTCGGCCAGTGGGCGAGTGCGCACAACGCCCTGGCCACGGCCTGGGTCAAGGCCGATCCGTCGCACGGCAAGTTTGTCGAGGAATGGGAAAAGACCCATGCCGACGATGTCGCCAAGTTCATCAAGGACAACCCGGCCACGCCCGAACCCCAGCCCGCGGATTTAGGCCCGGTCTTCTTTGCCAGCTACGCCTCCGAGCATCCGGGCATGTTCCCGGTCACCAACACCGGCACAGGTCCCGACGGCAAGCCCCAGACCACGATCGATCCCGCCAACTCCGGCTCGGAAATCCAGTCCACCTTCTTCCTGATGTGGCGCGAAGAGAACCCGGACGTGGAAATGACCGAGGTGCCCGGCGACCTGGTCACCAGCTCGGGCTCCGGACTCGATCCGCACATCACCATGGAAAACGCCCTGTTCCAGCTCGACCGCGTGGCCGCCAAATGGGCCGACGACCTCAAACGCGATCCCGCCCAGATGGGCGCCGAGATCAAAAAGATCCTGGACAAAAACGCCCAGGCGCCCTGGGAAGGACTGATCGGCGAGAAATTCGTCAACGTCCTCGAAGTCAACCTGGAACTGGTCAAAAAGTACGGTCAACCCTCGTAAGAGGGAGTGGAGGGGATGGGGAGAATCGGGGGAGGAACTTTTTTTTAAAAAATGGTTCCTCCCCCGAACCCCCTCCTCCAAAAAATTTTAATGGGTTTTGAAATGAGTCGGCGATACAGTGGCTCGGACCGCGACCCCCTATCGAGGGGGTCCGGGGGGGATCATCCCCCCCGGCGGGGGTCCAGGGGGCAACGCCCCCTGGCGGAGCCCCGGTTATCCACAGGATAAGGCAATGAGTCCGGATCGCAAGTCACCCCAGGATTTTCTCAATCTTCTGGAACGCTCCAAGCGCGGCCGTCTCAAGGTGTATCTCGGCTTCGCCGCCGGCGTGGGCAAGACCTACCGGATGTTGCGCGAAGCCCACGACCTGCGCAAACGCGACGTGGACATCGTGCTGGGCTACATCGAAACCCACGGCCGAGCCGATACCGCCGCCCTAATCGAAGGCTTGGAAGTCATTCCCCGCACGACGTTCAGCTACATGGACGTGGACATCGAGGAGATGGACTTAGGCGCCATTTTGGCCCGCAAGCCGGCCATCGCCGTGGTCGACGAAGCGGCCCACACCAACGCGCCCCCCTGCCGCCACCCCAAGCGCTACCAGGATATCCTGGAGCTGCTTGAGGCCGGGATCAACGTCATCTGCGCCTTCAACATCCAGCACTTGGAGAGTTTGAACGACCTGGTCAAGCGCGCCACCGGCGTGGCGGTGAGGGAAACGATTCCCGACACCTTTTTGAAGGAAGCGGACCAGATCGTCAGCCTCGACCTGGCGGTCGAGGATTTGATCGAGCGCCTGCGCCAGGGCAAGATTTACTCCAAGGACAAAATCCCGCGCGCCCTGGAAAATTTCTTCCGCGAGGGGAACTTGGCCACCCTGCGGGAACTCTCCCTGCGCGAGGTGGCCGAAAACCTGGAGCGCGCCAGCCGCGCGCGGGCCCCGGACGACGGCCCGGCGCCCGGCGCCCGCGCCCAGACCGGGGCCAGGGTCATGGTCTGCATCGCCTCGGCCTCGCCCCGGGCGGCCGTGCTCATGCGCCGGGGCTCGCGCATGGCCGGCCGGCTCAACACCCATTGGTTCGTGGTCTATGTCGAGACCCCCAGGGAAACCCCGGCTCTCATTGATGCGGCCACCCAGCGCCAGTTGCACGACAACATCGCCAAGGCCCGGGAACTGGGGGCCGAAGTGGTGATGCTCAAGGCCAAGGACCCGGCCCAGGCCATTCTCGATTTCGCCAAGTCGCACGCCATCGGGCACATCATTCTCGGCCGTTCGCGCCAACCGTGGTGGAAAAGCCTTCTCGGCAAGTCGGTCCCGAACCGGATCATAGACGCGGCCGAAGGCTTCGACGTCCACATCACCTCGTTCGACGCCGGAGAGTAGCCGCCGTGACCCTCGGAAAAAAACTGCTCCTGGCTCAAGCGCCCCTCATCGCCGCCCTGGTGATCCTGGGACTTACGGCGGCCGCGACCGTCTCGCGCCTGGGCAAGCACTCCCAGGTCATCCTGGCGGACAACTACCGCAGCATCCTGGCGGCGGAGCGCATGAAGGACGCCCTCGAACGCATCGACTCCGGGGCGCTGTTCATCTTAAACGGCCGCCGGGACGAAGGCGCGGCCATGGCGGCTTCGAGTCGCCCCCTGTTCGCCTCCGAGCTCGATGTGGAACTGCACAACATCACCGAGCCGGGCGAGGCCGAGGCGGCGGACGCCTTGCGCGCGGGTTGGCTGGACTACGCCGGCCGCTTCGACGCATTTCTTGCTCTCACGGAACCGGACAAAGCCGCCGCAGCCTATTTCGGCGAGTTGCTCCCCATGTTTTACACGGTCAAGAAGCAGGCGCAGGTCATTTTAGACATGAACCAGGAGGCCATGGTTCAAAAAAGCGAGCAGGTCCGGATCTATTCCCGCCGGATGGACACGTTCATGCTCGCGGTCACCTTCGCGGCGGTCATGGGCGGGCTTTTGGCCTCGGCCGCCCTGCTCTCCCGGATGCTGCGGCCGCTGACCGTGCTCAGTTCGGCGGCGCGATGCATTGGCGAGGGGGACTTCGCCATCCGGGCCCAGGTGGAAAGCGACGACGAGATCGGCCTGCTCGCCAGGGAATTCAATTCCATGGCCCAAGGCCTGGAGCGCTACCGGAAAAGCTCGCTCGGCGAACTTTTGCTCGCCCAGCATACCGCCCAGGCGGTCATCGACAGTCTGCCCGATCCGATCTTGTCCTTTGACCTCGAAGGAACGCTCGTCAGCGTCAACCTGGCCGCCGAGGACAGTCTGGGCGTCAGCCCCGGCGCTGCGCACGTAACCCCCCTGGCGGGCCTAGACCCGGCCCTGCGCCTGGCCGTGAACCGGGCCACCAGCCATGTCCTGGCCGGCAAGGGGGCATACCTGCCCGCGGGCTTCGAGGAAGCGGTGCACATCGCGGCGGGCGCGGCGGAAGGCTATTATCTGCCCATGGCCTCGCCGGTTTTCGGCGAGCTGGGAAGCCTCGCCGGGGTCACGATCGTGCTGCGCGACGTCGGCATGCTGCGCAAGCTCGACGAGATGAGCGTCGATCTCGTGGCCACCTTCGCCCATGAATTCCGCACGCCGCTGACCTCGCTGCACATGGCCATTCACGTCTGCCTGGAAAAGATGACCGGGCCGCTGACCGAGAAGCAGTCGGATGTTCTCTCGGCCGCCCGCGAGGAATGCGAACGCCTGCAGCGCATGATAAGCGATCTGCTCGACATTGCCCGCCTACAAAGCGGCCGTGTTCCCATGCAGGCCAGGTCGGTCGATCCGCGCGCGCTCATCGGCATGGTGATCGAGAAGCACCGTCTGCTCGCGGAAAAGGCGGGGCTCACGCTTTCAAGCCAGGTGTGGCCCGAATGCGGGAGCCTTAGCGCCGACCCGGACCGGCTGGACCTCTTGCTCTCCAACCTGGTGACCAACGCCATAAGCCATACGCCCAAGGGCGGCTCGGTTTCGGTCGAGGTCAAACGACAAGACGGCGGGACCCGCTTCGAGGTGCGCGACACCGGCGAAGGCATTCCCAGGGAATACCTGGCCAAGGTCTTTGAGAAGTTTTTCCGCGTGCCGGGCCAGACCTCTGGCGGCAGCGGCCTGGGCCTATCCATCGCCAAAAACATCGCTGAGGCCCTCGGCGGCGTCATCGGCGTGGACAGCGAGCAGGGCAAAGGCAGCGTCTTTTGGTTTGTCATCCCCCCCGCAGCGCCCGGCGGCGAGGCGCAATGAGCGCGGTTTCGGACGCAAACGCCGGCATGGCGCCGGCGCGGGTTTTCCCTTTGGGAGTGTCAACAGCCATGGCAGAAAAATCCGCCACCATATTGATCATTGACCATGAATTGCCGATGCGGCGTTATTTGCGGTCGTTTATGGCCAGCGAGAACTACCGAAGCCTGGAGGCCACCTCCGGTGCGGAGGGGCTGAGCCTGGCGACGGTCCGGCGGTTCGATCTCATCCTCCTGGATATGGGCCGGCCGGAGCCGGGAGGACCGGAGATGATACGGGACTTGGCCTCGCGCTGCGCCACGCCGGTGATCGCGCTCACGGACGGGAAAAAGGAGCAGGACGCCATCGAGGCCCTGGACGCCGGGGCCGTGGACTGCCTGACCAAACCCTTCGGGCTGGGAGAATTGGCGGCGCGCATCCGGGCGGCCTTGCGCAAGTTCTGGAACCAGGCGGGTCTGAGCGAACCGGTGATGACCGTGGGCGATCTCACGGTTGATCTGGCCAAACATCAAGTCATGAGGGCCGGGACGGAAATCCGGCTGACCCCGATCGAATTCAAGCTCCTGGCCCTCCTCGCGCTGCACGCGGGCAAGGTCGTGACCCAAGATCAACTCCTGGCCGAGATATGGGGAAGCAAAGGCGAGGGGTGCGGACACTACCTGCGCAACTATGTGCACTTTCTGCGCCACAAGATCGAGCCTCACCACTCCGGGACCGGCCTGCTGCGCACCATTCCCGGCGTGGGCTACCTGCTGGCCATGCAACCAGAGAGAGCGTCTCGGAACACGGAATTCAAAGTACGTTAAGGACAAAGAACATTGCAACTGAAGTATGTTATATAAATGCAACATTAAAATTTTTATCTGGATGTGTGAGGTCATAACCCACATGAAGTAACTTACATCATCTCTACCGGTGTACGTTTTTCCTGGATACTGTGTCCCCAAGATTGACGCAAATGATTACCGAGGCAGGCGATGTCCATCCAGACGGAACAAGAAATCAATAACATCAAAATAGATGTTTTTAAAATGGCCGGTCTTGTCCAACGAAACTTGGAGAATGCCATTTCCGCCGTCGCTCATGACGATCGGAAACTGGCACGGAAAATTATTGGCGACGACCAAATCATAAACAATTGGCTCAAGACTATCGAAAAAAAAATTATTCATTTTCAGGCGCTTCACCAACCGGCGGCCAAAGACCTGCTCTATTCGAGCACCTACTTTCACATTGCCATCATCTTGGAACACATTGGTGAGCAGACCCTTGCCATATCCAAAAAAGTTCTGAGCAAGCCCGGCATGAAGGAGGACATGCCCTCATCGACGCTGCTCAATGAGTTATGCGCCCTGACATGTGGCATGTACGAGGAAACCATAGCCTTGTTCCAAGATCAATCCTCCCGGAGCTTTGAATATTTTTCCGATGCCAATACTCAGGCGCTTGAACTCACCATGAAGATCCTCAGGTTTTACGTCGAATTCATGACCAATGAAGACGCTGCTATTGAAAGGACTAATAACATTGTTTTCATAACCAGGGGATTAAAATTCATCTGTGACTACCTGATGAACATTGTTAACAATATCATGTTCGTCATGTGGGGTGGTTCTGTCGGGTATGTGCCATCTGTTGCAACCCGACAGTAATGCATAGGAGATGGGGTACTTGTTGGTACGATGGAATCAAAGGCGTGGTGTCGGCGGGGCGAACGGCCGGGCCTGAGCCGCAGCCGTCAGCTCGTCTCGTAGCGTTTGCGCTTGCGCCAGAGCGTGGAAGCGTCGATGCCGAGAATTTGCGCGGCCTCCTCCACGGTTTTGGTGCGGGCCACGACCCGCAACAGGTGCTCCCGCTCGATCGCCTCCAGTGAAAAATCTCCGCCAATGGCGACTTTCCTCGCGCCCCGGTCGCTTATCCGCTCGGGCAGGGCCTCGGCTTCGAGCCTGGGCGAAGGCCACACGATCGTTGCCCGCTCCAGAACGTTTTTGAGCTCGCGGACATTGCCGGGCCAGCCGTAGGAGACCAGGGCTTCGCGGGCCGACGGCGACAGTTCGTAGACCGGGACTCCGGCCGATTTGGCGAAAAATTCGAGGAAACCCGTCGCCAGCGGCAAGATGTCCTCCCGGCGTTCGCGCAGCGGCGGCAGGACGATTTCGACCACGTTGATGCGGTACAGGAGATCCTCCCGGAAACGGCCGGCCGCGACCTCGTCTTCGAGATTCTTATTCGTGGCCGCAACCACCCGGACATCGGCATAACGGGTCTTGTTCTCCCCCAGACGCTCGAATTGCTTTTCCTGGAGAAACCGCAGCAGCTTGGCCTGCAGACCGGGCGATATTTCGCTGACCTCGTCAAGGAACAGGATCCCGCCCTCGGCCGCCTCCACGCGCCCCACCTGGTCCCGAACCGCGCCGGTGAAAGAGCCGGCCGCATGCCCGAAGAGTTCGCTGGCCAGAAGCTCGTCGGACAAGGTCGGGCAGTTGACCACCACGAAAGACCTGTCGGCGCGGCGGCTCTGGGCATGCAGCATCCGGGCGAAGACGCCCTTGCCCGTGCCGTTTTCGCCGCGCAGCAGCACCGGGGCTTCGGATTTGGCCGCGCGCGCGAGCAGATCCAAGGCGGCGCGCATCCCGGGAGAGGATGTCTCCAGGGACGCCCCGGGCACGCTGTCGCGCAACAGCTCTTCTAATTGCTCGACTTTGCGGCAGAGCTTAATGCGCTCGGCTGCCCGCTCCACGATGCGTTCGATGTGCGCCGGCGTGAACGGCTTGGGCAGGTAGTCCTCAACGCCGCGCTTGACGGCCTCGACCGCGTTTTCGATGGTCGCGTAGGCGGTGATCAGGACGATGTACAGGTTCGGCCGGAGCGACAGCAATTTGGGAACGAGGTCGATGCCGGAAGTGTCGCCCAGGCGCAAATCGAGAAACACCAAGTCGAAGAAAGCGTGTTCGACGGCCGAAAGCGCCGCCTCCGGCGTGGCCGCCTGGCTGACCCGCAGGCCCAACCCTTCGAGGCAGGCGGCGAAGGTGACCCGGATGTTCTTTTCATCGTCGATGATCAGCGCCCGCAGTTGCGGGAGGCCGGGGGCTTGGCCGGGAATTTGGGGAGCCGGGGAACACGTCATGAGCAACTCCGGGAATCATCTGGGGCAAAAGGGCCCTGGAACGCTTTGCGCCAAACCGGACGTCGGCGCGCAATTTTTTGACGCCGGGCCGCCGCCGGCCAGGGAACCAACCATCCGCGACCGAAGGCGGCAAAAATACGCCCGGGCCAAAGCGCCAAACGTCTCTTCTGCATTAGCATCACTCGGGAACGAACGCCAGTTGACGGCCAGGGGCAACCTCCGTGATCCGTGAGCCGGGGGAGCCGCTCACCCGGGGCCGGGAACATTCCGCGTGCGCCAGCAGTTCGACCTTGCGCTTCTGACGCCCGAATTGCACGGCTTTGGCCTTGCTCGGGAAGACGATGTCGATGCTTCGCGCGTGGCGAGCGTGCATGAGGTCCGCAATGACGAATTCGCCAAGGCCCGAGATCACGACGCGCCTGCCGAATCCCCAGCCTTTGGCGCGCAGATCCCGGCTGACCGCGATCATGCCCTGTTTCGGAGTTTGCCCGGAGGCGGTGAGCGGACAATGGGGAACGTAGGCGTATATGGTCAGGCCGCTGGTTTCGCCCGCGTCCGCGTGTCGGACCCAGGGTCCGACGGTCATGAACATGATGATGAGGCTTGAAGCGAGAGTGCGCATGTCATGGGTACCCGTTGATGCATGAATGAGGGAATTGGCCGGTGCCGTGCGAGCCTGGGCCATCGGGGGGAATTTGGAGGAAACGGCGAGGCCGGGCCTTTCGCCCGGCCTCGCCTCGCCGCATTGGGAATAGGGGATTAAAACGTGTACTTAAATCCCAGCAAGACGCGCCAGACGTCGCCGTTTTGGGCGAGGTTGACGAAGCTGCGGCCCCAGATGGAGCTGTCGAAGTTGCCGTGCGCCCAGCCGAGGTT
>Ga0326727_10005305_pt1 | contig 37067 bp, 46 predicted proteins | sample MB2enrmetagenome_FD_207643 | JGI IMG/M metagenome (GOLD analysis project Ga0326727, IMG submission 207643) | Lab enriched peat soil microbial communities from McLean, Ithaca, NY, United States - MB29MY | ecosystem: Environmental > Terrestrial > Soil > Wetlands > Peat | place: USA: New York... | reverse complement strand
GCGCGAAGAACGAGGCTTCGCCGTGTTCCTTGATCCGGCGATTCACGTAGTCCATCTGCGCGATGAGCGAGAACCGCTCCCGCACGATCTCGCGTTTCTCCGGGCGCGCCTGCGAGAGCATCGTGATGAACGCTCGCTTGAGCTTCTCCGGGTCGACGCGGTAGCGCTGCTGGAGTTCGCTGACGGGGTCGCCGAGATCGCGGAAGTAATAGCCGCTGGCTTCGTCCTGGCGCGCCCGCAGCTGCACCCCGAGCTCGCGGTACTTCGAGTACGCGATGAGCCGGCGGCGCAGGCGCTCTTCGACCTGCTCGGGCGTCTCCTCGGTCTCGTCGAGAAACTCTTGGGGGATCGGCGGCAGGAGCGCCTTGGACTTGAGGAAGACCAGCGTCGCCGCGATCACGAGATACTCGGCCGCCACCTCGACGTCGAGATCTTCCATCATCCGCACGTAGGTCAAATACTGCTCGGCGACCATCGCCAAGGGAACGGTGGCGATGTCGAGCTGCTGTTCTTTGATCAGGCTTAAGAGGAGGTCGAGCGGCCCATCGAAGACGTCCAGCTGGACGCGCAGCGCGCGTTCTTCCGTCGTATCGGCGGCCTCTTGTTCTCCGATGAGGTCAACGTCGGTCAAGAGCTTTTCTGTTCGATCACCCGTGCGACGACAGGAACGTCACCGAACGCGGCGGGGTTAGCGGCGATGTAATCGAGCGCCATATCGACCAGGCGCTTTTCGTTGACGTACTTGAGGGCCTTGCGCGCTTGGCGCACCTCGAACCAGCGGGCCTCGTCGACCTCGTGGTCGTGATTGGCCGTGTCGCCCGAGAGGTAGCGCATCAGGAAGAACGTCACCGACTTCTTGTGCTTGGCCTTCCCAACGTAGAACCAGTACGAAATCTCGTTGAGGCGCATCAGGATCTCGGCCCAACAGCCCGTCTCCTCGCGCACTTCGCGCAGGGCCGCTTGCTCGTTCGACTCTCGCGCCTCGACGTGACCCTTCGGAAGCGTCCAGATGCGCGGATTCCCGCGACCGATCAAGAGCGCGTCAAATCCGGTCTCGCGTTGCCGCAGAACCAGACCACCGGCCGACACTTCGTACTTGATTCGCATGTCGAAGAACCCGTGCGGGAGACAGGGAAGGGGCCTCCAAGAGCGGCCCCTGATTACCCTCATTATAGCCCCCGGGCCCAAGAAGCGCCTGCCGAAAGGATACCCCTCTTTCGCCCCTCCTGCCCCTTCGACCCGGCTTTGCCCCCGGCGCCTCAAAATGACCGCGCGGCGGACGGGGACGCACTCGCGGCACTCGTCTGCCGAGGGGAGCGGTCGCAAAAAAGTTTTTCGCGCGTCGCTTAACGCTCGATTAATCGCTTAAAGCCGACGTTGCATCTGCCTCACGATAATGCGAAGAAGCGCACACTGCATTACTTCGTGGACGAAGCATGATCGTTGGTCGTCGGCTCGCAGCCATCACCGCTGCAACGGCCGTCTTGATGGCATCGGGTTGCAGCGGTTCGAGCATCCCGTCTTCGAGCTTCGTCGCTGCTCCGGGGCTCACGCAATTGCTCCAGCAGAAGATCCATCACGTTTTCGTCATTCAGCAAGAGAACCACTCGTTCGACAACTATTTCGGCACGTTTCCCGGAGCGAACGGATTCGCCAACGCAACGACGGCTCAGCTCAGCCAAAAAGATCCGGCCGACGGCAAGACCGTCACGCCGTTCAAGCTGACCGATCCGGACGGTGTCGGTCCGGACCAAGACCGCGCGGTGCTCCTCACGAAGTTCGACGGCGGCAAGATGGACCAATTCGTCGCCGGTGAGTACAACGACGAAGCACAGCCGTACAACAACGGCGACCAGGGCGTCGGCACCGACACCGAAGAAGACGCGCTGCAGACGATGGGCTTCTACGACTGCGATACGCTGCCGTATCTCTGGATGTACGCGAAGAACTTCACGCTGTACGACAACTACTTCGAAGCCGACACCGGTCCGTCGACGCTCGGCAACGTCCAGCTCTTTGCCTCGCAGATCGGGCAGACGCAGTATGCCGCGCACCCGAGCCAGATGCAGGCCGGCGGCACCTATTCCGCCACCGGCGTACCGCTCAACTCCGACGACAATCCGGCGTGGGGTCCGCAGGGCAGCGGCGGCTATACCAACGTGCCGCAGAACGATATCGCCACGAACTTCAGCTCCTATCAGCTCGATCAGAATTACGCGACGATGGGTCTGCTGCTCGGCGGGTCGTCGGATGCGGCGTTGGCGTCGAGCACGTTCAACGGAAATCCCAATGCCGCCGACATCCAGCAAGACTTCGCTGCGGTCGGCTCCTCGGGGCGCACGCCGATCCAGTGGTACTGGGCGCAGCAGCGCTGGAACAACGTCTATCCGAGCGGCACCGACAAGAAGTACGTCTCCCACCACAACGCACCGCAGTATTTCGGCTACATCTATAACTCGCCGTCGCTGATCAGCCAAGTCATCGACACCGACGGCTCGAACGGCCTGCTCAGCAAGATCCAAAGCGGTCAATTGGCGTCGAGCGGAGTGTATTACATCAAAGGCTCCAAGCAGAACACCAACGGTTGGCAGCCGGCAAATCCGGCCAACGCCGGTAAGTTCCTGGGCGACGACGATCACCCGGGGAGCAGCAACTCCGATCACCAGATTGCCGAAGCCTGGCTCGCGAGCGTCGTCAACACGATCGTGAGCAGCCCGTATTGGCAAGACTCGGCGATCATCATCACGTGGGACGATCCGGGCGGCTACTTCGACCACGTCACGCCGCCGACGTTCTCGGAAAACTGCCCCGATGCGGCATGCGGCGACGGCGAGCGGCTGCCGCTGATGATCCTCTCGCCCTACGCTCAAACCGGCGTGGTCGAGCACGACCTCAACGACACTGCCTCGATCAGCAAGTTCATCGAAACGGTGTTCAATCTGCCCACGCTCGCATCGCTGCCCTTCGAAGCCAAGTACGGCGGAGCCGGCGACGCGCGCGCGAGCATCGGCAACCTGACCAGTGCGTTCGACATCAACAAGCTCAGCGGCTCGGCGCCGACGGTTCCCGCATCGATGGCGATGGTGCCGACCGCGGACCTTGGGATGTTCTGGAGCACGCCCGCGGGCGGTCCGATGAACTGTAAGTCGCTCGGCATCACGCCGGTGACGACGAACACGACGACGACGCCGCCGGCCAACTGGGTTCCCTCGTATCGCGTGCGGTTCGCGCACCCCGATCGCGTCGAAAACGACCGCAACGACTAGCGAACGAACGCGCACGCTGCCCGGAGCGGACACTCCGGGCAGCGTGGTCGCGAGGCCTTACACAACGAGCGTCCATGCTCGCGCAAGAGCGTGAAAGCCTCGAAGGCGTCGCACGATCGCAGCGCCGCAACGCCCGCTCGATACGTCGCGGCATAGGTAGGACGGCCCTCGATCGCGCCCAAGCGTTCGAGAACGCGCAGACCGTTCGATTCGAGCGCCGGCTCACTTGAATACCCCGAGAATAACAGCACTTTGGCGGCCCCGGGATCGGCGATACCCGGGAAGCGTCGGAGCAACGTCCGGCGCTGTGTATCGCTGATCGCGTCGAGAGTCGCTCGAAGGTCGCCGTCGGCAAACTCGACGGCGACTTCGGCGCAACGAATGACCTTGGCGGCACGGTGCCCCGGCCGCATGCCGCCGCCCGCGATTGCTGCTTCGATCTTTGCCGGCCCCGCTGCGAGCAGCGCGGCGGGGTTGATGCCGGCGAGCTCTTCGAGGGCACGATAGGTCCGAGCTCGGCGCGCATCATCGACCAGATAGGCGCAGTTCTCCCAGACGATCAAAGCGAACGGATCCCGCGGCTCGAGCACCTCGAACGGTCCGTACCAGACGCGCAACGCGGAGAGCGCCTCCGCCAGAGCGCTGTCTATTGCGCCTTCGGCTCCCAGCGAAGATCGGGCTGACGCGCGGCGCGCGTTTCGTCGACGCGGCCGACGACCGTGTTCACCGGCGCGGCCATCACCGATTCGGGGTCACGCTTGGCCGTCTCGATGATCTCACGCAATGCGTCGATGAAGTGATCGAGGGTCTCCTTCGACTCGGTCTCGGTCGGCTCGATCATGAGGCATTCGGGTACGATCAGCGGGAAGTACATCGTCGGCGCCATCATGCCGCGGTCGAGCAGCGCCTTGGCGATGTCGAGCGCCTTCACGCCGGTCTCTTTCTTGAGCTCTTGCGCTGAGGCGACGAACTCGTGGCGACAGATCTCCGGGTAGGGCGTCTCCAGAAACTCGGCGACCTTCACGCGAACGTAGTTGGCGTTGAGGACGGCGAGCTGCGAGACGCGTTTGAGGCCATCTGCTCCGTTGGCATAGATGTACGAGAGCGCGCGAACGGCGTGCGCGAAGTTCGACCAGAACGAGCGCATCGGCCCGATCGACTTGGGCCGGTCGAAGTCGAGCGTGTACGTGCCGTCGTGCTCGCGCACGAACGGGGTGGGAAGGTAGTCGACCAGATGCGCCGCCACGCCGACGGGTCCGTGTCCGGCACCGCCGCCGCCGTGCGGGATCGTAAACGTCTTGTGCGTGTTGAGGTGCATGAGATCGAAGCCCATGTCGCCCGGACGCACGTTGCCCATGATGGCGTTGGCGTTCGCCCCGTCGTAATACATCAAGCCGCCGACGTCGTGGACGGCCTGCGCGATCTCGTGGATGTGATCTTCGAAGAGGCCGAGCGTGTTCGGATTGGTCATCATGCAGACGGCCGTATCGGGGCCGACCACCTTCCTGATCTCGTCCACGCTGACGCGCCCGCGCTCGTCGCTCGGGAGCGAGATGACCTTGAAGCCGCACATCGCCGCCGACGCCGGATTGGTTCCGTGCGCGGTGTCGGGCACGATCACTTTGTCGCGCGCTTGGCCCTTGTCCTTAAAGTATTTCTTCGCGATCAGCAGCGCTGCGAGCTCCGCGTGCGCACCCGCCGAGGGGTTGAGCGAAAAGGCCGCCATGCCGAACAGCGAGCTGAGCGAGCGTTCGAGCTCGTGCATCACCTGCAGCGCGCCCTGCGCGAGGTCGTCGGGCGTGTACGGATGGAGCTGCGCGAACTCACGCTTGCCCGCCAGCGCATCGTTGATGCGAGGGTTGTACTTCATCGTACACGAGCCGAGCGGATAGAAGCCCAGGTCGATGCCGAACGTGCGCTGCGAGAGCTTCGTGAAGTGGCGGACGACGTCGAGCTCGCTATTATCGGGCAACGGGAGCTCGTCACGCAGCGCCGACGCCGGCAGGAAGTTCGCGAGGGGCTTCCCTTCCTCGACGTACCGGTTGGCACGGCCCTCCTGGCCGAGGTCGAAAATGAGCGGAGGCGCTTCGGCCTTGGGGCGGTTAGACGTGAGCGTGGACACGAACGATTTCTCCCAGAGCGGCGGCAAGCGCCTTGATCTCACCGCTGCTGGTGAGTTCGGTGGCGTTCATCAGGATGCACGACGACAGTTCGGGGTACCAGCGGCCGAGCGCGATTCCGCCGAGGATTCTGCGTTCACGGAGCGCGGCGAGCACGGCCTCCGCGTCGCCGTGGACGTCGACGACGACTTCGTTGAAGAACGGCGCCGCGAATTTAAGGTCGACGCCGTCGACGCTCGAAACGGCGGTCGCCAGTTCGCGCGAGCGCTCGAGATTGAGCGCCGCGACGTCCCGCAACCCTGTCTTTCCGAGCAGCGCGAGGTACATCGTGGCGATCAGCGCGCAGTGCGCTTGGTTCGTGCAAATGTTCGAAGTCGCGCGCTCGCGGCGAATGTGCTGTTCGCGGGCCTGTAGCGTGAGGACGTACGCCGTGTGCCCTTCGTTGTCGACGCTCTTGCCCACCAGGCGACCCGGAATACGTCGCATGTGCTCTTTCGTCGACGCGATGAAGCCGACATACGGTCCGCCGTACGCCATCGCCACGCCGAAACTCTGCGCCTCGCCGGCGACGATCTCGGCTCCCCACGATGCGGGCGTCGCCAGCGCACCGAGCGAGATCGCTTCCGTAACCACCGCGATCGGAACCGTCTCGCTTGCATTCACCGCCGCCAACGAGCCCGCATCGAGCGTATCGATGTTGCCGAAGAAGTTCGGCGACTGAAGCGCGACCGCGGCGTACGCCCCGGTGGCGACGGCGGCGGAGAGCTCCCGTAGATCGGTCGTGCCGTCGGCGGACACCGCCACTTCGTCGATCTCGACGTCTAGGCCGTCACAGTACGTCTTGAGCACGCCACGATAGTTCGGGTCGACCGCACGCGACACGAGGATCTTCTTGCGTCCGTTGGCGTTGATCGCCATGATCGAGGCTTCGGCCAGCGCGGTCGCTCCGTCGTAGACGGACGCGTTGGCGATGTCCATGCCGGTGAGCAGACAGACGTAACTCTGCCACTCGTAGATCGCCTGCAGATACCCTTGCGAGACTTCCGCCTGATACGGAGTGTACGCGGTGAGGAACTCTCCTCGCATCGCAAGCGACGCGATCGCCGGCGGCGCGTAGTGACGGTACGCTCCCGCACCCAGGAACGTCGTGTAATCGACGCCGCGATTCTTCGCAGCGAACATCTCGAAGCGACGCGCGATTTGATATTCCGGCAGCTCCGGAACGATCTCGAGCGGCGCCTTGAGCGCGACGGCGTCGGGAACCTTGAGCAGCTCGTCGAGCGAGCCGGCGCCGATCGCCGCGAGCATCGCGTCGATATCAGCCTGGGTATGCGGAGTGTACATTTATGCTGTCATCCTGAGCTTGTCGAAGGATTAGTCGACGGCGATTTTCTCATAATCGGCGGCGGAAAGAAGATTGCTTTTCTCGTTTACGTCTTTGAGTTTTACCTTGAACAGCCAGCCCGCGCCGTACGGATCGCGATTGACGGCGGCCGGGTCGCTCTCGAGCGCCGCATTCACCTCGGTGATCTCGCCGCCGATCGGCGTGAACAAATCGGAAACGGCTTTCACCGATTCTACGACCCCGATGTTCCCGAACTGATCGATCTGCTTGCCGGCGCGGGGCAGTTCGACGAACACGATGTCGCCGAGCGAGTTCTGCGCGTAGTCGGTGATGCCGACGATCGCCGTGTCGCCTTCGATCTTCACCCATTCGTGTTCTTTGCTGTAAAGCAGGTTCTCGGGGTTCGCCACAGTCGTTGTTCTCCTGACGTTTACTTCGCGCGTTTATAGAAGGGTGTGGCGACGACCGTCGCCTCGTGACGCTGTCCGCGGATTTCGACCGCGAGCACCGTGCCGACGGTTGCGGCTTCCTTAGAAAGCAGTGCCGTCGCGATGTTCCTGTTCTCGACCGCCGGGGCCATCGAACCGCTGCGGACCTCGCCGACCTCACGGTCGCCGAGGAATACCTTATAACCTTCGCGCGCCGGCGCGCGACCACTCATGACGAGTCCGGCGATGCGAGAAAAGTCGTCCCCCTCCATCTGTTCGATCAGCGCGTTTCGGCCGATGAACTCCGGCTTGCTCGTTTTGAGCGCCCACGTGAGTCCCGCTTGCACGGGCGTGATCGTTTCGGTGAGCTCGTGCCCGTAGAGCGGCATTCCGGCTTCGAGCCGCAAGACGTCGCGCGCGCCGAACCCGCACGGTTCTAGCCCCTCGGCCCCGTGGTCGCTCAGCAGCGAGCCCCATACCTCGGCGGCATGGTCGCCGAACAGGAACAGTTCGAAACCGTCTTCGCCGGTGTAACCGGTTCGCGCCAGGATCGCCGGGCGGCCGTACACCGTTGCCTCAGCGCAGAAATAATACTTGACCGATGCGAGGTCGAGGTTGACGTGCGGCTGCAGCATCTCAACCGACTTCGGGCCTTGAATGGCGATGAGCGCGTTACGGCCGTGCAGATTTTCCAGGTGGACGCCGTCGGCGAGATTCGCATTGAGATGATCCCACATCTTGCCTGCGTTGGCGCCGTTGACGACGAGCAGCCACCGTGACTCGAGGCGATAGAAGATGACGTCGTCGTGCGCGCCGCCTTGCGGATTGCAAAAGATGTTGTAGCGGGCCTGCATCGGTTTCATCGTGCCGACTTGGTTGATCGTCAGCGTATCGGCCCATTCGGCGACCCGATCGCCCTGCAGCACGAACTGCGCCATGTGGGAAAGATCGAACAGCCCCGCGCGCTTGCGCACGGCTTCGTGCTCCTTGAGAATGCCCCCATATTGCACGGGCATTTCGAAACCGGCGAAGGGTACCAGGCGGGCGCCGAGTTTCTGGTGCTCGCCGTGGAGCGCGGTGCGGCGCAGGTCGGTGGACAGGCTCATGATTTGGGTGCCTCTTGGGGATTGGAATTCAGAAAGTTCAGCGTGGCGTGCGCGACCAGCTTATCGTTGCTCATCACTTGGACCTCGCCGTACACGATGCGACGCCCGGCGCGCAGGACGGTCGCCTCAGCGATCAGATCGTGCGGCGGCAGCGCGGGCGCGAGAAAATTACATTGCAGCGAAACCGTCACCGTATCTTGTTCGCGGCCGTAGATAGACGCCAGCGCAACGTAGAAGACGGTGTCGCAGAGACTGACGATCGCTCCGCCGTGGACGGCACCCGCGCCGTTGGCGATCTCCGGCCGGAACGGCATGCGCATGATCGCTTTGCCGTGCTCGACCTTCTCGAGCTTGAGATCGAGGAGAGCGACGAAATGCGACTTCTCCTTCTCCCAGCGGTGCGGGGCCGAGTCGAAATCGTGCTGAGCGCTCAATGAAAGACCGGTCCTTGCGCCGCAAGTGCCTTGCGGACGTACAGCGGGAGCGAGAAAAGCCGGCGATGCGTCTGCCCATCGTAAAAGAAGTTCTCGCCGCTCAACTGCGCGCAATAAGCGTCGATCTCCGCAGGGTCGAGCGCGGCGAGATCGACACGGTCGCTGCACGCGAGGAAGGCCCAGTCCGTATCGAACGCCGGAACCGAGTGGAAGAACGACGCAACGTGCTTGTAGTGGCGGCGCAGCGTGCGCGCCATCTTACAATGCAACGAGAGGTTGTGAAATGCCAGCGTGCTTGCTTGCAGCACGTAGATGCCGCCTTCGGCCAAACGCGACTTGATCAGCTTGAAGACGTCTTCGTTGAAGAGGATGTTGCTGGGCGAGTCTTCGAGCGGCTCGGTGAGGTCGGAGATGATGACGCCGTAGCGCTCGTCGTGATCGCGCATATACGCAAGCGCGTCGCCCACGACGACGTTGGCGCGCGGGTCATCGAAGGCGCCGTCCGCCCATTCGGGGAGAAAATCGCGCGAGAGATCGACGACGAGACCGTCGATATCGACCATCGTGCAGCGCTTCACGTCGCCACGCCGCAGCACTTCGCGCAGCGTCGCGCCTTCGCCGCCGCCGAGGATCAGTATCTCGGAACGGTCGCGCGCCGCGGCGAGGGCTGGATGCACGAGCGTTTCGTGATAGATCTTCTCGTCGTTCTGGGAGCTCTGAGTATCGCCGTCGAGAATCAGCACCTTCCCGAAGACCGGCGTGCTGACGATTGCGACCTGCTGGAATTCGGAACGGCCGTCATAGTAGACGTGGTCGATCGCGTGGTGATGTTGCTCGGTCGGAGCCGACTCTTCAACGTACCACTGCCAGTATTCAGTCTTCGGCATAGCGGGCAGGGGTTTTCGCCAACGGCGAAGACCGCCCCCGCGCCAAGAACGAACGAGGCCGTCACTGATGCGACGGCCTCGTGGACTCCCTCGAGGGAAAGGTTAGGCGGAGAGCTTGGTGGTTTCGTGGTCGCGGGTGACGACGTGCGTGAACGCCCCGCTCGATTGGGCGATGCCGCGTTTGACTTCGGTCGTAAGCATCGTCTTGGCTTCGAGCACCTTGGCGGCGTGCTCGCAAGCCAGCCACGGGTCGGTGTGATCGCCGCACGTGTAGAAGTCCATCGCGGCGTAGCCGGTCTCCGGCCACGTATGAATCGAGATATGCGATTCGGCGAGGACCACGACGCCCGAAACACCCTGCGGTTCGAAGCGGTGGAACGCGACTTCCATTACCGTCGCGCGGGATGCCTTGGCCGCGCCGATCATCATCTCGCGGACCGCATCCACATCGGTGAGGGTCGCGGCGTCACAGCCCGACAGCTCACACACAATGTGCGTACCGAGTGCCTTCAATTCTTCTGCTCTCCTTGAGCCTCGGGGGAATCCCACCTCCGGACTTCGTCGGCTGGCGCCTGCTGTGCAGCGTCACGTCCCCGACCTATCGACGAGCTCTGGCCGGCGCTTTTCGGTGCGCGGACGACTCGTCGCGATGGCGCGAAAAGGGCGCGCCTGCCCCCTACCGTTGAACCTGCCGACCGCCTTTCGGGCGGCCCCTGTAACCCCAGGTCCGGCGAACATGATATCCCCTCAGACCCCCCATGTAAACCCCCAAGGGCAAGATTTCATACATTATTACAAGATTAAGGCTGATTAACGCCCCGACGAGGACCTTTTAAGGAAACGAAAGATAGTGAAGTTACGACTTCGTTATCTTGACTATGTGAGCCCTGGAGCGTACCCTCAGAAGGCTATGACAACCGATCTGCAGCGCACGGCCCTCGCCGAAGAAGACTACCGCCACGGGTTTCACGACTCGGAGAGCAACTACGTCTTCAAGTCCGACAAGGGGCTGACGCGCGAGATCGTCGAGCGCATCTCGGCGATGAAGAGCGAGCCGGCGTGGATGCGCGATTTCCGCCTCAAAGCGTACGAACTGTTCGTCGCGAAGCCGATGCCGACGTGGGGCGACACGCACCTGCTCTCGGAGATCGACTTCTCGGACATCCACTACTTCGTGAAGTCGACCGATAAGACCGAACGCTCGTGGGACGACGTGCCCGACGACATCAAGCGCACCTTCGACCGCCTGGGCATCCCCGAGGCCGAGCGCAAGTTCCTCGCGGGCGTATCCGCGCAGTACGAATCTGAGGTCGTCTACCACAACGTCAGCAAGGAACTCGAAGCGCAGGGCGTGCTCTTCTGCGACATGGATACCGCCGTGAAGCAGTACCCCGAGATCGTCCAGAAATATTTTGCCACCGTGATTCCGTCCGCGGACAACAAGTTTGCGGCGCTGAACTCGGCCGTCTGGTCGGGCGGTTCGTTCGTCTACGTTCCGAAGAACACCACGGTCACGATGCCGCTTCAGGCCTACTTCCGCATCAATGCCGAGAACATGGGGCAGTTCGAGCGTACGTTGATCATCGCCGACGAGGGCTCGAAGGTCCACTACATCGAGGGTTGCACCGCGCCGAAGTTTTCGACGTCGTCGCTGCACAGCGCCGTGGTCGAGCTCATCGCCATGGAAGGAGCCTCGATCCGCTATACGACGATTCAGAACTGGTACCGTAACATCTTCAATCTCGTCACCAAACGCGCGGTCGCACAGAAGAATGCGACGGTCGAATGGGTCGACGGCAACATCGGCTCCAAGCTCACGATGAAATACCCCGCGATCTACTTGATGGGCGAGGGTGCTCGCGGCGAGATCCTCTCGATGGCGTTTGCCGGCGAAGGCCAGCATCAGGATGCGGGCGCGAAGGTCATTCACGCCGCTCCGAACACGACCTCGGTTGTCACCAATAAGAGCGTCACCGCGCACGGCGGAAAAACCACGTATCGCGGTCTGGTCGAAATCTTCCCCGGTGCGATCGGCGCGAAGACGCGCGTGAAGTGCGACGCGCTGATCATGGACGACGAGTCCTCGAGCGACACCAAGCCCACGATGAAGATTCACGAACAGCAATCGACCGTCGAGCACGAAGCGAGCGTCTCGAAGATCGGCGAAGACCAGCTCTTCTACGCGATGTCGCGCGGCCTCTCGGAAGCCGACGCAACCGCGATGATCGTCAACGGCTTCTTCGACTTTTTCGTCAAGGAACTGCCGATGGAATATGCGGTCGAACTCAACCGCCTCGTCAAGATGGAGATGGAGGGCTCGGTAGGCTAACGCCTGCCCGGCCTCGCCCCAAGGTCGCGCGCGTCGTCGCTGAGAAACGGGCCTCATGAGGCAGTTTCGGGCGGCCTTCGCCTGTGCGTTGATCGCAGTCGGCTTCCAAACGGCGCACGCGTCTGCATGGGAGACCGATTGCAACGCAGCGGTTACCGCCGAGATGGTCGACTCGGTCAACTCCGCAACGGCCTTCCCCGGGATGCGCTTTCGCTTCAAGGTAACTGAAGACGCGCGGATCGAAGGCTTCCTCGTTCCGGCGGGCACGATCGGCTACGGCTACGTTCGAGCCGTAAGCGCCGCGAGCAACCGCCAGCGAAACGGCTCACTGATCTTGGAGATGCGCGAGATCATCGACGGCTCCCATCGCATCCAAGTGATGGCCGACCCGCGCGACACCTCCACGTGGATCCCCGCAACGACGCTCGCCGATCGCGCCGAGGGTTATCTGCCGATTCCCGGGTTGGTGCGAACCGCCGCAAGCGAAGTCATCAACGGCAAGAACGTCACGCTCGGCCCAGGATTCACGTTCAAGATCATCGGCCTGGGCGACCCGCGCACGACCGCGCCCTGCCGGAAGGTTGGTCAATAGCGCGTGGACCATCACGATCTCGGCGGCTCGCCGAACACCACCCCGATCTCGCAAGCGCAGCATCCGTTGATGCCGTGGGAACTCCGCGTCGATGCGCTCCTCCTCTGCTTGAGCGATCCCGCGCGCCCCGGCGGCGCCCTCATGACCGTCGACGAACTGCGCCGCGGGATCGAATCGTTGCCGGCAGATGCCTATGCGACGTGGGGCTACTACAGCCGCTGGCTGCATTCGATGCTCTCGATCCTGGCGGAGAAGGGCGTGATCGATCGCGACGCGATCGAGCGGCGCGCACGCGAACTCGCCGACGCCCACGAGCGGGAGCACGCATGAGCGCGCGGTTTTCGCCGGGAGACGCCGTTCGCGTCGCCGAGCGTGAAAGTGCGGGCCACGTGCGAACGCCGCGATATATCCGCGGCAAGCGCGGAACCGTCGAACGCGTCTGCGGACGTTTCGGCAACCCGGAGGAACTCGCGTACGGCCGCGCGGGCGCGGCAGTCACGCTATACCGCGTACGCTTCGCGCAATCCGACGTATGGCCGCACTATCGCGGCGCCGCCCGCGACACCATCGACGTCGAGCTCTACGAGCACTGGCTGGAGAAGGCATGAGCGCGGCCCACGAGCACGCCGATCGCAGCGACGAGTTCCTCGAACAGGCTTTCCGCGAAGCTTTGCTCGCCGCCGGGGTCTTGACGCAGCAGAGCGTCGACGAGCGCGTCGAATTCATGTACTCACGTAATCCGGCCCTGGGTGCGCGCGTCGTCGCGCGCGCGTGGGTCGACCCGGGCTTCAAGACACGGTTGCTCGCCGACGGCAGCGCCGCGGTACGCGAACTCGGCATCGAGGTCGGCGCGCTCAAGCTCGTGGTGGTGGAGAACACGGCCGAAGCGCACAACGTCATCGTCTGCACCCTCTGCAGCTGCTATCCCCGGATGCTGCTCGGGCTTCCGCCCGAATGGTACAAGAGCGCGCCGTACCGTTCGCGCGTCGTCGCGCAACCGCGCGAGGTGCTGGCCGAGTTCGGAACGCACATCTCGAACGACCGCGCGGTGCGCGTCCACGACAGCACCGCCGACATGCGGTACCTCGTGCTGCCGATGCGCCCCGAGGGAACGGAAGGGCTCACCGAAGCCGAACTGCAAACGCTGGTCACGCGCGACGGAATGATCGGCACCGTCAAACTCTAAGGAGTCAGCTCTTGAAACATCGCATCGCACCGACGAGCGCCGTCGCACCGGGCACGGCCGTTGCCTTCGAAGTCGCGGGCACGAGCGTGCTCGTCTGCAACGTCGAGGGCCGCTTCTTCGCGATCGAGGACGTCTGCACGCACGACGGAGCGCCGCTCGATCAGGGCATGCTCGAAGGGCGCTGCATCACTTGTCCGCGCCACGGCGCGATGTTCGACGTCGAGACGGGCGCTGCGCTCACGCTGCCCGCCGTCATTCCGGTAGCTACCTTCGAGGTCGGCGTCGAGGGCGACGACCTCGTCGTCAACGTATGATCAAGGCGGCCATGCGCATCGCATTTTCCCTCGTCGCGTTCCTTGTGGTGCTGTTCGGCCTCTACGCGGCCAACGTCGCGGTCGGCATGCACGTCGTACCGCATTACGACGGCACGATCGCGGGCTTGCGCGTGAGCGCACCGGTTCAGATCCTTCGCGACGCGCGCGGCGTTCCGCACATCCGCGCGGCGAGCGAACGCGATGCCGTCTTCGCCGAGGGCTACGCGCAGGGCACCGACCGGCTCTTTCAACTCGATCTGCTCCGCCGCTTCGTGTACGGCCGGCTCTCGGAGGTGCTCGGCAGCGCGACGCTCGAGACCGACGAAGCTTCGCGCACCGTCCCCGTGCGCGCGATCGTCGAACGGCAATGGGCGGCGTTGCCGCAGCACGACAAGGAGCTGCTCGAAGCGTTTGCCGAGGGCATCAACGCGGCGGCGGCGCGCGAAGAGAAGCCGCCCGAGTTCCGGGCCCTGCTCTACCACATGGATCCGTGGCGCCCGCAAGACGCGCTGGCGGTCGGCTTCGCCACCACGCTTGATTTGATCGACAGCTGGAACGACGTCGCCGTTCGCACCGGCCGCGAGCCGCTCAGCGACCCGTGTTACGACGCGCCCGTAACCGACGGACTCGCCGCCTTCGAAGCTCGCAAGGCACCCTGCAAGGTTACCGCGGGGCGCGTCGCGATGCTGCTCGACATGCGGCCGCCGGTCGGGAGCAACGAATGGGCCGCCGGCGCGGCGCACACTGCGACGGGGCGCGCGCTGCTCGCGAACGATCCGCATCTGCGCTTGGGCATTCCGGGCGTTTGGTATCTCGTCGAGATTTCGGCTCCCGGCTACCACGTTGCAGGCGCTTCGTTAGCGGGAACGCCGGGAATCATCCTCGGGCACAACGAGCACGTCGCGTGGGGCGCCACCAACGGTACGGTCGCGTCGCTCTCGGTCTACGATGCACCCCCGGCGCTCGACGCCTCGAAGTGGCACGACGAAACCTTCGGTGTGCGTTTCGGCGGCACCGCGAAGAAGCGGTATTACGACGACGGCCGTTTCTTCGGCGCGAACGCCGGATACGGGAAGTTCACGCGCTTCGTGCTGGTCGATTGGGACGGCTACCGTCATCCCGAATCACCGCTCGTCGGCTTCGAAGGGTTGAATCACGCGAACTCGATGGACCAGGCGCTCGCGGCGCTGCGCGGGTATCGCGGCCCGACGCAGAACTTTGAAATCGCCGATACGGACGGCCGCGTCGCGTACCAGCTTGCCGGCGCGATCCCGAACGATCCGCTCTGGGCGACCGGCGTGCACTCCGCCGCCCAGATTCCGAACGATTACCCGATGTTGCCGTTCGATGCATTACCGAAGGTAGCGCCGTCGCGCGACGCGATCGTTTGGACGGCCAACAATAAAATGTACGGGGCCGGATACCCGTATCGCTTGAGCGCCGAATTCGGGCCGCCGTATCGCGCCGCGCGCATCGCGCAGCTCCTGGCGGCGCGCTCGACCTACGACGTGGCGTACTTTGAATCGATGCAGATGGACACGCTCTCGCTGGCCGAGCGCGAGCTCGACGCCGACATTCTCAAGAGCGCGAGCGGCCGGAGCTATCCGCGTGAGAGCTGGCAGTCGCGAGCGCTCGTGAACCTCGCGAAGTGGGACGGACGCTTCACCCCCGACGCGGTCGGCGCGTCCACGATGTACGAGATTCGGCTGCAGCTTGCACGCACGCGGCAGGGCATCGTGAACGCGATGCTCGGGGCGCGGGCGCCCGGTGCGAATCTGCTCGACGCCGTTAAGCTCGACGACAAGCACGTTGCGGCGATGTCGAAGCCGTGGGGCACGACCGGCGCGGTCGTCGTCGAGCACCCGCTCGCCGCGCTGGGCCTCTCGTTCTTGAACGGCACGACCTTCGCCGGCAACGGCGACGCATACACGGTCCACGTGCAGAATTATGGGTTTTCGCAGAGCTTCCGCGCCGTGTGGGACGTCGGCAACTGGGATGCCGGCGGCATTACGATCCCGCAGGGCGAGTGCGGTCTCCCCGGTTCTCCCAACTACACGGACGAAGCCGCCGACTGGGTAGCCGGGCGGCTTCGTCCGCTTGCGTTTTCAACGGCAGCCGTCGACAAGGCGATGGTACACCGGATGACGTTGACGCCCTAAGCTACGCGTATCTCGCGCGCTCGTCGCGCCGGTACCCGATCGTTGCCAGCGCCATGAAGACGACGGTGAATCCGCACAGTGCGGCGACGGCCGCAAGCTCGCCATGGCCCGACGCGATGCTCCACAAAAGGTTCGCGTATTGGCGCGTGGGCAGATATGGGGAGATGATGGCCGCGAAGCGCGGCAGTTCCTCGGGCGGCACCCAGAGCCCGCCCGCAAACGACGCAAGCAGATAGATGATGTTGGTGACGGGCAGCGCGGCGCGCGGCGGGCACCAGTACGCAACCACGATGCCGAGCATGACGAACGGCACGGCGCCCGCCAGCGCGTAGAGTGCAAACGTCAGCCATTGCACCGCGTCGAAGCTCACGGGCGTGAGCGTTCGCGCGAGCACGGCGACGAGCCCCGCAGCGCCCATGCCGAATACGACCGCGACGACGACGCGCGCGCTCAGCCGCGTCTCCGCATCGACCGGGAGCGTGCGGACGTACCGTTCCCAGGGGCGGCCTCGTTCGGTCGCGATACCGACGCCGAATTGAAAGAGCGTCACGCCGACTACCGCGAAGGCGACGAAGGCGCACAGCACGTTATCGGCCGCTTGCGGCGACGTCCGGGCGTACGGCAGCCCGAAGATCGTGTAGAACATCGCCGGAAAGAGGATCGTGGGAATGATGAACGCGGGCACGCGTGAGAGTTCGCGCAGGATCGAACCCGCGTGAACACCGATCAGACGAGGCGAGATCATGATGCAGCTCCCGTGAGGTGAAGGAAGACGTCTTCGAATGACGGTTGGGTAACGAGGAGATCGCGAAACGGCACCTCGTTGCGGACTAGCTCGCGTACGTAGGCGTCGGGGTCGTCGCAGTCGCAGACGACGCGTTCTCCGCGCGCGTCCACGTAGGCGACGCGCCGGTGTCCGAACGCCGCGCGGAACTCGCTCGGCGCGCCGTCGAACCGGATGCGCCCCTCGACGAGGACGATGATGCGGGTGGCGAGCGCTTCGGCTTCTTCTAAGTAGTGGGTCGTGAAGAGCGTGGTGCGGCGCGCGCCGGTGTTGGCGCGCAGCTGTTCCCACAGACGGCGCCGCGACTCGACGTCGAGCCCCGTCGTCGGTTCGTCGAGCACGACGATCTCGGGGTCTCCCGCGAAGGCGAGAGCGAGCGCGACCCGCCGCTGCTGCCCGCCCGAGAGGTCGCCGGCTCGCGTTGCGCTGAGATCGGTGAGGTCGAACGCGGCGAGCAGCGCGTCGATATCGACCGGCGCGGGGTAATGCGCGGCCGCGAAGGCGACGAGCTCGCGTACGCGGAGCGCGTCCGGGAAGCCCGTCGTTTGCGGCGTTGCCCCGATGCGGCGACGCGCCGGGAGGCTGCGCGGCAACTCTCCGCCGATCGACGCGTATCCGTCCGAAGGCGTGCGCAGGCCGAGAAGAATCTCGATCGCCGTCGTCTTGCCCGCGCCGTTGGGGCCGAGCAACGCGACCAGCTCGCCGGTTTGGATTTCGAACGATACGTCATCGAGCGCGACCGTGCTGCCGTAGCTCTTTCCGACGTGGGAGAAGGTAATGGTACTCATGTGTTTTTTCCACCCCCGAGGATTTGTTCCAGGTTGCGAACGTGCGCGACGAATGCGTCGCGGCCGGTTTGCGTGAGTTTGTAGCGCGATTGGGGGCGCCGGTCGACGAAGATCTTCTCTTCCTCGACGTAGCCCGCGTCGACCAGCTTCCCGATGTGAGCGCCGAGATTGCCGTTGGTCGTGTCGAGCGCGCGCTGTAACGTAGAGAAGGCGACGCACTCGGAGGCGAGCAGTTCGGCGATGATGCCCAGACGGATTTTTGAGAGCAGTAGTTCGTCCATCGAACTATTCGTGAGCGAGCATCTCGAACAGCCCGAAGCCCGCGTAGCCGACCAAGAACCCGGCGGCGAGCGCGTATCCGGCGATCGGCGTCACGAAATTGGCGATCGCGAGGGACGCGAGCATGAGGATGCCGCATGCGGTCGCGCGCACGTTGCCGTGCATGCCGATGAAGAACAGCACGATACAGGCGGCGACGGTCCAGATCGCCGCGAGCGCCCAACCCGTGAAGATATGGAACCCGACGACGTCGGTGATAAAGGCGAGCGACATCGTAAGGGTGAGGACGTTCATGAACTCGCGCTGCAGCAGGGTCATGCCTTTGCCGTGGAGCCGGTAGTAGCGGCCGCGCACCACTGAAAAGACGATGGCCGCAACGTAGACGACCGGATACGACCATTGGAACCACGCCGCCGGGATGCGCCCGTCGAGCGCGAGCTGGTAGGTCGAGGTAAAAAATGCTGACGCGACGCCCCAGGCTACGAAGAACTCGCCGCCGACCTCGAGCTTGCGCGACGAGACGGCGATGATCTTCTCCACCAGCTCCAGGTGCTCGCGGGCTTCCGATGCGTCCATGGTCCCCTCCGGGGTCGTACCCCAGTAGATTAGTCTATAATTTAGACTTATCTGCAGACTACGCCTCAGGACGCCGGTTGTCAAGGGGCGGGGCGTCATTGACACCCTGCCAAGGGGCCTGGTATCGTATCCCGGTTATGTACGCGATCATAGAGACCGGCGGCAAGCAAGTGCGCGTCGCGGAAGGGGACATCATCCGGACCGACCTCCTCGACCTCGAGGACGGCGCCAACGTGACGTTCGATAAAGTCGTGCTCGCCAGCACCGGCAGCGACGTCAAGGTCGGATCCCCCACCGTGGCCGGCGCCAGCGTGACCGGAACCGTGCTGCGCCACGCCAAGGACAAGAAGATCCTCGTCTTCCGCTATAAGCCGAAGAAGCGCGTCCGCAAGCTCAACGGCCACCGCCAGCCGTTCGCCGAAGTCAAGATCACGAAGATCACCGTCTAAGACGGCGATCGTCCGATGCTTCGGGTGACGTTCTCCAGGGACAGCCGTAACCGGCTGTCCTCATTTTTTGCCTCCGGGCACGCGGGCTTCGCGGTGCACGGTGAGGACATCGTCTGCGCTGCCGTCTCCGCCATCCTGCAGGCCGCGCGGCTGGGCCTCGAGGCCCATCTGCACGTCACCCTCACGCAGTCCGAGATGGAACCCGGGTCGATGCGTATTTCCTGGCCGAAGAGCGCCCGCGACGACGCACGCCTCGAAGCGGTCGTCACGACCGCGGAGCTGGCCGTCGAGCAGATCGCCCGCCAGTATCCCGAGCACGTCGAATTTTCCCGGGAGACCGACCGAGGCGCGTAACATCGCACCCGCCAATCGGGTAAGATGATCGAGCATCCCAAGGAGAGGCTGATGACCGAAGAATTCCGCACCCAACCCAACGGCTACGGCGCCGCGTTCGGCAAAGAGCAGCCGGCGAACCAAAACAATCAAGACTCCGGCGAAGTCGGCAAGGCCTTGCTCGTGGGCCTGCTCGGCGGCCTCGTATCGGCCGCGGGCTACATGATCTATCGCCGTCTCCCCGACGAGCAGAAAGAACGCCTGCACGTTCAAGTGCGCGGCATGGTCTCCGACAAAGTCAACGAGCTTCGACAAAACTTCAACATCTAGACAACGCTCAAGAACGACACGCCCCGCGCGAAGACGCTCGGAAGCCCGCCTCCTGCGGGCTTCCTGCTTCGCCGCTTTTTGCGCACAACAAAGTTTTGAAGTTCACATCCTGTGAAGGCGCAAAAAGTCGGAGACTTCGCCCGGAGCGCGTCGGTCTTTCACGTTGTCTCGCGTCTCCGCGGGATGGGCACTGCTCGGACTATGATCCTTGCTGCCGCTGCGATGATCGTTGCGTACGCGCATGCGTTGATGGCGTTCAATCCGGCGTTCGATACGCGCACGGCGACGCTGCTCGCGCAGACGACGATTCGTGAGGCCGACGAGCAAGGATTGGACGCGCGCTTGCTCGTGGCGCTGATCGCCGTCGAGTCGTCGTGGCATCCGCAGGCGGTGAGCGCGGCGGGCGCCCGCGGTTTGGGTCAGTTCATGCCGGCGACCGCTGCCGGGCTCGGCGTCGATCCCGACGATCCGGTCGCGTGCATTCACGGCGTTGCAGTGCATTTGCGCGGGCTGCTCGATCGGTACGCGGCGCTCGACACGACGTCGCGCTACGCCGATGCGCTTGCCGCGTACAACGCGGGTGCAGGCGCGGTCGAACGGTACGGCGGCGTCCCGCCGTACCCCGAAACGCAGGCGTACGTGCGCGCGGTGATCAGTCTTTGGCGCCGTCTGTCGGGTGGGGCGTGACAGCGGGCGGAGCCGGCGGCATCGGCGGCAACGGCGCGTGCTCGCTCGTGTCGGCGGCGCGTTCCATCTCGGCGATGAACGAATGCGAGGTGCTCTGCACCTCCCGCATCACGCGCCCGAACTGGCGCATCATCTTCGGCAACTGATCGGGGCCGAAGAGCAGCAGGGCCAGCACCGAGACGACCATGATATCGGGGACGGAGAACATGCCGCCAGGCTTCGCGGAACGGAGGCTTCCCCCCCGGGAGCCGCACGACGGCCGGCCCTCCGAAGCAGGAACCACCTGCGCGTCCGTCCAAGCACCCCCGTCCGCGTGAAGATCATCTATACGCGTGGCAATCGTACCGAAACGCTTGCCTCGCTAGCGACGCTTCGCAAGATCCTCAGCCGCTTTGTCGCCCATCGAGTCTTCTACGAAGTCTCGAGCCGGAGCAAACGCGGCCATGAGTTCTTTTCCGCAAAGAACGTCTTCGTCGTCGGTTCGATCGAGGTGACAAACTACGAGCACCTCAAGATCTTGATCTTCGATGCGAACAATCAAGCGCACTCGATCGAAATATTGAACCCGCAGACGATGCGTATCTACGACGAAACGCCCGGCCGCGGTTTCGCGGTGTCGTTCATCAGCGAGAGCGAGAGCGGCGTCGAGACGCGCTGCTACCTGCGCGACGAAGGCGAAGACGGCGACGCGCTCAAAGAGCAGACCGCGCTGGAGAAAATCACGCTGCCGCAACTCTTCGAACACCTCGAAGAACTCATCTCGGTCGAAGCGGCGAAATAGCCCCTAGGCGTTCTCTTTTTCGTACTTCGACAGCGCGTCCGTCACCAGGCCCGGCGGGATGTGGAGCTCGCTGAGCACGCCCGGCGCGACGAGGGCGTCGGCGGCAATGCCGTACGCCAAATGCTTCGGCAGAAACTTATCGCCGTCGTCGACGCGGCGCGCACCCTCGACCCACACCTTCTGCGCCTCGCGGCTGAGCCAGACGCTCTTGCCGCCGTCGGGCGTCTTGAACGCCAGCGTGTTGAAACGCAGGATCGCCGGGCGTTCGCCCGCGATCATATTCGGTTCGGCGACGCGCGAGGCGGTTAGGCGCGTGCCCGCATCGCCCGGAAGCGCATAGTTCTCGAGTTTCTCGCGCGGCAACGCCTCCGCGAGCGGCTCCCCGAGCGCCGGATCCTCGAGCAGGGCGATGAGCAGCGTGCGTACCGTGATGAACGGCTCGCGCAGCTCGCCGGCCAGGCGCGCCGCGTTGCGCATGAGCTTCAACAACTCGTCGGAGAGGAAGATCTGCTCGGCGGCGTCGCTCATGGGCGCTTGCTTCCAGCGGAGAGCAGGTTCGCCCCTCCAGGGCGAATGGAACGGCGATGTTCACGGTCGACGTCGTCACGCTCTTTCCCGAGGTCTTCGCGCCCTTCGTCGGCCTCTCGATCGTCGGGCGGGCGGTCGAGGCCGGCGTAGCCGACATTCGCTACCACCACTTGCTCGACGCGCTCGAGGGGAACGAGCGCGCCGACGACATCCCCTACGGCGGCGGAGCCGGAATGGTCCTGCGCATCGAGCCGGTCGCGCGCGTGCTCGATGCCATCGTCGCGGCGGCGCCGCCCGGCGAGCGTCGGGCCATCATCGCCCCAACCCCGGCCGGTCGCCCGTTCAAGCAGGCCGACGCGGAGCGCTTTGCCGGCCTCGACCGGCTGGTGATCGTCTGCGGTCACTACGAGGGGATCGACGAGCGGCTCACCGAGCTCTACCCGGTCGAGGAATACTCGCTCGGAGACTTCGTCTTGACCGGGGGCGAGCTGCCGGCCCTGGCCTTCATGGACGCCACGGTGCGGCTGCTGGAAGGCGCCATCGACCCGCAATCGGCCGCGGCCGAGTCCTTTTCGGAGGGCCTCCTCGACTATCCGAGCTTCACCCGCCCGGCGGTCTTCCGCGGGGTCGCCGTGCCGGACGTCCTGCTCTCGGGCAACCACGCCAAAATCGCCGCCTGGCGCCGCGAGCAGTCCCGTGCCCGCACGATCGCCCGCCGAAGGGACTTGCTTGGCGAGCCCGAGGCGTGATACTATGGCGCGGTTGTCGCGCCGGGCCCCCGAGCGCGTATTTCGTCCGTATACAGAGATTTTATTGCCATGAACGTCATTGATGTCCTCAATCGCGAACAGCTCAAAGAGACGGTCCCGGAGTTCCGCTCCGGCGACACGGTCAAGGTCTATTCGAAGGTCGTCGAAGGCGGCAAAGAGCGCACGCAGATGTTCGAAGGCGTCGTCACGGTCCTCAAGGGCGGCGGTGCCCATCGCTCGCTGACGGTTCGGCGCGTCGCGCACGGCGTCGGCGTCGAGAAGACGTTCCTGGTTCACAGCCCGCGCGTCGAAAAGATCGAAGTCAGCAAGCGCGGCATCGTCCGTCGCAGCCGTCTGTACTACTTGAGCGATAAGGTCGGTAAGGCCGCTCGCATCAAGGAGCGGAAAAACACCGCGAAGTAGCGCGCCCTGACCCCGCTGCAGCTCGTCGGGCTCGTACTGGTGTTTGCAGTCGTCCGCGTATGCCTCGGAATCAAGCCTCGAACGGCCGGCGACCTTGGGTCGCCGGCCGTCTTCGCTCTCCGCGATTACCTCGATGCGTTCATCGTGGCGGGTCTGGCGGCGCTGCTGCTGATCACCTTCGTGATCCGCACCTTCTACATTCCGTCGATCTCGATGATCCCGACGCTGCAGATCGGCGACGTGCTGCTCGTCGACGAACTCGCCTACCGGCTGCACGATCCGCAACCGGGCGAGGTCGCGGTCTTCTTGCCCCCGGTCGAGTCGGGCGGCCACGAGTTCATCAAGCGGACGATCGGCGTCCCCGGTGACACGATTTCGATCAGCAACGGTATCGTGTACCGAAACGGCTCGCCGCTCCAGGAACCATATGAAAATCAGCCTCCCGCCTACGACCTGCAGATCCGCAACTACGGCATTTACGTCAACGGCGTCGCGCTCGACCCGTCCCATGCCGACATCCCGCCCCGTTCGCAATGGCAGGCCCCTGACCGTATTCCCAAGGGGTTTTTCTTCATGCTCGGGGATAACCGTAATTATTCCGACGACTCCCACGATTGGGGCTTTGCACGGCGGGCGGCCTTTGCCGGCCACGCTCTTGCGATTTTCTGGCCGCTCCGGCGGCTGACCATCCTTCGATAGAGAGTAGAACGACACCACGCATGACGCCTTATCAACTTCTCGGACTCGTCGCCATCATCGTGATCGCGCGCGTCATCCTCACGGTGCGCCCGGTGGCGGCCGCGTCGAACGGCCGCAGCGCGACGCTTGCGAAGGAGTACCTCGACCCGTTCATCTACGCCGGCGTCGCCGCGTGGCTGCTGATTACGTTCGTCGCTCGCACGTACTACATTCCGTCGGCATCGATGGTGCCGACCTTGGAAGTCCACGACGTGCTGCTGGTCGACAAGTTCGAATACCGCTTCCGCAAACCGCAGCAGGGCGACATCGTCGTGTTCCCGCCGCCGATCCCGACGCCGGACGACTTCATCAAACGCGTCATCGGGCTTCCGGGCGAGCGCGTGCGCATCACCGGGGGCATCGTTTACATCAACGGCGTCGCGCAGAACGAACCGTACATCGCGGAGAAACCGCAATATTCGCTCGAGATCAAACAGTACGGGATCTACGTCGACGAAGGCGCGGGCATGCAGCCGCTCGATCCCGAGCAAGCCAACATCCCGCCGCGCTCCGCGTGGACGTCACCGGACACGATTCCGCCGGATTGCTATCTCATGCTCGGCGACAATCGCAACGACTCGGAAGACTCGCACGTCTGGGGCTTCGCGCAGTTCGCGGGGAACTTCGCAAGCGGACCGCGCGCCGGTGAGCACGCCGGCTTCACGGGGCGCGCGTTCTTGATATTCTGGCCGTTCAACCAAGCCAAGGTCCTGCACTAGCGTAAGGTATTTGCACGCGCCGGAGCGAACACAGCGAGCCGGGATGATCCGTCTTGGGCAACTGCGCTCGCTCGCGAGCCTCACGCTGCAACTCGCGATCCTCGTCGTGCTGATCGCCGCGTTCTTCGTTCGCCTTCCGCAGGTGTCGGGGCTCTCGATGGCTCCGCAAATCAACTCCGGCGAGTACGTCCTGATCAATACGCTCGCGTACCGCTTCGGAACGCCCGCCCGCGGCGACGTCGTTGCCTTTCATCACGGCGGCGCGCTCGATCAAACCTACATCAAGCGGGTGATAGGACTGCCGGGCGACCGTGTGTCGATCGATCGCGGTACGGTTCGCGTCAACGGCACGGCGCTGGTCGAGCCGTACGTCCGCTACAACGATGAGCGCAGTTTCCCCGAGGTCGTCGTTCCGCCCGGCACCGTCTACGTGCTCGGCGACAACCGCGGCAACAGCGAGGATTCGCGCTTCTTCGGGCCGGTCGCCGGCGGCGATCTCATGGGCCGCGCGCTCGCGCGCATATGGCCGCCCGACGCGTTCGGCTCGCTGTGAACGCCGACCTCAACAAGGCGGTCGGCTGGTACCCGGGCCACATGGTGCGCGCGATGCGCAGGATGGCCGAGTACCTCAAGCTGATCGACATCGTGATCGAAGTCATCGATGCCCGCGCTCCGCGCAGCGACGCCAATCCGATCCTCGACCAGCTCATCGGGAACCGCGCGCGCATCGTCGTGCTCAGCCGCGACGATCTCGCCGATCCCGCTACGACCAAGGCGTGGCTATCCTATTACGGCTCCAAGCACTTTCGCGCGATCGCGTCGGAGGCGCGCGCGCAACAGAGCGTCTCACGCATCCTCGGCGAGGTGAAAACGGCCGCCAAGGAACGCACCGGCATGTCGCGCGTCATCGTCGTGGGTCTTCCGAACTCGGGCAAGTCCTCCATCATCAACGGTTTGCTCAAACGCGGCGCGGCCCGCACCGAAGATCGCGCCGGCGTCACCCGGCAGTTGCAGTGGTTTCGCCTCGCGACGAACATCGAACTCATGGACACGCCCGGCATCCTGGTGCCGAAGATCGTCGGTGAGGCGCAGTGGAAGCTCTCGATGATCGGCGCGGTTCCGCGCGAGCGCTACGATCCCGAAGAGGTCGTCGGGCACTTTCACGACTGGCTCGTGCGCCATCGCGCCGGACGCACGCAGGTTCCCGATTTGGAGACCTTTGCCGCGGCGCGCGGAGCCGTGCGGCGCGGCGGCGAGATCGATCTCCACAACGCGGCGCAATCCTACATCAAGGCCTTCAACGAAGGCACCTTCGGCCGGATCTCTCTCGAAGCGCCCGATGAACGCGAAGACCACGAAACAACGTAAGGCCAAGAACGCGTACGAGCGCGAGCGGAGGCGACTGCACCGCCTGCACCGCTTCGAAGCGGCGGCGCGCGCGCGCGGCTTCCACTTGATCGGCGGCGTCGACGAAGTCGGGCGCGGGCCGCTCGCAGGCCCCGTCGTGGCCGCGTGCGTCGTCGCAGCCGAACCGCTGATGATCCCCGGCCTCAACGACTCCAAGCAAGTGCGACCGCAGGCGCGCGCTGAGCTCGCGCTCGAGATTCGAGCGCGCGCCGCCGCCTGGGGCATCGGCCTCGCGAGCGTCGCTGAGATCGACCAGCTCAACATCTATTGGGCGAGCGTGCTCGCCATGGAACGGGCGATCGCGGCGCTGGCGTGCCGTCCCGACTACCTGTACACCGACGCGGTGCGCATCCGCTCGTACGCCGGGCCCCAAGAGCCGCTGATCAAAGGCGACGCCCGATGTGCCGTTATCTCGGCCGCTTCGATCCTCGCGAAGGTCCATCGCGACGAACTGCTCGTCGAACTCGACCGGGAAGACCCGCGCTACGGCTTCGCCCTCCACAAGGGCTACGCGACCGCCGCCCATATCGAAGCCCTGCGTATCTACGGGCCCAGCCCCCATCATCGCTCGGCGTTCGCCCGCGTCCAGGACGCGCAGCTCGAACTCTTGTTCGACGACGCGAACGGCGCAGATGGCGCGCATGAAGGCGCAATCGACGAGCCGCAAGGGCCGGGCCGGTGAGGCTCGCGCGGCGGCATTCTTAGAACGGAACGGGTATCGCATCGTGGCCCGTAACCTGCGCGGGCCCGGCGGAGAGATCGATCTGGTCTGCATCGAGGGCGGGACGCTGGTCTTCGTCGAGGTCAAGCGCCGGGATCGGGGCGGTTACGGGTCGGCGCTCGGAGCGGTAGATGCCCGTAAGCGGCGAAGGCTCCGGGAGACCGCCGCCGACTTCGCGCAGGTGGCGGCTCCGGGCGCCCGATTTCGTTTCGACATCGTAACGATAGACGGTAATCGGCTAGCCCTCCATCGAAACGCTTTCTAGTCGCTATGGACAGAACGGACTAGTGGACTCACTCCAAGGACGGACCCTCGGCGGCCGCTACGAGATCGCCGAGCTCATAGGGCGGGGCGGCACGGCCGATACGTACCGGGGCCTCGATCGTACTTTGCACCGCGATGTCGCGGTCAAGGTTCTCGTCGAGCGCTCGGACGAAACGAACGCGCGCCTGCTCATGGAGGCGCGCGCCATGGCGCGTCTCAATCATCCACGCATCGTTGCGGTCTATGACGCCGGCGAAGATCACGGCATTTCGTACATCGTGATGGAGCTGGTCCGGGGCAAGACGCTCTCGCAGCTCGAAAGCGGCGAGCTCGGCTACAAACAAGCGCTCGGCTACATCTATGAAGTCCTCGAAGCGCTCGAGTACGCCAACTCGCAAGGCATCATTCACCGCGACATCAAGCCGTCGAACATCATGGTCGTCGAAGACGGCAAACACACCAAACTCACCGACTTCGGGCTCGCGCGCCGCGCGAGCGAGGTCACGCAAACCACGCGGACCGGTCAGATCGTCGGCACGATCAGCTATCTCGCGCCGGAACGCTTCTTGAGCAAGCCGGCCGACGTCCGCAGCGACCTCTACTCGGTCGGCATCGTGATGTACGAGATCTTCACGGGCACGTTGCCGTTCCGCAACGATCGCGACGACATCGTCGCGACGATGTACTCGCACGTCCACGATCTGCCCACGCCGCCGCGCGAGATCAACCGCAACATCCCCGAAGCCCTCGAACACGTGATCATGCGCGCGATCGAAAAGGACCCCGGCCGGCGCTATCAAACCGCGCGCGAGTTCATGACCGACATCCAGATGCTGCTCGGTCCCTCGGTGCCGCAGTCGCAGACCTCTCCCGTGCCCGACGCCAAACCGCTCAAGACGTTCGCGCCGTCGTCGGGCGGGAAGACGACCGATCCGACGCTGCGTCAAGCGCTCGACAAGGCGCTCGCAAGCTCGCGCAACCGCAGCGATGCGCTGGAGAACGTGCTCAAGGGCATGATCGCCACGCGCCGCCGCGAGTACGACGAGGCGAAGGAAGCTTACGTGGCAGCGATGCACGAACTTTCCGCGATCAACAACGAGGTGGAGTACGCCAAGACGGCGCTGAAGTTCGCGACGATGGTGCTGCAGAAGGCCGCCGACGGCCGCCGCGATCGCCTCGAATTGCGCGACGCCGTCAACCGCTTGAACGAAAGCTTGCGGATTTTTCACGAATTCGGACTCCACGAGCAGTACGCGCACGCCGAATACATGATCAACGCGCTCGAGCGCACCGCGATCGGAATCATCTTCTAGCCCATCATGCCGAAGGACAGCAAACCGGAGCTGCGACGCTCCGTCACGCCTTGGGGGTCCTTCTCCTGGGGCTACTCGGATGTTGGCGCCGACATCTTCGTCGGCCTCGGGCTCGTCCTCGGCGCCGCGGCGGGAGCGTCGAACGTCGCGTTTCTCTTCGCCGGCATCGTCTACGTTTGCATCGGCCTTGCGTATACGGAACTCGCCGCCACGTACCCGGTGGCGGGCGGCGGACAGTACTTCGTGTTGCGCGGCCTGGGGGATATCTTCGGGTTCATCGCCGGCTGGGCGGTGCTCCTCGACTTCACGATCGACATCGCGCTGTTCGCGTGGAGCTGCGTCGACTACCTGACCGAACTGCTGCCGCAGATATCGAACAGCACGCACCCTCTCGCGCACTTCGTCGTGACGATCGGCTTGATTTTGGGGCTCTGCACCCTCAACATCATCGGCGTCCGCGAATCGACCGCGTTCAACGGTTTCGTGAGCGCGCTCGACATCGTCAGCGAGACGGCCATCCTGACGCTGGGCTTTCTCTTTGCGTTCTCACCCGATCTGCTCGTCCATACGATGCAGACGAGCTGGCCGACGCCGTTCGACTTCATGAAGGGCATCTCGCTTGCGATCGTGTCGTTCGTGGGCTTGGAGTCGATCTCTCAAGCCGCCGAGGAGACGCAACGCCCGGCTTCGATCATTCCGCGCACGTCGACCGCGCTGATCCTTACGATTCTGATCTTCGCGCTTTCATACGCCAACCTCGCCCTCGGCATGCACACGTGGCATCCGATCCCGCTCGACGCGAACGGCCACCAGCAGATGCTCTGGCAGTACCTGGGCAACAACGACAACAACGGTAAGGCCGTCGCGCTCATCGCCAAGGAGGTTCCGTATTGGGGAGCGCTGGCGGCGATCTACGTGCCGGTGCTCGGTTCGATCCTGCTGCTGATCTCGGCGAACTCGGGCGTCTTCGGCAGCTCGCGTATCGCGTACGCCATGGCCTCGGGCGGGCTGCTGCCCTCGATCTTCCAAAGCGTTCACCGCCGCTTCCGCACGCCGACGGTTTCGCTACTGGTCTTTACGGCGGTTGCGCTGATCGAAGCGATCTTCGCGGCGCTGCCGTCGCTCAGCCCGAAGATGGCCGAGGTGTACGCGCAGCACTTCAACGGCGAAAGCGGCATCGACTTCCTCGGCGACCTGTATGCGTTCGGCGCAGCAACGAGCTATTCGTTCGTCTTCGTTGCGCTCGTCGCGCTGCGCTTGGCCGACCCGCTGAGCCCGCGCAAGTTCAAGATCCCGCTGAACATCCCGCTGATCTTTCGCGGCGAACGCGCCGAGTTTCCGATCATCGCCGTCGTGGGCTTCATCGGCATCGTGGCGATCCTGGTGTTCACGATGATCACGCACCCGATCGGACGCATCGCCGGACCGGCGTGGATCGCCTTCGGAATCATCTTGTACTTCATCTACCGCAAGCGCAAAGGCTTGCCCCTCCTGCGTTCGCACAAGCGCGACTGGCAGAGCGAGCAGGTCGAGATTCTCCGGCGCGCCGGAGAGCTCGAACTGATGGACGAGTACATCGCCAACCTCAAGGCGAGCGCCGCACGTAAAGCGGGAGCCGATTCCTGATGCTCGGCGCGCGCCTCGCAATCGCCGCGACCATGGTGATCCTCGGACTCTACCTCATCTATCGCATGCTGCACTACCCGCTCGCGCAATCGTTCACGGGCCTCGTGCTCGGCGGAGCGATGATCGCGCTCGGCGTGCTGCGTCTGCGTCAGGTCCGGTCGGCGTGGACCAAGCGATGATCTACTCGAACGGCGCCATCAGCATGACGCTCTCGGGCTTGCTCATCGCCGTCATGATCGGCGTTGCGATCGGCTCGACCCTCTGGTGGATGCTCCACCCGCCGACGACCCTGGTGCAGCGGATCGCCCGCAAAGCCACCAGCGATCTCTCGACCATGGTCGGCTCGGTCATCGTCGTCTTCTCCGAAGAGATCGCGTCGACGCACATGCTCGCGCTGGCGGCCAAGCTCGCGCGCGGTGAACGCTCAGAGCTGCTGGTCGTCTACGTCCTCGAAGTTCCCTACTCGCTCCCGCCCGACGCCACCATGGAAGCCGAGGAGCGGGCCGCCCTCGATACGCTGGGGGCAGCCGAAACGATCGCCAACCAAACCGACGTTTCCCTACGGACGGAAATAATCAAGTCGAGGTCGACCAAACAGGCGGTACTCGACCTAGCCAAGCGCGAAAAGGCGAACCTCATCATCCTTGGATCGTATCGCGAGGGCAAGTACACCGGCGCCCCGCTCTCACGGACGATCGAAGAGATTGCTGCAGACGCCAAGTGCGACGTCTTAATCGGCGTGGAAGGGAAACACGGCACGCTGCTTTACGAAGAGCCGCCGTCGCCCGATACGCCCGACTTCTAACTCGGAGGTAGAATGAAACACTCTCGCTACTCACTCGCCCTGCTCGCGGCTGCCGCCGTTGCGCTCTTCGCGCCGAGCGTCGTGGTCCGCGCGGGGCAGAGCGCCCCCGCCATCGACGCGTTCAACGCCGCGTTCTCGAAGGTGACCAGCTACACGTTCAAACTGCACTCGCACGAAACCAAAGGATCGAGCGTGCAGCAACGCGTGTACGACTATTCGTTCATGAAGCCGCACTTTGCCAAGACGCTGATCGAATCGGGCGACGGCAAGGGCTCGGGCGGCGTATGGACCGGCGGGGAGAAAGTCAGCGGACACCAAGGCGGCTTCCTCTCGGGCATCCATTTAAAGGTCGATCTGCACGACGAACGCGCCACCTCGCTTCGCGGCTACACGATTCCCGACGGGCTTCCGCAGAACATCGTCGCGAACTACGCGAACATCCCGGGTACCCTGACTCAAGCGGCCGGCGGAAAGATCGACGGCGCCGGCACCGACGTGCTCACGCTCGTCGTCACGAACCCGGCCGGCAACGGCGGCATCTCGAAGCAAGTCCTGTACCTTTCGCAAGAGACCCACTGGCCGCTTCGCGAGATTCTGTACGAAGGATCGACGCCGGTTCTGGATCAGTCGTTTACCGATTACAATCTCAACGCCAATCTGACCCAGGACGACTTCCCGTTCTAGCCCACGCGGTCGTGAAGAGAGAGGGAGCGCTAACGCGCTCCCTCTCTTCTTATACCTGCGCCTTACGAAGGGCGGGCGCGACGATCCGCACGATCACGACTTGCAGGACCGCGGCGGCCGGTACGGCGAGAAACGCGCCGGCGATGCCGAAGAGCGTCCCGCCCACGATCGTGGAGAGAATGATCAGCAGGAAGCTGAGCTGCACGCGCTGACCGAAGATGATCGGCGAGAGCACGTTTTGGTCGATGCCTTGCACGACGCCGAAGATCGCGAGCGCAATCCACATATTGGTCCAGCCGCTCGTCGCGAGCACGACCGGAAGAATGACCAGGCCCGAGATCAGCGCGCCGATCATCGGAATCGCTTGAAAGATCGCGGTGATGAACCCGAGCAGCACGGCGTAGGGCGTACCCATCAACGCGAGCGCTCCGCCCATCGCAACGCCGACGACCGCGCCGTTGAGCACGACACCTTGCACGTACGCGCCGAGCCGCGTGCCCATTTCCGCGAACGCACCCTGCCAATCGTCGCGCATAGCCGGCGGCATCAGGCCGAGCACGAAACGCTGCAGGTCGTCGGCCGAGAGCGTCCAGCCCACGGCGAGGAGCAGGATGAGGACACCGTCGCCGAGCGCCGTCGCCACGAACGTCGGGCCGCTCAACAAGCGTTGCCCGAGCGCGCTCACGGCGCCGCCCGCACTGCCGGCAACCGCCGAGGCGATCTGTCGCGCCGTTTGGTCGGCAGCAAAGAACTTCTGCGCCTTCGCGAGCTGCGTTTGCAGCGCCGCAGCGTAGTCGGGAACCGCTTGCACGAGCTTGACGAGCTCGCCGCCCAACGGCTGGACGAGCGCAAAGGCGATGCCGAGGACCACGATCGCGAAGAGCCCGAACGCGGCGCCGGCCGCCACGCCGAACGGCATTCGCTTGGCCAAGCGGTCGATCAGCGGGCGCAATCCTGCCGAGAGCAGCACCGCCGTAAAGAGCAGCAGCACGGCTGAAAAGGCGGCCCACACCGCCGCGCAGATCGCGACCGCCACGGCCACAACCGACGCGCCGAGGACCCATCCGCGCACACTGGTCATTGGTGCCTACGCTTTCTGAAGATACCGTTTGCGAAGTTCGTCGAGCACGACCGCGAGCAGAATCACTGCGCCGAGAACGACGCGTTGGAGGTACGAGTCGACGTGGATGAGGTTCATCGCGTTGTAGAGTAAGCCGATGAGCAGCGCACCGAAGAACGTGCCCACGATCGAGCCGGAACCGCCCATCAGGCTGGTGCCGCCGACGACGACGGCGGCGATCGCTTCGAGCAGCTCGTCGTGCGTGCCGGTGTCGGGCGAGCCCGACGCAAAGCGTGCCATGTACAGAAAGCCGACGATCGAGGCGCATACGCCGCTGATCATGTAGACGATCGTCTTGACGCGCGCGACGTTCACACCGGCCAATCGCGCGGCCTCTTCATTGCCGCCGAGGGCGAAGACGTATCGACCAAAGCGCGTTTTCATCAAGAGCACGGTGGCGATCGTTACGACGCCGACCATCCACAGAATCGGCGTGGGCACGAAGCCGAAGAGCGTGCCCGAACCGATGCCCGAGAACGCGGTCGACTTCACCGGAATCGGCGAACCACCCGAAATGATGTAGGCGAGGCCGAAAGCGATCTCGAGCATCGCGAAGGTGGTGATGAACGGCGGCAGGTTGAGCTTCACGACCGGCATGGCGTTCACCCAGCCCGCAATCGCACCCACGACGATGCCGACGAGCAGCGTTACGAGCACGAGCGGCGCACCGTCGAAGGGCAGCGCATTCGCCGTCTTCGCCATCACGACGCCCGTCATGCCCACCAGCGAGCCGATCGAGAGGTCGATGCCCGAGGTGATGATCACGAACGTCTGGCCGACGGCGAGCACGCAGCTATACGTAATCTGCTGCAGTACCTGCACGAGGTTGCGCGGTTCGAGAAACGCGCCGTGCGCCGCGTTATTCACCACGACGACGAGGACCAGCGCGAAGATGACGAGCGAGCTCGTGCGCAGCCAGGGGTTCTTCAGCAGCGCGCTCACGCGGCCGCTCCCGTCGCCGCCGCGATCACCCGGTCGGGCGTCGCGTCCGCGCGGCCGAACGCCTGCGCGATCTTCCCGTCGCGAATCACCAGCACGCGATGCGACATCCCGAGCACCTCGGGCAGTTCGCTGGAAACCATCACGATGGCGGCTCCATTCTTGATCAGTTCGAGCATGAGGGCGTAGATTTCGGTCTTGGCGCCGATGTCGATGCCGCGCGTCGGCTCGTCGAAGAGAAAGACGCGCGCCTTTCCCAGCAGCCACTTCGCCAGCACGACCTTCTGCTGGTTGCCGCCGGAGAGATTGCGCACGAGCTGCTCGATGCTCGGCGTGCGCACCCGCAGTTCGTCCGTCATCTTGACCGCCGCGGCGCGCTCGCGCTTGCCGTCGATCAGGCCGTCGCGGGCGACGAACTGCGCGAGGTGGGCGAGCGTCGTGTTCTCGCGGACGCTCATGCCGAGGACGAGGCCCTGCCGCTTGCGGTCTTCGGTGATGAACGCGATGCCCGCGGCGATGCCGTCGTGGGGAGTACGCACGCGCACGATCTCACCCCCCACTCGCAGCGTACCGCTGTGGACGGCGTCGGCACCGGCGATCGCGCGCACGATCTCCGTGCGGCCCGCGCCGACGAGTCCCGCGAGGCCGACGATCTCTCCGGCGCGCACTTGGAACGACACGTCGTTGACGGCGGGAGCGCGAACGAAGTGCTCGACGTCGAGCATCACCGGCGCATCCGCCGCAACGACGGGGGGTTCGGGAAAATGCGCGTCGACGGAGCGGCCCACCATCGCGCGGATGATGTCGTTCTGCGGGAAGTCGGCCTGCGCGCGCGTCTCGATCGCCGCGCCGTCGCGCAGTACGGTGATGCGGTCGGCGATCTTGGGCAGCTCTTCCATCCGGTGCGAGATATAGATGATGCCGGCGCCGCCGGCTTTCAGGCGCGCGATGATGGCGAAGAGCGCGTCGATCTCACGGTCGGTGAGGGCGGCGGTCGGCTCGTCCATGACGATGATGCGAGCCTTCTTCGCCAGCGCCTTGGCAATCTCGATGAGCTGTTGGGCGCCGACCGAGAGCCGCGACGTCACCTGGTCGAGCGGCAGGTCCATGCCCAGCTCCTCGACGAGCGCCGTCGCACGCGCGCGAGCCGCGTTCTCGTCGAGGAAGATGCCGCGCACCGGTTCGTTCCCGAGCACGATGTTTTCGAGCGCGGTGAGCTGCGGAACGACGTTGAGCTCTTGGTAGATCATGCCGATGCCGAGCGCTTCGGCATCGCGCGGTGAGGCGATGCGCGCCTCCTTGCCGTCGATCAAAATCCCGCCTTCATCGGCGCGTTCGGCGCCGGCGAGGATCTTCATCAACGTGGATTTTCCGGCCCCGTTCTCGCCGACGAGCGCGAGCACTTCGCCCGCGTTCAGCGTGAGCGAGACGCCCGAGAGCGCGCGAACACCGGGAAAGGATTTCCCGATGCCGCGCATCTCCAGGAGCGGCGTTCGGGCCGTCAGCGGACTACTTCCCCGCCTTGGCGTCGGCTTGCGTGTACGCGCCGACGTTCACGTGCACGACCGCCGGCGGCGTCTTGCCGGCGAAGTAGTCGGCGATCGTGTCGATCGTCAGCTTACCGATCTGTTCGGGGAACTGCAGCGCGTCGCCGTACATCTCGCCGCTCTTGATCGCCGCGCGCGCCTCCGGCGTGGCATCGTAGCCCACGACCGCGATCTTGCCGGTGAGATTCGCCGCCTTGATGGCGCTGACCGCGCCGAGCGCGGAGTCGTCGTTGATGCCGAAGACGGCCTTGACGTCGGGATTCGATTGCAGGATGTCGGTCATCGAGCTGTCGGCCTTGGTTCGCTGACCGCCTGCGTCGATGTCGGCGACGATCGTCACGCCCGGGCAGTTCGCCTTGAGCGCGTCTTTGAAGCCCTTCACGCGGTCTTGCACGCTGGTCACTTCCGGCTCGTCGAGAATCGCGACCTTGCCCGTCTTCCCGACCGCGGCGCAGATCAGCTTGCCCGCCTGCGCGCCGCCCTGCACGTTGTCGCTGGCGATGTGCGCGACGACTTTGCCCTGGCTGCTCGTGCTCGCGATATCGGCGGTGAACACCGGAATGTTCGCGTTGTTCGCTTCGACGATCGCGCTGCCGATCGCGGTCGAATCGTACGGCGTGAGCACGATGGCGTCGACCTTATTCGAGATGAAGTCTTCGACCTGGCTCTGCTGTTTAGCGTTGTCGCGGTTCGCGTCGACAAAGACGAGCTTGTAGCCTTTCGCGGTCGCCTCGGCGCGCATGCCCGCTTCCATCTGCTGGTAGAACTGCGCCTCACGGTTTTGGATCGATATACCGATCGTCTTGGCGCCGGCAGCCGCGGGTTCACCCGAGGGCGCGCTGCTCGCCGAACTGGACGAGGAGCCGTTGGAACAAGCGGCAAGCGCGGCACAGAGCGCGGCGGCGAGCAGCAGACGGGAGTCGTTCAAGTCATTCTCCTTAACCGTTATAAGCGGGACCGGGATTGTGCGGGCAATTGTTGTCGACGCGCGGTTCATCCTGGCGAGAGTCCATCAGCCAGCAATCGTCGAGCACCGAGCAGTAGCAGACGCGAACCGCGACGCGAAAGCGGTTGTGGTCGAGCTCTTTGAAGCCGCCGCCAAGGTCGCTCGAGCCGACGATCTCGAGAAAGTTCGTGGAATCGTGCGGCACGATCACGGTCCGGTCGACGGCGCTCGTGATTCCCGCTTTGAGCAGGGCGGCGGCGTGGCCCGGGCAGCAGGCGCGCAGCAGGGCCTGCGCCGACGCCACCGGCCGTCCCTCGTAGTAGACGGTCAACCAACGCACCCGCGCCGGGCCTACGCCGGCGTTGGTGATCGTCAGGGTGATGTCGGGTTTCTTGGCATCATTCAGGTTGCTCGTCCCGTACTCGAGATAAGGCCAGACGCTCGCGGCCAGCAGGCGCTCTTGGGTGGCATCGCCGCGCAGCGCGACCCAGAGCGAGGCGATCGAGATCAGAATGGCGCTTACTCCGACCACCAGATCGAGCCAAAGAAAGCCCGTCCGGTGCGGTTTCTCGGGGAGGTCAGGCATCGGCTAGAGCATTAGCTCCAGGCGAACGCGGGCCTTCGTTGTCCACAATCCACGACCTTACTCTTGTGCAATCTGTGGAGAAGGGGACTTTCGGACCAAGAAAACCAGGCCGGCGGCCGCCAAAAGCGCCACCCCGGCCCAGATCGAGCCCGCCACGAGGTTCCCGTAGACGAAGGATCCGGTCCCGAAGAGCGCTCCGTAGATCGCGCACAGGGCCAGCACCCAACCGCCGAGGGAAGCAGCCGGAGAATCGGGCGAGGGACCAAGGCCGCTGCGTCGCGCGACGTCGCCCCAGCCGGCCCCCGGCGGGCGGACTTTGGCATAGAAGCGATCGAGGGTCGCCGTATCCACGGCCGGGGTCAGGAACGTCACGAGGAGCCACGCCGCCGTCGTGATCGCGACCGTCACCAACAGCACCCTCGTCGAGGGGGCCGGGTGCCCGAGTTTGGCAAGCACGAAGAACGTGACCGACACCACGAATGAGACCGCCATCGCGCTGACCTCACTCCAGGCGTTGATCCGCCACCAAAACCAGCGCAGCAAGTAGATCAGACCCGTTCCCGCGCCGATCGAGAGCAGCAGGTTGAAGCCTTCCTTGGCGGAGTCGATGAAGTACGTGCATCCGACGCCGACCGCCATCAGCAGCACCGTGACGACGCGCCCCACAAACACGTAATGATGCTCGCTCGCATCGCGGCGTATGAATCGGCGGTAGAAATCGTGGACCAGATACGAGGTTCCCCAGTTCAGGTGCGTCTCGATCGTCGAGCGGTACGCGG
>Ga0326727_10005304_pt1 | contig 37070 bp, 31 predicted proteins | sample MB2enrmetagenome_FD_207643 | JGI IMG/M metagenome (GOLD analysis project Ga0326727, IMG submission 207643) | Lab enriched peat soil microbial communities from McLean, Ithaca, NY, United States - MB29MY | ecosystem: Environmental > Terrestrial > Soil > Wetlands > Peat | place: USA: New York... | reverse complement strand
ATTGGCACGGCGCAGCGTTTTTCCGTGTCGATCACCGCCAGAATCGAGGTGGCCTTGGCCACCAGCGTCTCGCCCTGGTGCACGTGCTGGCGCACCTGCACGCTTTTCTGGCCGATCCGGTGGATCGCGGTCTCGATGCGAATCTCCCCCGGCCAGTTCATCTCGCGCAGGAAATCCAGCTCCAGCCGGGCGATCACCACGCCATAACCCGAATCCGGGTCGAGCAGCCCCGCCAGCTGCATCAACTCGGACCGCCCGGCCTCACACATGACGCTATAGACGGCGTTGTTGACATGGCCGAGCCGGTCGGTGTCGCAGAAGCGCAGCTTCTGGGTGGTGACGAAAACCTCCCCCATCGGGGACCGGTCAGCCGCCGTCATAGGGCGGCTTGTCCAGCCCGGCCGGCGAGAAGGTGAACACCTCCACCCCGTCCTCCGTCACCCCCACCATGTGCTCGAACTGCGCCGACAGGCTGCGGTCACGAGTCACCGCGGTCCAGCCGTCATCGAGCACTTTCACTTCAGGCCGGCCGGCATTCACCATCGGCTCGATGGTGAAGAACATGCCGGGCTTCAGCGTCAGGCCCTGCCCGGGGCGGCCGAGATGCAGCACGTTCGGCGGCTCGTGGAACCTGCGCCCGATACCGTGGCCGCAGAAGTCGCGCACCACGCTGAACCGGTTGGCTTCCACATAGCTCTGAATGGCGTGGCCGATATCGCCCAGCGTCGCCCCGGGGCGGACCGCCCGCACCCCGCGCAGCAGCGCCTCGAAGGTCACGTCCATGAGGTTGCGCGCCTTCGTCGACGCCGCGCCGGCCACATACATCCGGCTGGTGTCGCCGAACCAGCCATCCAGGATCACGGTTACGTCGATATTGAGAATATCGCCTTCTTCCAGCCGGCGCTCGCCGGGGATGCCGTGGCAGACGACGTGGTTGATCGAGGTGCAGATCGATTTCGGGAAACCGCGATAGTTCAGCGGCGCCGGGATGGCGCGGTGGTCGGTGATGAAGGCATGACACAGCCGGTCGAGCTCGCCGGTGGTGACGCCCGGCTGGACATGCGGCTGGATCATGTCCAGTGTCTCCGCCGCCAGCCGGCCGGCGGCGCGCATGCCCTCGAAATGTTCGGGCGCGTAGATGGTGATCCGCCGTGCTTCGGCCCCGCCGTCCATGGTTTGCACTCTCCGCCCGCCGCGTGACGGGCCCGGCCCGGTCCGGCAGTTCTTGCGATCCTGAACATCCAGCATGCGCAAGCGCCGGGATTGGTGCAAGTGGAAGCGTCATCGTTCTGCCTTGCGCCGGGCGCCCTGCCATGAGGCGGGCGAGCCTGCCCGGCAGCCATCATGGCCCGCGCCGGAGCGTGGTCGGAATTTGCGCGCGTGCCGCGGCCCCCGTAGAACATGGGGCAACCCAGCCCCATGCCCGCCCGGAAGGGAGCCAGCCGATGGCCAGCTACCAGTATGTCTATGTCATGAAAGACCTGACCAAGGCCTTCCCCGGCGGAAGGGAGGTCTTCAAGGGCATCACCCTGTCCTTCCTGCCCGGCGTGAAGATCGGCGTGCTCGGCGTCAACGGCGCCGGCAAATCGACTTTGCTGAAGATCATGGCCGGCATCGAGACCGAATATGGCGGCGAAGCCTGGGCTGCCGAGGGCGCGCGCGTCGGCTACCTGGCGCAGGAACCGCAACTCGACCCCGCCAAGACGGTGGCGGAAAACGTCGCCGAGGCGTTCGGCCCGCTGAAGGCCGCCATCGAGCGCTTCAACGAGATTTCCAACCGCTTCGCCGAGCCGATGGACGATGACGAGATGAACGCCCTGCTCGCCGAACAGGCCGAGCTGCAGGAGAAAATCGACCACGAGGACGGCTGGGAATTCGACCGCCGCATCGAGATCGCGCTGGACGCCCTGCGCTGCCCGCCGCCCGACAGCCCGGTGACCAGGCTGTCGGGCGGCGAGCGCCGCCGCGTGGCGCTGTGCCGCCTGCTGCTGGAAAAGCCCGACCTGCTGCTGCTCGACGAACCGACCAACCATCTCGACGCCGAATCCGTCGCCTGGCTGGAAAAGACCCTGCGCGACTATACCGGCACCGTGCTGGTGGTCACCCATGACCGCTACTTCCTGGAGAACGTGACCAACTGGATCCTGGAAATCGAGCGCGGCCGCGGCTACCCGTTCGAAGGCAACTACTCGTCCTGGCTGAAGCAGAAGCAGAAGCGCCTGGCGCAGGAAGAAAAAGAGGAAACCGCCCGCCAGCGCGCCCTGGCCGCCGAGGAGGAATGGATTTCCTCCAGCCCGCGCGCGCGGCAGACCAAAAGCAAGGCGCGTATCCAGAAATACGAGGAAATGCTGCAACGCAGCCAGGAACTGGCCGCGGGCGTGGCCGAGATCGTCATCCCGCCCGGCCCCCGCCTGGGCAGCGTCGTCATCGAGGCCGAGGCGCTCCGCAAGGCCTACGGCAACCGCCTGCTGATCGACAATCTCGACTTCAAGCTGCCGCCGGGCGGCATCGTCGGCGTCATCGGCCCGAACGGCGCCGGCAAGACGACGCTGTTCCGCATGATCACCGGCCAGGAACAGCCGGATGGCGGAACCCTGCGCATCGGCGATACGGTGAAGCTCGGCTATGTGGACCAGAGCCGCGACAGCCTCGATGCCGACAAGACGGTGTGGCAGGAAATCAGCGGCGGCACGGATGTCATTTATCTCGGCAAGCGCGCCGTGCCGTCGCGCGCCTATGTGGGGGCGTTCAACTTTAAGGGATCGGACCAGCAGAAGAAGGTCGGCATCCTTTCCGGCGGCGAACGCAACCGCGTCCATCTGGCGAAGATGCTGAAGACCGAACACAACGTTATTCTGCTGGACGAGCCGACCAACGACCTCGACGTGGACACGCTGCGCGCGCTGGAAGACGCGCTGACCGAATTCGCCGGCTGTGCCGTGATCATCAGCCATGACCGGTGGTTCCTTGACCGGTTGGCGACTCACATCCTGGCCTTCGAAGGCGACAGCCATGTCGAGTGGTTCGAAGGCAACTTCCAGGCTTACGAGGAAGACAAGCGCCGCCGACTCGGCGCCGATGCGACCGAGCCGCACCGGATCAAGTACCGGCCTTTGCAACGCTAGGGGGAGAAAGCAAGCAAGGCCAGGGGCGCTGCCCCTGGACCCCTTTCCTTAAGAGAAGGGTTCAAAAAGAGCCGGTCTGCATGAACCCATTCTGGATCGTTCGCACCGGCCGGCTGTTGATGCGGCCGGTATCGGCGGCGGATCTGCCGGGGTTGCGGGCGTTGAAGGCCGATCCGCGGGTGTTCGCGGTGATGCTGGGCGGTGTGCGCACGCCCATGCGCACCGTGGAGGAACTGGCCGAGGAGATCGGCTTCTGGGGCCGGCACGGGGTCGGCATCTGGGGGGTGCGGCACCGGGTAAGCGGGGTGTTCCTGGGCATCGCCGGGTTCATGGACAGGCCGGACGGACGCGGGATTTCCCTGAGATTTGCCTTCGTTCCCGCCGAGCAAGGGTATGGCTATGCCAGCGAGGCGGCGGGGGCAGCGCTCCGCTTCGCGCATGACCGCGCGCGGTTGCCCCGGGTGGTGGCGGTGGCGCGAGAAGACAATCTGGCGTCGCGCCAGGTGCTGGGCGGCATCGGCATGCGGGAGTACGACCGATTCGATCGTGCGGGGGTGCCCATGCTGGTGTTCGAAAGCCTGTCGGAGGGCTGATGTTTCCGGCGACCGCGCGGCTGGGCGCCGCCTATCGGGCGACCGCTTATGTCGGAAGGTGGGCGGGGCGGGACAGAATCCTGCGCATCGGCACGCCGCCGCCGAGGCTGCCCTGGGGCGCGTGCCGGCACGCATGTTTCATCACGGCCTGCAACCCGGCCAGCCGGCGGTGCCCTGCCGCCTTCAACCACCGGGCGGCCAGGCGGCTGCTAGCGGCGCTGCGCCGGGGCGGTTTGCGGGCGGCGCCGGTGGTGGCCCGCGGCGACGGCGGCGACTGGCCGCCGGAGCCGGGTCTGCTGGTGTTCGGCCTGACCCGGCGCGCCGCCGCCGCGCTGGGCCGGCAGGCGCGGCAGAATGCGATCCTGCATATCGGCCGCCGCGCCGTCGTGCTCGTTCCGCTGGCCTGATCGTGCTACTCCCGGCTTGACGATCCGGGGTCGGCGCGCCACCGTCGGCCTCAACGCAATCCGCCGATTCGGCAGAAAGTCGGGTCCGCTCCGCTGCTCAGGTTTCGCGATCTGCCTTTGCCATCCGCGGTGGTGTTGCGGCATAGTCACACCTACCAGGCTCTTGGAGAATGTTCGAATGATACTCGGCAGGATTTCGGCGGCTTCGGTGCTGTTCTTCAGCATGAGCTTGCCCGCTTTCGCCGCCCCCGCGCCGGCCCCGGTGCCGCAGGGCGATCCAGCGTCGCGACTTGTGCTCGCCCAGGCGGCCGCGCCGGCCGCCGGCGATGCCGCTGCCGCGCCGGCGCCTGCCGCGGGCGAGGCCATGCCAGCGCAGCCAGCCACCGGCAAGGCAGCCAAGCACAAAGCGTCGCACCACGCCTCCCACAAGGCCGCTTCCACCCACAAAGCCTCCGGCAAGACGGGGTCCACTCACAAGGCGTCCGGCAAGTCCGCCGAACCCGCCGCCGCGGCACCGGCGGCTGCTCCGGCCGCTGCTCCCGCAGGCGCCGTCAGCCAGTAGATCGCAGCACCGCAGCGGAGGGAGTTGCAGGAAAGGAGCGTCCCTCGGCGCTCCTTTTCCGTTGTGCCACTCTATGAGCAGGGCGGCGGCGGATACCCGTTTTCGCGTCGGCCGTAGCGCCAGCGGCCTCGGCCTGTTCGTCCGCGTGCCGTTCGAAGCTGGCGACCGCGTGATCGAATATACGGGCGAGCGGATTACCGGCGAGGAGGCCAACCGCCGCGGCGGCCGTTATCTGTTCCAGATCGATGCCGGGCATGCCCTCGACGCCACCGGCCGGGAGCATCTCGCCCGCTACATCAACCATGCCTGCCGACCGAATTGCGAGGCCCGCACGGTTGGCCGGCGCATTTTCATCTACGCCAAGCGGGCCATCGCGCCGGGCGAGGAGCTTACCTACCATTATGGTGGGATTTATTTCCGCGCTTTTATCGAGCCGGCTGGTTGTCGCTGCACCACCTGCACGCGCCGGGCCGAGCGGGCGGCGCACCGGGCACCCGCCTCCTCGCGGGGAGACAGGCGATAACAGGGTGAGGGGGCCAGGGGCTTAGCCCCTGGTGGGGTTTGGCGGCAACGCCCCAACCTGGTGGTCACCCCTGCTGGCTGGCCTGCTGCCGCAGCGCGTCGATCAGCGCCTGCACGCTGTTGTTGTTGCGCGCCAGATAGGCCGCGTAATCGCTGCGCTGGGTCAGCCGCAGGCTGGTACCCTCGGCGATCACGTCGATGATCCTGGGGGCGCCGGTTTCCGTGCCGACCAGCCAGTCCACCTTGCTGGGCGGGGTGCCCGGCCGGTTCACCGTGCTGTCCACCAGAATCCCCCCGTCGCGGGCCGATGCCTTGCCGATTTCGAAGCTGACGCCCTGGTATTCGCCCACTTTGCCGGTGATGTTGAGCATCAGCACACGGTGGAACAGGTCCAGGTATTCCTTCTGCTGCGCGGGCAGGGCGCTGCGCCAGAACCGTCCCAGGCAGAATCGCGCGACGCCGTCCACGTCCACCGTGCGGTCGATGATGACCTGAAGCTTCTTCTGCTTGTCGGCGACCGAGCCGGGCCCGTTCACCGTGCCGGCCAGTGCCGTGACGGTCTGCTCGATGAAGGCGGTGGCCTGATCCGGGCTCTGCGCCCGAGCGGGCGAGGGCGGCAGTCCCATCACCGCCAGCCCGGCGGTCGCGGACAACAGTATGAAGCGTCGTGTCGGCATGGGTTGAGCCCCGTTCTGCGCGCTAGGTAAGATCAAGGACGTTGCGGCTGGATGAACCAGGCCGGCACGGTTGCCCGGTCATCCGACCGGGTGTCGTCGATCTGGGATTGGCGATGCTGGCGGTAAAGGCTGCGGATCGTGGCATAGGGGTCGAGCGCCTGCGCCTTGATCTTGTCGAGGTCGTCCAGCACGCGGGCGCGAGTGTCGATCGCATTCATGGCGTAGCGCGTGTAGCCCAGCGCCGAAACCACGTCGCCCTGGCCGACCCAGGTGAGCGGGTCCATGGCGATGTCGCCGGCGAAGCCGCCGGCGTCGCGCGGGCTGGACGGGCCCAGCACCGGCAGGAACAGGAACGGCCCTTCCGGCAGACCCCACATGGCGAGCGTGATGCCGCCATCAGCCTCGTGCGCCGGCCAGCCCCAGCCGGTGGCGACGTCGAACGCCCCGGCGACCCCGACCGTGCTGTTGACCAGCAGGCGCATCAGGGAATCGCCGGCACGGCGCGGGCGCGCCGACAATATGTCGTTGAACAGTGCTACCGGCATGGACAGGTTGGCCAGCACGTTGTGGGTGTGGCTGCGCACCACGGCCGGCACGACGTATTTGTACCCGACGGCCAGCGGCCGCAGGATCACCATGTCCAGGCCGTCATTGACCGCATAAAAAACCCGGTTGGTGGGCTCCATCGGGTCGTTGGTTTCATTGTATTCCGCCACCGCATCGGGGTCGTTCGCGGGGGGGCGGCTGGCGCAGCCGGCCAGCGAGACGGCCAGCACGACCGCGGCGGCCAGCCACGGGCTGGCCAGCGGCGGGAGTGCCGGTAGCCGGAATGATCTGGGCAGGCGGCGCATCGGGTTCCTCGGCAACGGTCGCTCAGACGGGGGCAACGGAACGGACGGCTAGACATACGCCCCAGCCGGGGCGGAAATCTACCCGCAGATGGCGACGGCTTGCCCGCCTGGAACCGGGTTCGCTACAAGGTTCGCATCCGGCGCGCCGCGCCTCACCTGGCAAGGATGGCGATGAACCATAACCTTTCTCCGGTGCCGCCCGCCGCCTCCGCCGGGCTGGGGCCTGCTGCGCTGGGGCGCTGGCTGACCGGTCCCCGCTTCGCCGCGCTGCCGGCCCGCGATTCCAGCCTGCCCGCCCCGGCGCTTTCCTTCGAGTTCTTCCCGCCCCGCACCGAGGCGCTGGAGCAGCAGCTGTGGACCTGCATCCGCCGGCTGGAGCCGCTGGCGCCCCGCTTCGTCTCGGTCACCTACGGTGCCGGCGGCTCCACCCAGGCCCGCACCCATGACATCGTCTCGCGCATCGTGCGGGAGACCACGCTGACGCCCGCCGCACACCTGACCTGCGTGAACGCGACCCGCGAGGAGATCGACTCCGTCGCCCGCGCCTACTGGGAGGCCGGCGTGCGCCACATCGTCGCCCTGCGCGGCGACGTGCCGGGCGGCGGTGCGTATGTTCCGCAGCCCGGCGGCTACGCTTACGCCGCCGACCTGGTGGCCGGGCTGAAGCGCATCGCCGATTTCGAGATCTCGGTCGCCGCTTATCCCGAGGTGCATCCGGCCGCGGCGAGCCCGCAAGCCGACCTCGACAACCTCAAACGCAAGCTCGACGCCGGCGCCACCCGCGCCATCACCAACTACTTTTTCGAGGCCGCAACCTATTTAGGCTTCCTCGATCGTTGCCTCGCCGCCGGCATCACCGCGCCGATCGTGCCGGGCATCATGCCGGTGTCGAACTTCGCCCAGGCGGTCAGGTTCTCCGCCATGTGCGGCGCCTCGGTGCCGGGCTGGCTCGGCCATTTGTTCGAAGGGCTGGAAGAAGACCACGAAACCCGCCGCATGGTGGCCGCGGTGGTCGCCGCCGAACAGGTGCGCGTGTTGCAGGCCAGCGGCATCGACGAATTCCACTTCTATACGCTGAACCGGTCGGACCTGGTTTACGCCATTGCGCATATTCTGGGGGTGCGGCCAAGCAAGTAAGAAAGGCCAGGGGCGCTGCCCCTGGACCCCGCCAAGGGACAGGGGTCCCTTGGAACCCGTTCTTTAACCAATCGACCCAAGCCTGCGCCGGCGTTGCCGTCAGGCGAGGTCAAAGCGTTACGCGCACGCCGACAAAGCCGCCGACCGGCGCAGCCGGACTGTAGCTGCGCGGATTGGTCGCGTTCGGGGCCTGCGCCAGAAACACGGACGTGGTCGGCGCGAAGGTGCCATAGGTGTAGTATTTCTGATCCGTTACGTTCTGCACTAGGCCGAACAACTGGATGTTGCGCGTCAGCTGGTAGGACGTGTTCAGATTGAGCACGGCATAGGCCGGCAGCTTCGGAGTCAGATTGGCCTCGTCGCCAAACAGATAGGCGCCGCTTTGCGCCACCGCAGTGCCGCCCACTGTCCAGGCATCGGTTACCCTGTATTGTAAGCCGAGCTTGACGAGGTTGGCGGGAATGCCGGGCAGCCGGTTGCCCGGACGGACCGCAATATTGCCGCTGGCGTCGGCCTGCGGATTGCTGCCGGCGGATTCGACAAATCCGCTTTGGAACGTCGCGTCGGTGTGGCTGTAATTGATGTAGGCCAGCAGCCGGCCGGTCTTGAATTGCAGGCCGGAATCGATGCCCTGACGCCGGGTCTGTCCGACATTGGTGAAGAAGGCGCGGCCCAGCGTCACGCTGTTGACGAAGACGATGTCGTCATCCAGCTCCGTGCGGTACAGGCCGAGAGTGTAGGTAAGATGGCCGCCCGCGAAGGGCACGGCAGCGCCGCGCACCCCGGCTTCGACAGTGTGGGCGACGACCTGTTTCAGGTTGGGATCGCCGACGAAGAAGTTGGCCAGGCTGCACGACTGCGCCGCGCTGGCGCAGGACAGTTCCGCCGGCGTCGGCGCCCGGTTGGCTTCCGAATACCCGGCATAGGCGGTCAGCAACGACGAAACCTTGTAGGTGACGCCCACCGCCGGATTGAAGCGATCGTAGACATGAGAGCCGGTCAGGTCGCCGCCGCCCTGGTCATGCAGGTCGATCTGCGCCGCGTTGAAGCGCCCGGCCAGCGTCGCCGCCAGCTTCGCTGTCAGTTCCAGCGTGTCGGTGGCATAGGCGCCCCAGGAGGCATCGCTGATGCCGACCCGCACCGGGCTGTTCGTGCCCGGCTCGTCGATCACGATACCGGGTCCGGCAAAGACCCGGCTCAGCGGTGTGATGCCGCCGATGAACGAGACGCCATCGAACTCGGTTTGCGCCCCGTCGAAACTGAATCCGCCCGCCAGATGGTTTTTTCGGCCGAACAAATCACCGGTGTCGCTCACCTGCACGGAAGCGCCGTAGCCGTTCGTGTTGGTGGTCTGCTCATCGAGCTCGGCATACGGCCCGCCGTTCAGGAAGTCCGGGATCGGCCCGCCGCCGCGGGTGGTGCTGTAGCCACCGCCCTCCTGGCACAGCAGGCCCGATCCGTCATTGCACGGGGTGTCGGCCGGCGCATTGCCGTTGACGACGCGCTGGAGAAAATTGTTGTAGTAAGCGACCGCCTGAAGCGACGTCGTTTCGCTGATATCGTAATTGCCCGACAGGCTGATCTGCAGGTAGCGGTTGGAAACGCGGTTCGGTGCGGTGAACTGGGCGCTGGGGTCGGCGTCCAGCAATTCCACCGGCGAGGTTCCGGGGCCGTTCAGCACCGTGTCGGCGGCGGTGATGCCCAGATGCACCTCCGCCTTGTCGCCGCGCCAGCCGAGGTCGCCGAAGACATTGTAGATGTCGGAAGTTTGCAGGTCGCGCCAGCCATCCTGGTGCAGCACGGTGCCGCCGACATAGGCCGCTTCGTTGCCGCTCTGCCGGCCGTACTGGAACTGCCCCTGCACCTGTCCGAACGAACCGCCGGAAACCACCGCTTCGGCGCCCCGGGTGGTGAAACCGTTCTTCAGCTGGATATTCAGTGAACCGCCGAGCGCGTTCAAACCATAGACCGGGTTCGATCCCTCCAGGTTCATGCTGTCGATGGCGATGTCCGGGATCAGATCCCAGTTGACCGTATCGCCGAACGGCTGGTTGAAGCGCACCCCGTTGACATAGACGGCCACGCCTTGCGGTGTGCCTTGCAGCGGCGATGCGGCAAACCCGTGATACATCAGGGTCGGCTGATACGGATTGCCCGACGCGGAATCGAGCGTCACCCCGGCGGCCTGGTCGGTCAGCGTCTGCAGGGCGCCGGGGGGACCCTCGCGGGCGATGTCCGGGCTGGCGAAGATCTGCGTCTGCGCGGGCACCAGGTTCCGGTCGATACCGGTGCCGAGCAACGGCGAGGCCGCGATGATGTTGACCTGCGGCAGCGTCGTGGCCGGCGGGGTTTGCGCTAAAGCCAAAGATGGCAGGAATGGCCCCGCGAGGCCGAGCGCCAGAAGCCGTTTCATTCGTATCCTCCCGGGACCTTTCCCCTGATACTGGACGAATTCCCCGGGTGCTTGAAGCCGGCAAACCGCCCGCTGGTGGCGGAACTGCACCGGCAGGGGGTCGGCAGCGCCGGCCAGGCGCTGGCGCAACCTGGTTTGACGGGTCAGCGACCTGCCTTGCCGCACGCCGCAAGCAACTGGGCAAAGGCGCGGGCGCGATGGCTGCTGGCGCGCTTGGCCGCCGGGTCCATCTCGCCGTACGTCTGGCCGCAGCCCAGCGGGACGAATATCGGGTCGTAGCCGAAGCCCCGGTCGCCGCGCGGCGGCCAGACGGCGGTGCCCTCGACCCGGCCGAGAAAGGTCGCTGTCGCGCCGTCCGGCCAGGCCAGGCAGAGTGCCGCGGTGAACCAGGCGCGCCGGTCCGCGGTGGTGCCCATCTCCCGCCGGACTCGCTGCATCGCCAGGGCGAAATCCTTCGCCGGTCCCGCCCAGCGCGCCGAGACCACCCCGGGCGCGCCGCCCAGGGCGGCGACCGAAAAGCCGGAATCGTCGGCCAGCGCCGGCAGCCCGGCGGCGCGCGCCGCGGCCAGCGCCTTCAGCTGCGCATTGCCGACGAAATCCGCTGCCGTTTCCTCCGGCTCGGCCAGGCCGAGTTCCGCCGCCGAGACGCACGCCACCTGGTGCGGGGCGAGCAGGGCCGAGATTTCGCGCAGCTTGCCCGGGTTGTGGCTGGCGATCAGCAGCCGCGCGCCCGGCGCCAGGCGGCGCGCCATCAGGCCGGCTCCAGCGCCGCCCGCTGCAACGCAAAAAGCCGCTCGGTGCCCGTCTTGGCCAGGCCGAGCAGGTCATGGAACTGCGCCTCGCTGAACGGCGCCTTTTCCGCCGTTCCCTGGATTTCGACGATGCCGCCGCCGTCGGTCAGCACGAAATTGGCGTCGGCGTCGGCGGTGCTGTCCTCCTCATAGTCGAGGTCGAGCACGGCCTGCCCCTGCACCAGCCCGCAGGACACGGCGGCCACCTGGCCGGTGAGCGGCACCGTTTTCAGCACGTTCATGCGCACCAGATGGCGGCAGGCGAGCGACAGCGCCACCCAGGCGCCGGTGACGGCGGCGCAGCGGGTGCCGCCGTCGGCGTTGAGCACATCGCAGTCGAGCGTGATGGTCAGTTCGCCCAGCGCCGCGCGGTCCACCACGGCGCGCAGCGAGCGGCCGATCAGGCGCTGGATTTCCTGGGTGCGGCCGGACTGCTTGCCGCGGGCGGCTTCGCGGTCGCCGCGGGTATGGGTGGCGCGCGGCAGCATGCCGTATTCGGCGGTCACCCAGCCCTGGCCGGAATTGCGCAGGAACGGCGGTACCCGGGCCTCCACGCTGGCGGCGCAGAGCACTTCGGTGCCGCCCATGCGGATCAGCGCGGACCCTTCGGCGTGGCGGGCGAAGCCGGGGGTGATGGATGCATCGCGCAGGGCGTCGGGCGCGCGGCCGGAGGGGCGCATGGGGCAGGTTCCTTGGCGGATCAAGCGTTGCCTATGCGCGGCCGAGGGGCAGCGCGCAAGCGGGGCCGCCCCCGCGCCTGGGCGTTCGCCCTTTGTATCTGCCCGACAGGATTCGACGAGTCGATATTGTTCCATGTCATTAATTAATAAAAAGTAAAAAGTTTTTTTCAAAAAGAACAGGCTTCTTTTTGAAAAAAGAAGCAAAACTTTTATTCGTTCATGCTGGCCTGCACCAAGTGGGCCACCGCGGAGCCCATTGCCCTCGCACCTCTGCCGGCCGGGGGATGCTCGCCGGCGCGGGCGTTGACGCAGCGAGACTGCTTCCCATTTTACGAGACGATGCCAGACTGACCCCATGGCCGACACCCCCGCCGGTCCGCCGCCGATCCGTCCGCCGCCAGGCAGCCGTCTGGGGCCCGCGTCGCTCGACGCCCGCTCGGCCGCGGTGCTGCGCGAGATCGTCGAGCAATATGTCGAAACCGGCGATCCGGTCGGCAGCCGCACGCTGTCGCGCCGGCTGCCGATTGCGCTTTCGCCGGCGACCATCCGCAACGTCATGGCCGACCTGACCGAGGCCGGGCTGCTGTTCGCGCCGCACACGTCGGCCGGCCGGCTGCCCACCGAGCGGGGGCTGCGGCTGTTTGTCGATGGGCTGCTGCAGTTCGGCGAGTTGGCGGAAGACGACCGCGAGGCGATCGGCGCCGCGCTGGCCGCCGCCGGACGCAGCCTGGAGGACACGCTGGCTGAGGCCTCCATTATGCTGTCGGGCCTGTCGGCCGCCGCCGGGCTGGTGCTGGCGCCGAAATCCGAAGGTGCGGTGCGGCATATCGAGTTCGTGCCGCTGGGATCGGGGCGGGCGCTGGTGGTGCTGGTGAACGCCGACGGGCAGGTGGAGAACCGCATTATCGAAATCCCTGCCGGCCTGCCGCCCTCGGCGTTGCAGCAGGCCGGCAACTACCTCAACGCCAGGCTGTCGGGCCGGGGTCTGGGGGAGCTGCGGGTGCTGGTGGCCGAGGAGATGGCGGCCAACCGCACCGAACTGGATGCGCTGTCCGCGCAGGTGGTGGAAGCGGGTCTGGCCACCTGGACCGGCGACAGAAGCGGCGGCAGCCTGATCGTGCGCGGCCAGGGCCGGCTGCTGTCGGATGTGACGGAGATCGAGCGCCTGTCCGCGATCCAGCTGCTGTTCGAGCGGCTGGAGACGCAGGAGACCATGCTGCGGCTGCTGGAACTGGCCGAAAGTTCGGACGGCGTGCGCATTTTCATCGGCGCCGAGAGCGGCCTGTTCGGCGCTTCCGGCCTGTCGATGGTGGTGGCGCCGGCGCGCAACGCCGCCAACCGGATCGTCGGCGCGATCGGCGTGATCGGGCCGACGCGCATCAATTACGGGCGCATCATCCCGGTGGTGGATTATACCGCCCGGGTGATCGGCCGGCTGCTGGGCTGAAGGAACGCCTGGGCGCTGCTCTGCGCTCCTCCCATGCGTTGAGGTATAATGGGTTCCAAGGGCCATTGGCCCTTGGTGGGGTGCAGGGGCAACGCCCCTGCCGGGGTCCGGGGCAGCGCCCCGGCTTCTTTCGTTTACTTATTTGTCACCTGATTGGCCGAGGTTTGGCGGCGAACTGCACGAAGGATCGGGGCGTGTCGCATGAACCGCCGGGGAGCCCGGCCGCCAGGTTGCTGGTGGTGGACGACGAGGCGGTGCAGCGTCTGATTGTGGCGCGCGCGGCGGAGACGCTGGGCATCGCCGCCGACGGCGCGGCCAGCCTCGCCGAGGCGTTGGAACGGGTGCAGGCCATTGCCTATGACGTGGTGGTGCTGGATCTGGGCCTGCGCGAGCATGACGGCATCGAATTGTTGCGCAGTCTGCGCCAGTCCGGGTCGGACGCGGCGGTGGTGTTCGTCTCCGGATTCGACGAGCGGGTGCGCCAGGCGGCCGCCCGGCTGGCCGCGGCGCTCGGGCTGCGGGTGGCCGGCACGCTGGGCAAGCCGCTGCTGGTTGATCGCCTGGTGGCGCTGTTGCGTGCGCTGCCCGAGCGCACCGGCGCCAATGGCGCCGAGGAGGCCGCCGAGATCGATCCCGCGCTGCTGGCGGCGGCGATCGACAACGAGGAGATCGTCTGCCTGTTCCAGCCCAAGGTGGCGTTGCGGGATCGCCGCCTGACGGGGGTGGAGGTGCTCTCCCGCTGGCGCAGCCCGGCGCTGGGCCTGGTGCGGCCCGACCGCTTCATCCCGCTGGCCGAGCGCTGCGGCCTGATCGACCGGCTTACCGACCGTATCATGGCGCAGGCGCTGCGGCGGTTCCGGCCGTGGCGGCAGGAGCGGCCCGAGCTGACGCTTGCGGTCAACCTCTCGCCGATCAGCCTGACCGACCTGTCGCTGCCCGAACGGGTTTCCGCGGCGCTGGCCGAAAGCGGCGTGCCGCCCGCCGCGCTGGTGCTGGAAGTCACCGAGGGCGCGGTGATGGCCGACTACGTCACCGCGGCCGACATCATGACCCGGCTGCGCATCCGCGGCGTGAAGCTGTCGATCGACGATTTCGGCACCGGCCATGCCTCGCTGCTGTCGTTGTTGCGGCTGCCGTTCAGCGAGTTGAAGATCGATCAGAGCTTCGTGCGCACCTGCCTGAACGATCCCGAGGCGCCGAAGATCATCAGGGCCGTGGTGTCGCTGGCGCGCGAGCTTGGGTTGCAACTGGTGGCCGAAGGAATCGAAACCGAGCCGGTGGCGGAACTGCTGACCCGGCTCGGCTGCGTCATCGGACAGGGCTATCTGTTCGCCCCGCCGCTGAGCCATGCCGCCCTGGACGAGCGGCTGCGCGCGGCCGTGTGGGCGGAAGCCGTGCGGTGATAAGGCGCTGGTCGCTGGCGGTGGCCGCGCTGCTGCCGGCCGGCGGCGCCTGGGTGGCTTTGGCGGTGGTGCTGACCTGGATCGCGGTCGGCCTGCACCTGCACGATGAGCGGACGCACGCGCTGGCGGCGGCGCGGTCGAACGGCGCCAACCTGGCGCGCGCCTTCGCCGAGTCGCTGCTGCGGGGGGTGCGTGAAATCGACCTGACACTGCTGTTCATACGGGCCCTGCGCGAGCGGGGGGGGGCGTCGGCGGATCTCGCCCCCTGGATCGACCAGGTCGAACGCCTGCATGTGCTGAACCTGCGGATCGGCATCACCGACCGCAGCGGGCTGGTCAGGCTCGACGCCCTGCGTCCGCTCCGCGATCCCATCGACCTGTCCGACCGCGCGTATTTCCGCTTCCTCGCCTCGCATCCCGACGATGTGCTGGTCGTGAGCCCGCCGGTGATCGGCCGGCTGTTGCAGCACTGGACGGTGCCGTTCGCCCGCCGGCTGCGCGACAGGCAAGGTGGATTCGACGGCATCCTGGTCCTGTCGATCCCGGCAGAATCGCTGCTGCGCTTCGCCGCCCCGGTCGAGCTCGGGCGGCAGGGCACGGTGACAGTGCTGGGGCTGGACGGCGTGCTGCGCGCCCGCATGGCCGGCGGTCAGATGCAGGAGGTGGCGGGCACCGGCTCCGTCAATCCGGCGGCAGGCCGGGCGGCCCGGGAGGAAGACGGGGTCTTCGCCTGGACCGACCCGGCCGACCGGGTGGCGCGGCTGGAAAGTTTCCGGCGCGTGCCGGGGCTGGACCTGGTGGTTTCGGTCGGCCTGGCCCAGGACGCCGTGCTGGCGGGCTACCAGCGCGACCTGCGGCGGCTGACTGCGGCGGCGGCGGTGGTGACCTTGCTGCTATTGTCGCTGGCGATTTCAGGGGCGCGCGAACGGCGGCGCCGGACCGCGGCGCAGACCGCGTTGGGGCGCACGCTGGCCAGCATCAGCCAGGGCATCGTCATGGTCGCCCCGCAAGGCGATGTGATGGTGATGAACGGCCGCACCCGCGAACTGCTCGGCCTGCCCCCGCAATTCGGGCCGGGCTGCCAGGTCGGCGATATCGTCCGCTGGCAGATCGCCCAGGGCGAGTCCGGCCCCGGCGGATCGCCGCCCGCTTACCTGACCGAAACCACGCCAGCATCCAAGCATGTCCGGCCGGATGGAACCGTGCTGGAGGCGCGCTGCCACAGGCTGGATGACGGCTGCCTGGTCCGCACGTTCAGCGATGTGACGGACTGGGAGCGCACGCAGCAGGCGCTGCAAATCGCCCGCGAAGCCGCGGAGGCGGCCAACTGTGCCCGCACCCAGTTCCTGGCGATGATGAGCCACGAGATCCGCACGCCGCTGAACGGCATTCTCGGGGTCGCCGAGCTGCTGGGCGATACCGGGCTGGCCCCGGAACAGGAAGGCTACGCCCGGACCATCCGGGACTGCGGCCGGCACCTGCTGCATGTGCTCAACGACGTGCTCGACTTCTCGATGATCGACAGTGGCGCGCTCGACCTCGATTGCGCCCCGTTCGCGCCCCGCTCGGTGCTGGACACGGTGCGCGCCATGGTCGCCGGGCATGCCGAGGAGCGGGGGGTGCGGCTGCTGGTCGAAGCCTCCCCGGCGGTGCCGGCACGGGTGCTCGGGGATGCGGGGCGGCTGCGCCAGGTGTTGCTGAACCTGCTGGGCAATGCGGTGAAGTTCACCCCGGCCGGGGAGGTGGCGCTGCGGCTGGATGCACAGCCGGTTGCGGCCGGATGGCGGCTGGAAGGCGAGGTGCGCGATACCGGCATCGGTATCGAACCCGAGATGCTGGGGTGCCTGTTCAACGAGTTCACCCAGGCTGACGGCTCGGTGACACGGCGCTTCGGCGGCACCGGGCTGGGGCTGGCGATCTGCCGCCGTCTGCTGGAGGCGATGGGCGGCAGCATCACGGCGGAAAGCCAGCCCGGGGTGGGCAGCACGTTTCGTTTCAGCCTGATCGCCGGCACGGCGCCGGAGGAGGTGGCGCCGCCGCCGGTCGCCGCGCCGGCCAAGCTGCGCGTGCTGGTGGCCGAAGACAACCGGGTGAACCGGCTGGTGGCGACCCGGTTGCTGGAGCGCGAGGGCTACGTGGTGCAGGCGGTGCAGGACGGCGCCGCGGCGCTGACGGCGGCGCGCGGCGGCGGCTTCGATCTGGTTCTGATGGATGTGATGATGCCGGCGATGGACGGGCTGGAAGCGACCCGGGCGATCCGCGCCCTGCCCGGGCCGGCAGGGCAGGTGAAGGTGATCGGCCTGACCGCCGGCACCTCGCGCGACGACGAGGCGGCCTGCCGGGGCGCGGGCATGGACGGTTTCGCCCCGAAGCCGATCACGCCGGAACGCCTGAGCCGCGAGATCGCCCGGATTTGTGCAGAACCCGCCGCGCCGCCCGGGCCGCCCGAAGCGGGCACGGCGCCAGCCGCGATCGATCCTTCCGCACTGGCGGCGCTGGATGCGGCTCTCGGCGAGGGCACCGCGGCCGAGATTGCCGCCACGTTTCTGGCTGACGCGCCGGCACGGCTGGACCGCATGCGTGCGCTGGCGGCCAGCGGGGCGGCGGATCTGCTGGCGCGAGAGGCGCACGCCCTGGCGGGCAGTGCCGGCACGCTCGGGCTGCGGGCGCTGGCGGCGGCGGCCCGGTCGCTGGAGACCGGGGTGGCTATTTCCGTGGCCGAGTTGCCGGCGCGCCTGGCGCCGCTGGAGGCCCTGGCCGATGAGGCTGTCGCTTGGCTGACTCCGCTTGCGGTGCGGCATGCCGCGTGAAGCATGGCCAGGGCCGCCGCCGCTTGTCTCGGGCCGGCCGGCCCCCTAATTCCTGACGCCATGAGCACGCACGAAACATCCCCCGAAATCACCCCCCCGGATGCCGGGCAGGCTGCCGCCGTTTCGGCGGAGGCACCGGCCGCCGGACCGGAGCCGGTCGACGCCGCCCTGCGCATCGCCGCGCTGGAGGCGGAACTGAGCGAGATGCGCGACCGCTGGATGCGCGCGGAAGCGGATATCGCCAATGTCCGCGCCCGCGCCCGCCGCGACGTGGACGAGACCCGTCAGTACGCGGTGCAGAAATTCGCCCGCGACGTCGTGGAGGCGGCCGAGAACCTCAAGCGCGGCCTCGACAGCATCCCTTCCCCCCGTGACGGCGAACCGGAAGTGGTCGCCCGGCTGCGCGAAGGCTTTGCCGGCGTGGAGCGCAGCTTCGTGGCCTTGCTTGAACGCAACGGCATCCGCCGGGAGGATCCGACCGGTGCCGTCTACGACGCCAATCTGCACCAGGCCATGGCCGAGCAGGAAAGCAGCGACCACCCGCCCGGAACGGTGATCCAGGCTTGGACCGCCGCCTGGACGCTGAACGGCCGGCTGCTGCGGCCGGCCATGGTGGTGGTGTCGAAGGCCCAGCCGGCCGAGCTGAACGCCCCCGCGGCGCCGGCCTGACATGCGGGCGGCACAGGAATGGCGCGGCAATTCTGCGGGCTGCTCTTGCCGCTGGCCATCTCTGTGAATACATCGACCTCATCACAACGGGGATCCGGTGCGGTGCTTCGGGCCGGCTGGATCCGCTGAATAGGAGCTACCTATGAGCAAGGTCATCGGCATCGACCTCGGCACCACCAATTCCTGCGTTGCGATCATGGAGGGCAAGGATGTCCGCGTGATCGAGAACAGCGAGGGCGCCCGCACCACCCCCAGCATTATCGCCTTCGCCGAGAACGGCGAGCGCCTGGTCGGTCAGTCCGCCAAGCGGCAGGCGGTGACCAACCCGACCAACACGCTGTTCGCGGTCAAGCGTCTGATCGGCCGCCGCTTCGACGACCCGGTGGTGGCCAAGGATATGTCCATGGTCCCCTACAAGATCGCCCGTGGCGACAATGGGGATGCCTGGGTGGAAGCCCGCGGGGAGCGCTACTCGCCCAGTCAGATCAGCGCCTATGTGCTCGGCAAGATGAAGGAGACCGCCGAATCCTATCTCGGCGAGCCGGTGACGCAGGCGGTCATCACCGTGCCGGCCTATTTCAACGACTCCCAGCGTCAGGCCACCAAGGATGCCGGCCGGATCGCCGGGCTCGACGTGCTGCGCATTATCAACGAGCCGACGGCGGCGGCGCTCGCCTACGGCATGGACAAGAAGAAAAGCGGCACCATCGCCGTGTACGACCTCGGCGGCGGCACCTTCGACATTTCCGTGCTCGAACTGGGCGACGGCGTCTTCGAGGTCAAGAGCACCAACGGTGACACGTTCCTGGGCGGCGAGGATTTCGACGCCCGCGTGATCGACTACCTGGCGGACGAATTCAAGCGCGAGCAGGGCATCGACCTGCGGCGCGACAAGCTGGCGTTGCAGCGGCTGAAGGAAGCCGCCGAGAAGGCCAAGATCGAACTCTCCTCCTCCAAGGAGACCGAACTCAACCTGCCTTTCATCACCGCCGACGCCTCCGGGCCGAAACATCTGGTGATGAAACTGACGCGCGCGAAGCTGGAAAGCCTGGTCGATGACCTGATCCAGAAGACGCTCGACCCCTGCCGCGCCGCGCTGCGCGACGCCGGGGTGAAGGCCAGCGAAATCGACGAGGTGATCCTGGTCGGCGGCATGACCCGCATGCCCAAGGTCATCGAGACGGTGAAGACCTTCTTCGGCCGCGAACCGGCGCGCAACGTCAACCCCGACGAGGTGGTGGCGATCGGCGCGGCGGTGCAGGGCGCGGTGCTGAAGGGCGACGTGAAAGATGTGCTGCTGCTGGATGTGACCCCGCTGTCGCTCGGCATCGAGACGCTGGGCGGCGTGTTCACCCGGCTGATCGACCGCAACACGACGATCCCGACCAAGAAAAGCCAGGTATTCTCGACCGCCGATGACGGGCAGACCGCGGTGACCATCAAGGTCTATCAGGGCGAGCGCGAGATGGCGGCCGACAACAAGCTGCTCGGCAATTTCGACCTGGCCGGCATTCCGCCGGCGCCGCGCGGGGTGCCGCAGATCGAAGTGACCTTCGACATCGACGCCAACGGCATCGTCTCGGTTCAGGCCAAGGACAAGGCCACCGGCAAGGAGCAGCAGATCCGCATCCAGGCCAGCGGCGGGCTGAGCGAGGCCGATATCCAGCGCATGGTGCGCGAGGCGGAGGCGAATGCGGAGGCCGACAAGAAGCGCCGCGACTTCGTCGAGGCCAAGAACCATGCCGACGCGCTGGTGCATCAGGTCGAGAAGAACCTGAAGGAACACGGCGACAAGGTGTCCGCACAGGATCGCGGCGAGGCCGAGACCGCGCTGGCGGCGGCGAAGTCGGCGATGGAGGGTACCGACGTGGAGGCGCTGAAATCCGCCACCGAGCGGCTCAGCCAGGCGGCGATGAAAATCGGCGAGGCGATGTACAAGGCCCAGGCAGCCGAGGCCGGCCCGCACCAAGGCGGGCCGCAGCAGGGTGGACCGGCCGGTGGTCCGCAATCCGGTCCGGCCGGCGGTCCCTCCGCCGCCGGTGGGGCGGGCGACAAAGTGGTCGATGCCGAATTCGAGGAGGTTGACGACAAGAAGAAAAAGTCCGCCTGACGCCGATGCCGGTTGCGGCGGAGATGGACCCGGCGGCGCGCCCGCTTGCTTGTTGCTAAGGCGGGCGCCGCTTTTGTTTCGGCGCCGGACAGAGGGCTGACATGGCGAAGCAGGACTACTACGCGATCCTTGGCGTCGCGCGGGACGCGAGTGCGGACGACCTGAAGAAGGCCTACCGGAAGCTCGCCATGCAGTTCCACCCGGACCGCAACCCGGGGGACAAGAAGGCCGAGGCACGCTTCAAGGAGATCAACGAGGCGTATGACGTCCTCAAGGATGACCAGAAGCGTGCGGCCTATGACCGCTTCGGCCATGCCGCCTTCGAGCAGGGGGGCGGGGCGGGCGCCGGCGGGTTCGATTTCGGCCAGGGCGTCGGGCTGGGCGATATTTTCGACCATATGTTCGGCGATTTCATGGGTGGCGGCCGTGGTCGCAGCCCGCGTCAGGGCGGCGACATTCGCGCCGGCATCGAGATTGACCTCGCGGACGCCTTCGCCGGTACGAAGTCGCAATTGCGCGTGCCGACGCGCGTGGCCTGCGAGGCCTGCGCCGGCACCGGATCGGAAAGCAAGGATCGCGGCAACGAAACCTGCGCCACCTGCGCGGGCGCCGGCAAGGTGCGGGCGCAACAGGGTTTCTTCCTGATCGAGCGCACCTGCCCGACCTGCGGCGGTCAGGGCAGGGTGGTGCGCAATCCTTGCCGCATCTGTCACGGCGCCGGCACGGTGCAGCGCGAACGCACCCTGCAGGTGCAGGTTCCCGCCGGCGTGGAGGACGGCACCCGTATCCGCCTGGCCGGCGAGGGCGAGGCCGGCGGACCCGGTGCGCCGCCGGGTGATCTTTACGTGCATGTCTCCATCCGTCCGCATCCGATCTTCCAGCGCGACGGCGCCAATGTTTTCTGCCGCGTGCCGCTGCGCATGACCCAGGCGGCGCTGGGCGCGGATGTGGAGGTGCCGGCGATCGACGGCAGCAAGACCCGGGTGAAGATCCCGCCCGGCACCCAGGCGGGCGACCAGTTCCGCCTGCGCGGCAAAGGTTTTTCCGTGCTCCGCAGCGCGGCCCGCGGCGATATGTTCATCCAGGTCGCGGTGGAGACGCCGCAGCATCTGACCCACCGCCAGCGCGAATTGCTGGAGGAATTCGAGGCCGAGGCGAATGCCAGGAGCAGCCCCGAATCGGAGGGGTTCTTCGCCAAGGTGCGGGAGTTCTTCGAGGGCGGGGGACGATAGGTCATACCGACCCGCCGGACTCTCACTTCCGCTGGACTCTTATCTTATGTTCCGATTCACGCAACGGGGCGGGCGCCGCTGTGGCGATCGGACCACTGCCGCGGAGCCCTTGGAACCCCAGGCCGGATTGGCGTAATGCCCTTGGGGCTCACGCGCCGGAATGAGGGGGATGGCCCGAATTTTGTGGATGTCCGACGGACCGGAGCGCCCGACGGGGTTTGGTCTGGTCACCGGCGAGATCTGTGCGCGGCTGGCCTCGCTCGGTCATGCGGTGACCATTCTCGCCTGGTGGGAGGCAGCGCCGGGCGTCTTTGCCGGGATTGACGTCATTCCTTGCCCGGTCTCCCCCCGGGAGGCCAGCGCTGTTCTGGTCAGCACGCTGCTGGATGTGCGGGCCGACATCCTGGTCACCCTCGCCGACATTCCATGGGTCAGCTACATCGCCAGCCCGGACGTGCGGTCGTTCCTCGATGCTCGCCGGATTCCATGGTGCCTTTATTACCCGATGGACGGCGCCCGGCCGGACGGCACGATGCCGGAAGCCTGGGGCGCCACCTTGCGGCAGGCGGACCTGCCGGTCGCGATGAGCCGGTTCGGCACCGGCGTATCCGCCCGCTCGGGCATTCAGGCCGCCTGCATCCCGCACGGTTGCGATACCGGCCTGTTCCGGCCGCCGCCGGACAAGGACGCGGCCAAGCGGGCAGCGGGCTATGACGGCCGGTTCGTCGTGCTGGCCGACATGCGCAACCACCGGCGCAAGATGCTGCCGCGGTTGCTCGACATCTTCCGTCTGTTTGCCGCCGGCAAGGACGATGTCGTGCTGCTGCTCAACACCAACATCGTCGCCGAGGAAGACGCCGACAGCTACTGCTACGACCTGCAGGCCGACATCGCTGCGCTCGGGATGTCGGACATCGTGCGGCTGTCGCGCGCGGCCGGCGCCGGTCCGCTTACCCTGCCGCAGGTTGCGGCGCTGTATGATGTGGCCGACATCCATCTGCTGACATCGTATGGCGAGGGGTTCGGGCTGCCGACCTTGCAGGCCGCTGCATCCGGTGTGGTGCCGGTGGCCGGCGCGCATTCGGCCAATGTGGAGTTGCTCGGCCGGCATGGCCTGGCGGTGCCGTGCGACGGCACGGTGCTGGACGAATTCGGCATGGCGCGCCCCCTGATCGACCGCCGGCAGGCGGCGGAGGCGCTCGAGGCGCTGTACCGGGACAGGCTGCGATGCGCCCGGCTGTCCGGGATGGGGCGGAATTTTGCCTTGACGCTCGATTGGACGATCGTCGTCGCGGCGTGGGAAACGCTCCTGTCCGGCGCGGATCTCCGACTCGACCGTCCGGCACCCGCGCAAACGCCCCTGACGGCCCATTTGCGGCCGACCGGCCACGACGCCGCGACACTCCCGCCGCCACGCCTGACCATTCCGGTCCGCCCGCCCGGATTTCCCGGCGGCCGCGGCGATGCCGCGATCCTGGTCCATGCCGCCTGCGCCCCCGCTCTGCGCCGCCTGACGACGATCTTTCCCGGCCTGTCCGTCAGAACGGCGGCGGACTGGCAGGATGTGCCCCTGCCGGTGCTGCGTGACCGGCTCAACGGCATCATGATGGTCGTCGACCCGCAGGGCGGCATTCATCCCGGATTGCCGGAGATCTGCCGGCAACTGGGCCTGGTCTGCATCGGTGCGCCCGACCGAAGCGCGGCCCGGGACGACGACTCCCTGCTGGCTCTGGCGAGACAGCTGCTGACCGACCCGGTGGCGATGGACCGGCGCCTGGGCACTTGCACCTGAGCACTTGCAAATGAAGGCCCGCGACGCTCCAATCCGTCCGAACAGCGCGATGATGGCTGCGGGCGTTCAGTCAGGCGGTCGTCGATGACGGCACGGCAGCGGACACGACGCGGACCGCCCGCGCCTTGTCAAACACCACCAGAATCGAGGCCATTGCCATGGAAAGCGCAGCGAAAGGGGCCGGCCAATTGCTCGGCACGCTGGGGTACCGGGCCCAGCTTCTTGTCATTGGCGTGTTGCTTCCGGGTTTGTTGATCACACTGGAACTGAGCGCCGTGTGGGCCTTCAATGACGAGGGCAGGCGCAACGCCATCCTGGCCCTTCTTCCGAAGGACGCCGAAAGCCTGGCGGTGCCCGGCATCGGTGTGGTGCTGCTGATCTTTTTTCCGGCCTATATCCTCGGCTACGTCGCCCGGGAAATGACCTTCAAATGCAGCACCGCCTGGCTTCGCCGCGGCTGGCCGCCGGCCCGTCGCGCCAGCGTCATCCTCGCCCAGCTTCGGACGGTGCATGGCGCCGGCCAGGTGGATCAGGTGATCCGGCACTATCCGGTGTTCGACCTGGCCAGCCGGGAGGCCGACCCCGCGACCCTTGCGCTGCCCCGGCCCGCGGATTTCTACATCCGGGAGTTCTGTAAGCTCTGGCTGCGGACCAAGGCGCCGGCCTTACGCACAGACGGGATGGAAGCCGAAATCAACATGGGCCTTGGCTTTGTCATTCCGTCGTTTCTCGGCGTCATCCCCAGTGTCGTGTTCATTCCTGCGATGTTTGGTCCGGCTGTGGCAGCCGGCGCCGTCATCGGGTTCATTCTGATCGGATCCGGGCTGTTTTATAACACCAACACTGTACGCTGCCAGGAAACCGAGGAGGCGATCAGCAGTTTCTTGTTCGCCCACCGGATGCGACTCGACCGGCCGTCACCGGACTCGCCGCCCCGGCTGGCTGCGCCCAGGCGGAGCAAGGCGTGACGTTTCAGGCGTGGCCTGGCCGTCGCGCACCCCGGCGCTCCGGCCGGCGGATGCAGCGGCAAAACCGGCCGTGCCTGCCCTGCGAGGTCAGAGCCGGCGCAGCAGTTCAGTTTTTTTCGTGGTGAATTCCTCGTCCGACAGGATCCCCCGCTGATGCAACTCAGCGAGCCGTTCGATCAGCGCGAGCGGGTCGTCGGCGGTCGGCTGCGGTGCCCGCGGGTGAACCGGCGCTGCCGGAGGCACAGTCACGGCGGCTTCACGCGGCACATCGGCAAGCCGCTCCGCGTGCGGCGGCGAGGTTTCGCCGGCCGGTTGCGGCACAGGTACCCCGGCGGGCACCGCCGGCGAGGGGGGGGCGGTGACAGACGGTAGATCGGCCACGCTCACCGGGCCGTACTGGCTGGTGAAGACCAGCGACTGCCCGCCGCTCTGCTGTTGCGAGACGCCGCTGATCTGATGGTCGCCGGTATCGTAGAGGCGCAGCCGGTCGCCCTGCCGGACGGCCAGCCGGTGGCTGGCAGGGAAATAGGCGTAGCGCATGTCGTTCTGCGCACCGCTGGCGGCGGGCGTGCCCAGTCCGGCCGGCCACCATGGTCCACTTCCGGCGGTGGCCTCGGCGGGCGGCGGAAGGGTGAAGACCGGCGGCCCGCGCAGCAAAGCCGCCAGTTCCGCACACAGCGTGTTGACCCGCTGCTTCAGGCCGTAATTGAACATGTCGCCGACCATGACCATGCCGCCCGCGGTCCACTGGCCCATGCCGCCGAGTTCCGGATGGCTGAACTGCGCCATGGTGCCGCCCCCGGCGGCGACGGCGCGCAGCAAGGTCAGCGCCGCATCGGGGCTCACGCCGTGCCGCAGGGCGATGTCATCGAGGGCGCGGCGGCCTTCCTGGGTCAGTTCCTGCATGGCGGCATCTTACCGGCAAGCGCGGAGGCTGTCTGTGATAATACCGTCCGGCGTGACGGATAAGGGGACCCTTGACCGCTTTCCTTATGAAATGATCGGGTTCCCGCGGCCACCGGCCCTTGGTGGGTTCAGGGCGACGCCCTGGCGGGATCGGCCCGCGAGGCGGACCGAGGGGCAACGCCCGGATCGGATCGAGCAGCAACCGACCACAGCACAGGCAGAATGACGGACCCAAACACCGACTCCTCCGGGCCTGCCGTACTGGCGGCCCGCATCGCCCGCCATCGCACCGCAAGCGGCCCGGCGCATAAGGGGTGGCTCGCCCGGCTCGGCCCGGGACTGATCACAGGCGCGTCCGATGACGATCCGAGCGGCATCGCCACCTACTCGCAGGCGGGAGCGCAATTCGGCTACGCGATGTGCTGGGTGATGCTGTTCTGCTTCCCGCTGATGGCCGCGATCCAGGAGATCAGCGCGCGCATGGGCCGGGTAACCGGCCGGGGCATTGCCGGCAACATTCGCGCGCATTACCCGCCCTGGTTGCTGCGCGGTATCGTTGGACTGTTGCTCGCGGCCAACATCATCAATCTCGGCGCCGATCTCGGCGCGATGGCCGCGGCGCTGAAGCTGCTGGCCGGCGGCCCGACCGGCCTTTATGTCGCCGGCTTCGCGATCGGCTGCGTGGGGCTTGAGGTGTTCTCGCGCTACGAACGCTACGTCGCTGTGCTGAAATGGACCAGTTTCGTGCTGCTGGCATACGTGGCGGTCGCGCTCGCGGTGGACGTGCCCTGGCGGCTGGTTCTCTATCGCACCTTGGTGCCGGGTTTCTCGCTGGACCGGGACTATGTCGTCACCGTGGTCGCGGTGCTGGGCACGACCATCACGCCCTACTGTTTCTTCTGGCAATCCTCGCAGGAGGCCGAGGATGAGCGGGTCGACCCCGCGGCGCACCCGCTGCTCGCGGCCCCGGATGAGGCGCCGGCGGAGATCGGGCGGATGCGCTTCGATACCTATGTGGGCATGGGCTACTCGAACGTGATCAGCCTGTTCATCATCGTCAGCACTGCGGCGACCCTGAACGCACACGGCATCACCGACATCCAGACCTCCGCCCAGGCGGCCGAGGCGCTGCGGCCGATCGCGGGGGTGTTCACCTTCGCCCTGTTCGCCGCCGGCATCATCGGTATCGGCCTGCTCGCGGTTCCGGTGCTGGCCGGCGCCGGCGCCTATGCGCTCGGCGAGGCGCTCGGCTGGACCATCGGCCTCGACCGCAAGCTGCTCGACGCCCGTGCCTTCTACGGCACCATTGCGGTGTCCACCCTGGTCGGCATTCTGATCAATTTCGTCGGCCTTGACCCGATCAAGGCGCTGTTCTGGTCGGCGGTGATCAACGGCGTGGTGGCGGTGCCGCTGATGGTGATTATCATGCTGATGGCGATGCGCCGCGACGTGATGGGCGGCTTCGTGCTGCCGCGGCCGCTCTGGGCGATGGGGTGGTTATGCACGGCGGCGATGGCGGCCGCGGTGGCGATCATGTTTGCCACCTGGTGAGCGGGCCAGGCGGGGCTGCCGTTTCGAGACCGGGGCGCACACCCGGCGGGCCGGCACCGCCGCCAGCCCGTCCGTCCGGCCGCCTTCTATGCCGAAGGCATCCGCATCTGTATGGAGGGCCGGCTCCCCGCGTGAAGGAAGATGGATGATGGCTCCCTGCGACACCGCGCTTGTGCCCGCCGAACCGCTCAGCCTGAAGGAGCGTGAAGGGGTCTATCGCGCGATCCTTACCCGGCGCGATGTCCGCGGGCAGTTCCGTCCCGATCCGGTGCCGGATGCGGTCCTGAGCCGTGTTCTGATCGCCGCGCATCACGCGCCGTCGGTGGGCTTCATGCAGCCCTGGAGCTTCCTGCTGCTGCGCGATGTCGAGCTGCGCCGGCGCGTCCACGCGCTGTTCCTGACGGCAAACGCCGAAGCGGCGGCGATGTTCCCGCCGGAGAAGCAGGAACTCTACCGATCGCTCAAGCTCGAAGGCATCATGGAAGCGCCGGTCAATCTGTGCATCACCTGCGATCCGGACCGGGCCGGGCCGGTCGTTATCGGGCGCACGCACATCAAAACCATGGACGCTTACAGCGCGGTCTGTGCCGTGCAGAATCTTTGGCTGGCGGCCCGCGCCGAGGGGTTGGGGGTGGGGTGGGTGAGCATTCTGGATCAGGACGCCCTGCGCCGGACGCTTGGCATTCCCGACCGCATCGTGCCGGTCGCCTATCTCTGTCTGGGCTGGGTCCAGGGCTACCATTCCCGGCCGGAACTGGAGCAGGTGGGCTGGCGCCAACGGCTGCCGGTTGAGGAGCTGGTGCAGGTCGATCGTTGGGGCGGCGTGGATCGCCGGGATCCGCTGTTCGATCGGCTTCGCAACGACGCACAAGCCGTCGCGGACGGCCGCTTCCTGGCTGAACGGCTGGACTCCTAGAGCGCTTTCACCCTGACCGTAAACGGTCAGAGCGCTCTAGTGTTCCGACTCCGACGGATAGTGCCGTCGGGCCGGACCACTAGCCCCTTGATTTGGTGTTCCGATTCACGCGACGCGACGGACGCATTTGTCGCGACCGGAACACTAGCTCCTTGCTTTGGCGAGCAACTTTATCGGCTGGTTGCCGCCAGTCAGGCCGATGTTGCTCTGGCCCGGGCCGGCCCGCCGGCACCCGGTGTCCAGGACATGCACGCTGCCCGGCGCGACGGCGATCGAGAAGGCATCGGCGTACGGCAGGCCGCTCCGGGCGGCGAGCAGGGCGCGGATGACCCCCGCATGGGTCACCGCCACGACGCAGCCGCCGGCGTGGCGGCCGGCCATTTCGGCGGCGAAGTCACCGGCGCGGGCCGCGAGCTCGGCGAAGGCTTCGCCGCCGGGCGGACGAAGGCCGACGAAATCGCCGCACCAGCGATCGAGTTCCGGGCGCGGCAGGTCGTTCCAGGCACGGCCTTCCCAGTCACCGAAATCGAGTTCCTGCAGCCGGGGATCGGTCGTCACGCCACCGCCGAGCCACTCCGCCAGGCGGCGGCACCGCCGCGCCGGACTGGCATAAAGCGTCCACGGGGCAGGGGGCAATGCCGCGCGCACAGCCTCGGCATCTTGCGCGAAACTTTCCGGGAGATCAACGTCGGTGCGGCCATAGCAGAGGCCCTGCACGCCCTTTACCGGCGTGTGACGGACCAGAACCAGCCGCGCCGGCGCGCTGCCCATCGGTCCGCTTCGCGGCCCGATCCCGGCAGGAGGCTGCGCCACCTGCACCTCCGCCGGGAGCCGGAGGCCCCTGGACTCCGGGATCATCACGTGGCCCCCAGCAGGGCAAGCAACAGCGTGGTCTCGCCGAGTTGCTGAACGGCGCCCAGGCAGTCGCCGGTATAGCCGCCCAGGCGACGGCGAAACCACCAGAACATGACCGTCCAGACCGCAGCCACCGCCGCCAGACCAGGCAGCCGAAGCGATGCCGGCAACAGCAGCAACGGCGCCAGGGCGGTCATCGCCACCCCGGCCAGCCGCATGCCGGGAGGGCCCACCATCGGACGCGCGCGGCTCGCATCCGAGCGGGCATAGGGCAGCACCGCCATCATCGCCGCCGCCGCCCCGCGGCTGAGCGCATGCGCGGCAATGAGGGCAGCGGGCAGCAGCGCCGGCGGCAACGCCGCCATGGCCTGCCATTTCAGGCCGAGCAGGAACACCAGGCCGGTCGTCCCGAAGGCGCCGATGCGGGAATCGCGCATGATCTCCAGCACCCGCTGCCGCGTCGCACCGCCGCCGAAACCGTCGCAGACATCGGCGAAACCGTCTTCGTGCAGCGCCCCGGTCAGCAGCACCCCCGCGGCCAGCGCCAGGCCGGCCGCCACACCCGGCGGGAACATGGTTGCCGCCAGCGCCCAGACGCCGGCAACGGCAGCCCCCACCAGCGCGCCTACCAACGGCCAGTAGGCACAGGACCGGCGTTGGTCGTCCTGGGTCAGCGCCGGCAGCGAGGGCAGCCTCACACGGGTGAAAAAGATCGCCGCCGCCCACAGGGCGCGCGCCTCGCGGGTCAGCAGCGTCATGGCGCGGCGGCGGCCCGCCCGCTCACGTCGGCGGTCTCGAAGGTGGCCATGTCCTGAAGGAACGCGGTGGCGGCGCAGACCAGCGGCCAGGCCAGCGCCGCCCCGGTCCCCTCGCCGAGCCGCAGGCCGAGATCGAGCAGCGGCCGGCCGCCAAGGGCCTCGACCATAAGCCGGTGCGGACCGTCGCCGGACACATGGGCGAACACGGCATAGTCGCGCACCGCCGGCGCCAGCCGGACCGCCACCAGGAACGCCGAGGTGGCGATGATGCCATCGACCATCACCACCATGCGCCGCGATGCCGCCGCCAGCATGGCGCCGGCCATCATGGCGATCTCGCAGCCGCCGAACGCGGCGAGCGCCGCGAGCGGCCCATCCACGTCCGGGTGGCGCGCCTGCACGCGCGCCAGGATGTCGCGCTTGCGGGCGAGGCCGGCGGCGTCGTGGCCGGCGCCGACGCCGACACAGTCGGCCAGCGGCAGACCGAGCAACGCGCTGGCCAGCAGCGCCGCGGCCGAGGAATTGCCGATCCCCATCTCGCCCGGCAGCACCGCGTTGCATCCGTGCGCTGACAGCCCCGCCACCACCTGCCCGCCGCGATCGAGGCAGAGCGCCACTTCGTCCGCTGTCAGTGCCGGCTCGTGCAGGGCATTGCGGGTGCCTGGCCGCACCTTCAGAGCCATCAGGTCGGGGTGCGGCGGCAGGTCGGCGGCGACGCCGGCGTCGATCACCTTCACCGGCAGCCCGGCAAGCCGGGCAAACACGTTGATACCGGCACCACCGGCGAGGAAGTTGGCCACCATCTGCGGCGTCACCTCGGGCGGGAACGGGCTGACGCCCTCGGCGGCGAAGCCGTGGTCGCCGGCGAACACCAGCACCGCGGGCGCGGTCAGCACGGGATGCAGCGTTCCCTGCATCAGGCCAAGCTGCAGCGCCAGTTCCTCCAACCGTCCGAGCGAGCCGGGCGGCTTGGTCTTGGCGTCGATGCGCGCAGCCAGCGCCGCGGCGAGATCGTGGGCCAGCGGCGGGATTGCCGGCGGCTGCCAGGTCGTGGGGTTGGTCATGGAGCTCACTTCAAGCGCACGGGACACCCGGCCACCATGAGCCAGGCTTCGCTGGCGGCGGCGGCCGTGCGCTGGCCGAGCCACCCGAGCAAATCGCGAAAGCGCCGCAGCGCCGGCTCGGCGGGCACCGGTGCCCAGCCGATCTCGTCGCTTACGACGACGACCGGATAGGACGCGGCGCGGAAGGTCGCAAGCAGGCTGGTCCATTCGTCCAGCAAGGCCTCGTCGGTGCGGTCGAGCCGGTCGCTTGTCCACAGCGTCAGGCAATCCAGCACGACGCCGCCGGGCGCCGGGTCAAGCGCGGCAAGGGCTGCGGCGATGTCCGCCGGGGCCTCCAGCGTGCGCCAGGCGGGGCGGTCGGCACGGTGGCGGCGCAGGCGGGCGGCCATCTCCGCATCGGCGGGATCGGCGCGATAGGTGGCGACGAACACCACGTCGTCCCCCCAGGCGCGAGCGGTGTCGACGGCGCGGCGGCTTTTGCCGCTGCGCACCGGGCCGGTGAGGAAGATCAGGTCGCTCATAACCGATCCGCGCTGATGACCTTTAGAAAAGCAAGGCCAGGGCGCTGCCCTGGACCCGCCCTGCGCGCGGAGCGCGCCTTCGGTACTCTGCACGGAGCGGGGTTTGGGGCTGCGCCCCAACGAGGCATCACAGGCCCAGGTAGCGGCGCACCGGACCGAGTTCAACGTGCGCAACGACATGCGCGGCCATCTGCGCATACAAAGCGCGGCGCTGTTCGGCCCAGGGGACGGGATGCGGGCGATACGTCGAAAAGCCCGCCGCCGCGGCAAGGCGGGCCCGCAGGCGGGGGGATTCGAACCAGCCATGCAGGTAGGTGCCCCAGACCCGGCCGCATTTGCTGCCCTCCGGCCTGGGGCCACCGTCATTCCAGACCTGGTGCAGCGCTTCGCACGGCCCGGTGGCGGTCGTTTCGCCCATATGGATCTCGTAGGCGGACCAGCGCTCGCCGTCGCATTCCGCTTCGGTCGCGCGCAGCGTCTTGGCGGCGAGAAAATCGGTGGCGACCGGCAGCAGGCCGAGGCCCGCCTCCTCGCCCGCATCGCCGGCCACACCTGCTGGATCGCGCAGGCGCTCGCCAAGAATCTGGTAGCCGCCGCAAATGCCCACCACCAGCGCCCCGCGTGCGGCGGCGTCGCGGATCGTCCGGTCGAGCCCGCGCGCCCGCAGCCAGCGCAGATCGGCGATGCTGTTCTTCGATCCCGGCAGCACGATCGCCCGCGCGCGCGCCAGCACATCGGGATCGTCGGTCCAGCGCACGCGCACGCCCGTATCGTCCCACCAGGGCTGACAATCGGTCAGGTTGGCGGCGTGCGGCATACGCACCCAGGCCAGCGTATCGCCCTGGCCGCGATCCTGGTCGGCGGGCGAGACGCCGTCTTCCTCCTCCGGCTGCAAATCCCGGCGCAACGGCACGGTGCCCAGCACGCGCAGGCCGGGCGCGTAGGGGGCCAGCCAGGTTTGCGGATCGGGAAACAGCGCGACATCGCCGCGGAAGCGGTTGACGATGGCGCCGAGGCCGCGTGCGCGGTCCGGCTCGGGCAGCAGCGCCCAGGTGCCGGCGAGTTGGGCGAAGATGCCGCCGCGGTCGATGTCGCCCACCAGCAGCCAGCGCCCGTCGAGGTGGCGGACCGGCCGCAGGTTGGCGATGTCGCGCGCCATCAGGTTCAGCTCCACCGGCGATCCCGCGCCTTCCATCACCAGCACGTCGCAGCGCGGCCGCCAGCCCTCCAGCGTGCCGGCGACGACGCGCCAGAGGCGCTCGGTTTCGCGGTAATAGTCGGGCGCGCCGCAATGGCCCTCGGCATGCCCGAGCACAATCACCTGCGCACCCATGCCGCCCGACGGCTTGAGCAGCACCGGATTCATCTCGACTTCCGGCAGCAGGCCGCACGCTTCGGCCTGCATGGCCTGGGCGCGCGCCATCTCGCCGCCGCCCGGCGTCACCCAGGCGTTGTTGGACATGTTCTGCGCCTTGAACGGGGCCACGCGCACGCCCTGGCCGCGCAGCCAGGCGCACAGCGCGGCGGTCATCCAGGTCTTGCCGGCGCCCGATCCGGTGCCGAGCACACCCAGCGCTTTCACGGAACCTCACCTGGCCCGGCCCGCCCTATGCGGGCGTCGAGCGTGCCGAGCCATGCATCGTCGGTGCAGAACGGATCGGCCAGCACCCAGTGCCGTGGCGACTGCGCGCGGCGCTCGGCAAGGTCGCGGGCGATGCCCTGATACAGCCGGCCGCTAAACAGCACGAGCGGCAGCACCACCACGCGGCCGAACGGAAGATGGTCCACCAGACGCATCGCCTCGGCAACGCCCGGCCGGGTAACCGCGACATAGCCCGTGGTGGCAAAACCCCAGCCGAGCCGCTCGGCCAGCATGTGCGCGAGCCGTGCGGCCTCCGCATTGACCGCCGACGCCGAGGTGCCGCGGCCGATGACGAGCAGGCAGGTGTCGGCCGCCGCCGCGGGCACGCTGCCGGCGGCGCGTTCGGCGAGGCGGCAGGCGGTTTCCAGCAGGTCCGGCGTCAGGCCGATCGGGCCGCAGAGCCGGATCCGCAGTCCGTCATGGCGCTGTTCCAGGGCGACGAAGATGTCGGGCAGATCGCGGGTGAGATGGCCGGCGGCGAACAGCAGCACCGGCACCGCCAGGATATGCCGCACGCCCTCGGCATACAGCCGGCCGACCGTCTCATCGAGGCCGGGATGGGCGAGTTCGAGAAAGCCATGCACGATGTGTCGTGCCGGATGGCGGCTCTGCATGGCAGCCACCATTGCCTCGAACTGCGCGGCACCGCGGGCGTCCCGCGTGCCATGGCCGCACAGCAGAACGGCGGAGCCTGTCCCGGCGTCGGACCGGCGATCGAACGGCATACGGTGCATGAATGGTCCTGCAAACGAGGCGCTTTGGCCCCCGCTTAAACAATGGGTTCCAAGGGCCTAAGGCCCTTGGTGGGGTCCAGGGGCGAAATCCCTGGCGGGGTCCGGGGCAGCGCCCCGGGCGCTACGGCATGCAGGATGATATCGGCGGCCCGCGCGGCGCCTCCGGCCCTCGCAACTTCCTGCTGGAGCACCGACGCGGCCTTCCGGTAGCTGGGATCCTGCAGCACCGCTCTCAGCGCCAGCCGCAGGCGCCGGGCGCGGAAGGGCCCCAGCGGCACCACGATGCCCGCTCCGGCGCGGACCACGCGGGCGGCGATGGCCGCCTGTTCGAAAGCCAGCGGCACCAGCACGGCGGGTACGCCGGCTGCGAGCGCGTCCATCACCGTGTTCATCCCGCCATGGCCGACCAGAGCGGCAGCGCCGGCCAGCACCTCCGCCTGTGGCACGAAGTCGCACACGGCTGGCCGGCCCGGCAGGTTGGCGACCTCCTCCGTTGCCAGCCGGCCGCCATGAGCGATGAGCAGATCCGCGTGGCAGTCCTGCGCCGCGCGGGCGATATCGCGAAACAACCCGGCCCGGTGGCCTTGCAGGGTGCCGAGCGACGCGAACACCAGCCGCCGCGGCACCGACGGCGGCGGCGGCGGCGACAGCCGGAGCGGCCCGACATAGTGGAACTCCGCCGGCAGGGCGCTGCGCGGGAAGTCGAGCCCGGCCACGAGCTGGCTGAGCTGAGCGAGCGGTGAAAACGTGTCGTCCAACTCGCGTATCGGCAGCCCGTGCGCCCGCGCCCAGTCGGCGATGACCCGTGACAGCGGGCGCATCAGCAGGTCATGCACGCGCCAGCCGGCGCGGTTACGGTTCCGCGCCGCCAGGCCCGGGCGCCAGTCCCAGGCGGTGAAGGGGGGCGGGACGCCAGGTTCGCGGTTGATGGCCAGGGCGTTGGCGACCGAAATCCAGGGGATGCCGAGGGCGGCCGCGGCCAGCGCGCCGGCCGGCTCCAATTGATCGACCACGAGCGCCGTCGCCTGGAGGCGGCCCAGTGCTTCCGGCAGCACGCGCAGCAGCGATGCGGTGCGCCGTGTGGTCAGCCGCACCGGCGCGAGCGGCGAGAACGGTCCGGCCCCCGGCGGCGGCAGATCCAGGCGCAGGGTTGCGACCCCTTCGGGAACGGCCGGTGCGGCTCCGGTATGCAGCAGCGTGGCCCGTTGCCCGCGGGCGTGCAGCGCGGCGGCGATCGCCAGAGTAGGGTTAAGGTGCCCTGCGTAGGGCGGAGCGAGAAGGACAAAATGTGCCATGTCTCGGCCGCCCAGAGCTGGTGTAGCCATCGGATACCTACCCGTCAGCAATGCCCCCATCAAGCAGGCCGGGGCCAGGCAGGCAAGCCTGGCGGCGGGTGCTGGGCCGGCGCTCCTGTCGTGCAGGAGGGCCTTGCGTTGTACGGGAGGACCCTTTCCCACCCATCGCCAGCGCGCGTGCCGCCCTTTCGTGCCGGGAAACAGGCGAAAAACGGCCTCATCGCGTTTTGCCTGACCGGCGGGCTGGTCCGTGCGGTTGGAATTGCGCTTGGCAGGCGGGGCACGTTTGTCTATCCACCGCGGGGCACGATGACCCCTTCGTCTAGTGGTTAGGACACCAGCCTTTCACGCTGGTAACACGGGTTCGAGCCCCGTAGGGGTCGCCACTCCCGAACAAAACTGGGCACCATGCCGGCAAGGTCAGCGGGGCGGTCTTGCATGGCCGCCTTGGCCAGCGCGACCGTGGGCCCGCGAAGGCGGATCTCGTCATCGCCGACCACCGCCTCGGACACGAACAACCGCAGGTAGGCCTTGCGGAACCCGATCTCGCCGGTGTGCAGCCGCTCACGCATCAGCTGGCCGAATCGTTCGACCTTCTCCGGGGTGATCGCCGCGGCCTGTCCGGTGAGGTTCGCAGCGCACAGGCGAACCTGTTCGGCGGCATCGTCCCGCGCCACCCGGGCCGCGCCCAGGCGGTCCTTCAGGGTGGGATCGTCCAGCGGCAACAGTCCCTTCTCCACCAGTTCCAGCAGGCGCGCGAGACCTCCCTCTGCCTCGGTCTGGCGCCGCCGGGCCTGCGCCAGGCGCTCGCGCCGGCTCTCGTCGGCCGCTGCCGAGCGGTCGAGATAGGCCTGCAGAATCGTCACCAGGCGATCGGGGGTCAGGATGCGGTCGCAAACGTGCTCGATCACCATGCCGTCAAGCGCGGCCATGGCTATGCTTCGGCCCGGGCAGGCCGTCCTGCCCTGCTTCGCGAAGCCGGCGCAGGTATAGTAGCGGTATCGGCCGGACTTGCCGGTTCGCAAGGTCATGCCGCTGCCGCAGGTCGCGCAGCGCGCGATGCCCGACAGCAGGACCGGGCTGGCCAGCAGGCGCGGCGGTGTTCGCGTCGGGTTGCGCGCGGCCAGGCTGGCCTGCACTTTCTCGAAGGTCTCCACGGAAACGATGGCAGGGACCGTGGACGTGACCCAGTCCTCTTTGGGCTTGGCGGTACCTGTCTTGGCGTTGCGGCGGTTAAACACATGCACCCCATGATAGGTGGTGCTGGTCAGAATGCGGTGCACGTTGGAGGTTCGGAACGGCTTGCCGTGCATTATTAAGCCCTCGGCGTTGAGCCGGGCGGCGATTGCTTTGACGCCCAGTGGCAAGCCGCCATGGCCGAGGGCCAGATCGTAAATACGGCGCACCACCGTGGCTTCCGCTTCGTCGATGACCAGCCGTTTCTTGGCGCGGGCGCCGCGCTTCTCCACCTCGACGGGGACGTAGCCGAACGGCGGCGGGCAACCGTTCCAGAAGTTCTGGCTGGCGTTCTCGCGCATGGCACGCAGGGTGTGCTTGCCGTTCTCGCGGCTCTGATATTCGTCGAAACTGCCGAGGATCTGGCGGATCAGGTTGCCGGTGGGATCGTCGGCGAAGGCCTGGGTGACCGAGATCACCTCGACGCCGGCGCGGCGCAGGCGGCGGATATTGAACTCGCTGTGGAACTGGTCACGGAAAAAGCGCGACATCGAGTGAACCAGCACGACATCGTAGGGCCTCGCCTGGGATGTCGCGGCTTCGATCATCTGCTGGAAGGCCGGCCGCCGCTCGTCGGTGGTGCCTGACGCGCCGGGCTCGACGTAGCGCTCGACGACGGCCCAGCCCTTCTGGGCGCAGAAGGCATCGGCCTGACGGAGTTGGTCCGGGATGGACAGGTCGGCCTCGGCCTGACGGGTGGTCGACACCCTGGCATAGACGGCGACGCGGCGCGGGGGAGAGAAGGCGTTCATTCGTCTGCCTCCAGGATGTCGCGGATGTCATCGCCGAGAACCGCCAGCACCAGGTCGATCTCGGCTTCCGTCACCGGCCGATCATAACCGTCTTCGGCCACGATGCACCGCTCCCGGGTCGGGAGGCGACGGCGGCGTTGGCGCAAAGCGGGCTGGTCGGTGGTGGGCAAGGCGTGGGTCCCGATGAGACCCGCGCTATTGAGGGCATGCTGGTTGCCGTGTCAGCAGTCCAGTGGGCCGCGGCGGTGAGGACACAGCCCCTGGTCGGGATGAGTATGGGCGCGGTCGACGACGCAAAACGTCGGATAGTCGGCGGCCCGACGCGAGCAGCTGGCGGCGACGATCGGCTGCTACGTCACGACTCGGGGGAAGTCAGTTTGGGACCTGCCTTCGGTCCTACGGCAGTTCCGACGCTATGCCGGGCCGCTGGTACGAAAATTGGCAGCCAAGGGCGATCAGGCGCGATAACGAACTTATCACCTATCAGCCCGTTGACAAAGTCGCCTTGGCCTGACTCGTTGCGTTGACGGAGCTCAGGACTCCCCTCATTCTCATATAGCACCGAACATCTCGGCGAACACAGGCTGAGCCTTGAGCAGCTCAGTGAACTTCTCGACAAGCGGCAGCAGGCGGTGGTCCGGCATGGTCGGG